>RCNJ01000020.1_pt1 | contig 151522 bp, 139 predicted proteins | sample 2041171 | NCBI WGS metagenome assembly RCNJ01 (sample SAMN09708213, study PRJNA481090) | feces metagenome | biome: feces | host: Pygoscelis adeliae | place: Antarctica: Rookery Lake | collected 2010-03-01 | reverse complement strand
ATCATCCGCAAAACCTAAGGGTGAAATAGGTAGTGTCGTGTTTTCCAGACGATCTAGTAGCGTTCCATTGTAGAAGAGGAATAGAATGGCTGCAATGATATATAAGTGCATCACTATCCTTCCAAGTAAAGGCGACCACGTTACAACTTTACCAAGGCATGTGAATTTCTTTAAACCTGTCCTATTTCATAAATCTATCTTCGACTCGGAACGTCACAGGAACGTTTAATGCGATGGACGCCAGCAACAGAACACTCACAAGGTACAGAACACGTTCATCGACTGCCGGAGCCCAGCCGAACAAGATGCCGCCAGAAATACTGGTTACATACCATCCTACTTCAACTCTAAGTTCGACGGCTCAACTTTGTACGCTGTTGCGCGTACGTCGCGCCGGACAAGTAGCAGTGCGATAAGGCTGCTTTAATCAACATGCTCATTATGGAAACCGAAGCGCGACGATAATGTCAGCGCGGCAATGCTCTGCGGTCTTTACTAAGGAACCCATCCTTGGGAGATTGTATAAAGAACTTCAGATTTTACCTCGGGTATGAAGGAGACGACATTAATATGGCGTGCTTGACCTCTGCTGATTGGGAAATCGCCGTGGTTGCCATCCAGAAGCTGTGCGGGTGTGACTTGTGGAAGGCAAGGCAACTTGACTGTTGGTTCTGGCCCATGGACAGGTGTGTGGTTTCGTCAGCAACAAATATTTGGTTAAGACAGCACCGACAATGGGACATGATGGATGATAACATGGATGTTAACGCAAAATGGCTGGTAAAGTTTTGGCGCTCCCAGCTTCGAGCTGGACCAAGAGATGCAGTATTTGCCCTCATTCTGGCACTGGTACCCGGCCCGGAAATGCTGACTCTGAGCGGGCTGGACGACTGCGAGAATTGGATTAAAAATGATGACACGACCAGGAACAGGCCGACTGGCAATCTTATCCGCATCCTCGTGCGCGGAGTGAAGAATGGGCAAACTGACGCGCTACAACAGCCCAATGTTAGCAGCCCCATCCTCCCCCGTCTCCGAAGCATAGCGTTACAGCAACCTGAAAAGATATTTCATAAGAAACTCGACAACGCCAATTACGGCTGTGGTGGTCGCTTAAATATGTGGCATGTTATGCCCATCTTATACTCTCCCCTACTGGAATCGGCCGAGATCTGGGGCTGTGCCGATACATTCCTTCACCAATAGAACACTGTCTGAGAAATTGGCCTCAAATCTCTCACCATACTACCTGCTGGTCGGCTGGATGGTGATGGAGTAGCTTCAGTCACAAGCATTTGTCCTCGCCTTACAGACTTCACATTCAAGCCCAATTAAGAGCACTACATTCCTCAGACTTGCAACCAGGGATTTTCAACACATCTTTCACACTCCAACATCTCTCCGTCACAGGGTTATGGTCCTTTTGCCAGTCAGAACTTTACACGCCTGACCTCGTTATAGGCGACCTACGGCCAATCCTGCATTTAAGAACCCTCTCCCTCCGCATCGAGCACATTCTCGGCGCGAGACTCGATAATCCACAGCCAAACCTTGCCAGCAAGATTCCCGCCAGCCTTGGGGGCCTAACTCTCAGTTTCGTGGACTGCAGTATTGTCCCACGCATTTTGGATGAGTTGCACAACATCCTCCGCCCGCAGAAAACGGACGCAGAGAAGGGCTTGCCCGCTCCGAAGACGATTGGGTTTGGGCAGGTACCTCCCATGGATGGAAAATGGCTTGAGCCGTCTACAGGCCTGGACATTGTGGTCCGTGTTCAGGGTTTCAGGAGACACTGTAGAGAGACTGGGGTCATGCTAGTTATTGATCCAAGATGGTGGGTTTTTGAGTAATGGAGCGGCGGACCTGAGCGCATATAGAGCGCTCGGGCGCTCAGATCATCATTCCTAATAGCAGACCACAGCCCTAAGTCTCCACGACGCGAAAGAATCTAGGCAGTTCTTTCTGAAAGAACATACTTTACTTGATGGCGCATTCGTCCAGGGCGGAAAGGATGGCGGCAGGATCAGCTACTCTGCGCCATTGATAGACAACACTGGCTGGGCGATGGAGGCCTTTTCGTGGGTCAACAGACAGCAAAAACTCGAGCAGCGAAGGTTCAAAAGGGACAGAGAGAAGCAGAGGGAGGCAGAGGAAAACGAAAGAGAGAGAAGTAGGAAAAAAGGCACCTACCGGTTTGACGGTGAGTATGCGATAGTATGGCTTTGCCATCCGTTCTATGTTATTTGCGCTGCGACGGTAGGTTTGGAGCTGCGCGGTAACAAGGCGAACCGCATTCTACCGACCCGAAAGAGATAAGCACATTTTGAGGAAGGACAACCTACATTCTTATTTATCTACAACGCCTGCAAAACATGTGCGTCCTCTAATTCATATATTTGAACCGCTGGCGTTCCAACATAGCCCTAACAAAGGCATCTGGCATCGTTTAAATGAGTCGCGAGAAAAATGGGAACGCAAGCAGTAATGGATAACTATCGCCGACTAACAGCCGCCCTCCTCCTCCACGGACAAAAATCCTCTCCTTCTCCCTTCCCTCACGGTTCTCATCAGCCATGTTCCTCCCTCCCTCCTTAACCTTTGACTCGTCTCAACCTCCACTCTCACGACCATCAGGACTCCTACTCCTCTCATCCCTCATCTCACCTATCTCTATATCCACCACTCTTCTCCACAAGAGGTTTCAATCTGGAATCCCTCCTCGGCCTACAATGATCGCCCTTTCCACTTCTCGCCAGACTCACAGAGCGGGTAGCACCACGGCAGACAGGAGCGGGACGATAGTGGTCTGTCACCCTGTACACTGCGAGGTGGTGGAGGTGGACTAAGACTACCATTTCTGCGTCTCGATACCAGACGAATGCTGCCGCCCTGGCTCCACCCACTCTTCCCCACCGGACTTATGGACCTAGGAACCTCTCTTGCTGCCCGAAATGGTGGCGAACACGACCTGGTGCATGAACATCCTCGTCCTCGTTAGGGGGGCGGAATAATGATCATCACCCTTAGCACGATTCCTCGGCGGAATAACACTCCTAGTCGGCGAGCGGGAGATTGACCTGGCGGCACCACACCGACGGAGTGGCGTCACAGAACGCCACAACGATCGCGACACTAGACGACCACGTCGTGGTGGTGGAGATTTGGATCTGGAGGGTGTACGAAAAATGGACCTTGCTGCACCACGACGGCGTGGTGGCGTTACGGAGCGGAAGAGAGTACTTCCGAAACGAGTGCTGGGTGGGCATGAATGAAATGGTGTGTATGAGCGTGAACGGGGGCGGGAGTTGGAGTATGAACGTCTTCGTCGTCTGGGCGCTGGCGATCTTGAGTCCGCGATACGGCGACAAGACGGACATCTTGAGCATGATTAACTCGAGCCAGTGCAAAACGAGTAACTCGACACACTGCTTGCGTCGTCTTCCACCACAAGAGCTGGAAGTGACTTCCTTGGAGATTCTTGTAGAATTCGGGGATAACCTTTGTAAGGGAACCCGTCTCGGTCTCCATGATAAGGTAGACAGCGTACTTGATATTCGCCGGCTCTCCAACGGGAAGAACGCCATTGAAGCTCTCCGCATAACCTTCCTCCTTGAACCTAGTCTCCACCTTATGCTCGCCCATCAATGCGAACACTTCTTGAAAGAGATACTTTCTGAACCCGCGCGATGAGGCTATTGTGTCTTCGTGTGCCGACCTCACGACGGACAATACGTGCCAGCTAATAACACCCTGACTGTGGTTTTGCAGATCGGATATAACGATGGATAGTTTCATTGTAGCTTTCGAAGCTCTGCTCGAAGAGCTCAGCCCATAGACGATTGAGCTGGCGGGTCGCTCTCCAACTAAGCCGAAGAATGTCTCGTATGGTCCTGACTTCTGAACGCATGTTGCGAAGATCATGTTGGGCATTTGGAATTCGAGGACTGGTGGGAGTGAGGCCTTGACGAGCTTGTGGGCGCAATTGTCCGGCGAGGGAGAATTCTGGATGCTGAAGTACATGCGCTTTCTTGAGCTCCGCAAGGTAAGCGTTACTGGCTTCTTTGATTTCTAATGCCCTCTCTTACTAGCGCTCTTCGTCATCCTCGCTATCGTCGCCTTTTCACTGTCGTCCTCGTCGTCGCTGACTTCTCCTAGGAGCTCGGAATTCATCGGCTTGTATGCTCCTTCGTTTGCCTACCACTCTGGGTCGAACTTGAAGATGTTCAAGCCATTTTGTATGTCCAGCTTGCAGGGGGACATCTGGGATCATAATCTCATCGGTGAATAGCTCTTCGTTCACCACTAAATCAAGTCCCTCCTTGATCGCCAGGTTGCCCTTGTTGTTGTTGTGGGCTCGCCAAGTTGGACGACAACTTGAAGTACGCGCCCGGCTCCTCCATCCTAGCTCAACTTTTAGACGGGTTGGTGTTAATTGGTTTGGACAGAAGGTTGGACACTCTTTTCCACAATTATGGTATCTTAGGCGTTATTTCCTACAATAAATGTGGTTTAAACTGCAAAGGTAAGGCCATTTTCCTTTGTAAAGCTTCTCTTCGAGCTTTAAACTCTGCGTAGGACTTCAGCTTTCTGAGCATATTAAATCTTTCATTCGGTGTGGAACAAGCGATAGCATCCTGATATTGACTGAAATTAGGAGGTTTAAACAGGAAATGTGGAAGTCAGGTAGACCTTAAATTTTGGTCTATAATGTCGTTGTTATAGTCACCATCACTGTTGCCTATTTGTAGGACAGCAATGACACCAATGTAGTAGTTATATTGTAGTTTTGAAGGTTGGCTGTATCCCAGTATTAAGCCTGGTTCTAACGGTGTTTTGTTTTCTGAGATATGTAAGCATCTTTTCACGATTTGGACCACTGAAAATGTACTGGCCAAAACGTTTGCCAGGCTTGAAAAACTATGGATTGAAAGGGATTGTGAAGTGTGTCTGGTAAGCGATTTTGTCCAAGCGAAAGTGTACCATCTCCGTAGGCCATAGCAAAAAAACGCCATAACGGGACAAACCTGTCGACAGTGGGGTCGTTCCAGAAGTTCTATCTCAATGCTGTGTTTGTTAGCGCCGTGCAGAATGAATTTCATTCTCCAGGTATAATCTTATAGAAATCCATCACTTCTGTGGCCTTTTAAAAGACGAAATGTGACTATGTGGTAAAGCATTGGCCTTCTATTTTTCACCACTTAGAGCTTTAACAAGGCATCCTGGAAAAGGTCAGTGATTAAACTATGAGAAGCATACCTTTACCCACTCTGTACGTTAGAGACTCATCAGGCCCTTTCCATGAAGATGATTTAACGATTGCCTCTAGACGAGCTGCAGTGTAATATAGAAGCCGAAAGAATGGATGTAGTTTGAGTCGAGTGCCTTTTGCTTTATAGTTTTGGCCATCCTCCTGCCAGAGGAAGGAAGCAATATCAAAGAGATCGTGCACATTACAGACGTACTTCTCCTGATATCTGCCTACAAGACCATACTCTTTTGCCAATCCACTTTGGATATATTTATTGAGATTTTGCATTGCGTCCTTCCGAACTTCGATCCCATTGCCTCTTTATTGTGTTATGACTACATCCATTGCCTTCGCCTGTACCGTGGGCACGGGAGGATGAAGGTTGCCATATAGTTCCTGACCCTCAATGGCCAGCATGCGAGGTAACACTTTAAGACTTTAAGACTTTAACGTGTTGGTAGCAGCTGCGCAGCTTTGTTGCCTCGTCACTCAAACCCTCAGCTACGGGTAGGAAAGGTTTGCACACGTAAGTCAAAGCATATCTTTCCTACAGAGTCCATGTCGGTTGTTCTATGTCATTTGACTTCTTTGTTGCTGGGGAGAGAAAGGTATCTTGGTTCGTTTCAACCGGAATCAGGGCATTCTCCAACCACTCATTGGACATAGTCTCTTTGACCGAGACATTGGACCGATGTTCTGGATATAGGAAGAGATGGGAGTATATTGAAAAGGTAGCCAAATGGGATGGAAGTGATAGCTGGGGACGGAAACGAACACGAGCGCAATTTGGGATGTGGAATGGATTGTGATAAATGGGAAACACGTCTGCCACAGCATGACGACGCGTCACGGTGTTTACCCATGAGATACGCACGATGAACCATAAATGTTGCAGATGTTTCAATTCACCTACACTACCCGCCACTCATGACTAAAACATAGCCATATCTCAACGCTGTGCCGCCAATCGCGAACATAAATCATGAATCCATCCAGCCCCTTCACCAAGCCTATGCACGCTGGGAACGAGGCGATCAATATAGTATCGAATGATGACAGTCCTAACGCAACCATGGCACCCCAACATGTAAGGATAAGCCCCATGCCAAATTTCACCACCGAATCCCCCCTAGCTTCGTCCCAACCAAACTAGGTAATGCGTACAAATAAGTGCTCGCCCCAACTACCTTCTGGCCTGACCATTAAAAAGGTTAAGCAAATGACTCTTATGCTCCGGCAGCCCACGTGGAGCAGCTTGCAGCGACTGCTGCTGCTGTCCTACCATACCTCCATTCTGGAATGGCGGCAATGGGCCAACACGATTCTCTGCTCCATAAGCGTTCTGCTGACCAAAGCTCTGCTGGGAGAGGCCATTCTGCATCATCGACACTCCATACTGAGCTTGCTGCGGCTGCTGCTGCGGCGGAGGAGGAACGCCGTTGCCTTTCAAGAGTGCCAAGAGGTTGGACTTCTGTTGCTCAGGCGACTTGACCTCGGGTGTTTTGAGCTCAGGTGATCTGAACATGGACTGAAGATCCATCCTATCGGTGGTGCTGTTACCTCTAAGCATTTTGAGCAGGTTCGCCTTCTGATTATCACCGGCAGGTGCCTGACCTGAGGTCGGAACTGGTGCTGGAGCAGGAGGCTGAGGAGACTTCCCCTTCAACATAGAAAGCAAATCACCCTTCTCCAATCCAAAAGATAGCTTGCGCTCCGGAGCCTGGAACTTAGAGAACGGATCCGCTTTCGGGGTATCCGGCGTCGCCGCCTTCGGCGTCCTGTTTTGAAGCATGGCGAGAAGATCGTTCTTGTTCTTGTCTAGCGCACCGAATGAGAGTTTGTGTTCTGGTGCTTGGAAATGTGACCTTATATCCACCTTTGGCTGTTGCGGCACTGGAGGTGAGGCCTTCGGGGATTGTACGTTGAGCATACGCAGAAGATCCTGCTTTGGCTCTGGACCTAAAGAGGGCTTACGCTGCGGCTGAAACATGGACGAGAGATCAGTTCTCTGCTGAGAAGGGCCTGATGGAGTTGGCGCTGCTTGTGGCGAAGCGACTTGTCTACCTGGAGCATTGAAGATCGAAAGTAAGGCGGACTTCTGTTGTGGCGTGATGGGCTTTTGCTGTGGAGTTCCAGCCTGGGCGGCGACCAAGCCCTTATCAGAGCCTCTCAACATTGATCGAAGATCGGAGCTTTGTGGTTGAGGAGGAGCAGCTGTTCGCTGGGCGACAGGCTTCTGCTCAGGCTGCGGAGGCACTGATCCAGGTGGAGTCGCATTTCTACTCGAGTTCTTGAACATCGCAGGCAGATCAGCCTTTTGGACAGGAACTGGTGGCAGTTGCTGGGGAGCAGGCGGGTCAGCCCTACGCTGCATATCGTATACGTCTGGGCGTGGTGGACTTGCACTCCGGCGTTGAGCAGCGGCGTTCGACACCAAGTCCGGAGTTTGCCCTCGTCTGCCAGGAGGTGGACGCGCAAGAATAGCCACAGGTCTGATTGGCACATTCTTTGGCGGTGGCATATGAGGCCGGAACTGACCGCTCCTTATGTCTCTGCTTTGTCCGGGCCTCTGCGGCACCGAAGGCTGCTGAGGAGCAACTGAACGGACTGGCATTTGCAACTGAGGATTCCTAATTTCTTGGCTCGGCATAACGTTTGGCTGTGGCTGTGGCTGCGGTGGAGGAAGCTGAGAAGCCGGTGGTGCTTGAGCTCCAAGTTCCATCGTCGGCACGTTGTTTGGCTGACAGAATGAAGGAGTAGGAAGTGGCTGATTTCGCATTTGGTACTGGCCATGGCCAGCAATTTGAGGTGGCCCTCCTATCTGAGGCGGTGCTCCAGGTGGCTGGCCAAAACAATTGGCACTCAGGACACGGCGACCAGAGTGTATTGGATGCGGATTTGGTGGCATCTGAGCCGTGGCAAGAAGCGCTTCGAGTGGAGTCTGAGGAGGATTTGATGGACCGTTGGCAGACGGCATCTGTTGTGCAGGAGCCTGTGCATACTGTGGCTGCGGGGCATGTTGTGGCGCAACCGGCCTTTGTACCTGAGGGTTTCCACGAAGCAAGGCAAGGAGGTCCTTGCCAGTATTCCCCGTGGCAGCTGGCTGACCAGCTGGAGCCTGCTGTTGTAGTCCCTGAGTGGCGGGCTGAATTCTCAACAACTGCTTTAATGCGGCGGTGGCTCCTTCCATCGTGTTGAGAACCTGACTAGAAGCATCTGACGGATGACGTGAAGTCGAAGCCTCCGTGGTGCTTCTGAAGCCATCCTCCTGGTCCGTATGAACATCGGTGGGAACATCCTCAACGTATGCTGGTACGCCTTCATTGCTAGCAATTTTCTTGGCGTCGGCCAGCTTCTGTTGTTGCACCCATTTCTTCAACGGCACCAAGAAAGGTGCAACCATGAAGAACTTGTTCGCATTCTTGGCTACCTCCACTTGGTCACTGTTGGCCACGTTCTTCTTCCTAAAGGCAGGCAAGTCTGACAACTTGTACCACTCAATCCTGCTAATCTCCTTGCGGGTCCTTGGCTCGAAATGGGTATCCATTGGAACGTCCCTAAAGACGTAAAGCCGAAGGTGTTGCTCTTTCATTGGGATATCGATGTACTTTGCTTTACCAGGCTCCGGCACCAGACCAGCGGCGCGTATATCGAATCCAGTTTCTTCGTAAACTTCGCGGATGGCACAGTCTAGATCATCCTCATCTTTACTGATTTTGCCACGAGGGAAACTCCAGTTGGCTGTCTTCTTCCATCCTTTCACAAGCACAACCGAGTCCATTTCATGATTGAGCATAATTGCTCCTCTCACAGGCACACGGTTCTTATACATGAGAAACTCCTCAAATGCCCTCATATGGTTGTCAACTGTGAACGCGGCCAGCAAAGGACAATGTTGAAAGATTCGTAAGCAGAATGTCCGCAAGGACATCGACGGGAGGGACGGGTCAAGAGGCCGGATAAAGTCTTCGTAGAACCATTGTGCCTCCTCCACCTGGAAGCATATTCTCTCGACGGAGGAGAGGTCCTCCTTGGGTAAATTGATCACAAACCGGACGCATAAATCATCGAGCCCTGGGGAGAGTGATGTTAGCTAGGCTCCAGACACCGCTTCTTTGACTCGTCAACGTACAGTCTTCTAACTGCATTTTGTATTCTGTCATCGCGAGTGAGGTGTGCTAGCATATCCACGACGGTGAATATGTGGGGAAGTGTGCGTGCCGATCCTGAGATGCTACGCAAGTCAAGACGCGGTGCAGGGAAGTGGTTGCGGCTGTAGGGCTTTTGGCGCGCGGTTGCTAGGACCAGGAATGTCTCTGCTCTGAAACGGTGTTGATATTATTGTTGAGATGAGGTTGTTACTGGCCGAATGTAGCTACAGATGTACTTAGTAGATAGGCTAAGATGGCAGCTCCCTCTTGAGTTTGATGTGTTCGGCGAGGCTTTGGCGTGGACAAGTCAACCAGAGACCAGCACATCACCGAGTAATCAAGACGTTGACGCGCTGTGGCTGGAGCTCAGCTGTGGCATGAGAAAAATGTGGCTGTGTTTCGGTATTTCCTGGTCCAGCGTGGCTGAGCACAGGGGTGCTGGGGTGGCTTGACGCCCAAGGGCGTCATCGCCCAATGTTGCGCGGGCCTCGTTCGCAGACGAGCCCAAAATCAAGATAATACAAAATACAAGCTCTCTCTCAGCGCTCTGCTTTGACTTTTTCTCAATCACATATATATTGTTGCCGAAGTAACGCGCTGTCTTCTTTGATCATCTCTATTTAGTCACAAAGCAACAAATTGACAGCTCTCACAGTCTGGCGCTCGAACTCGTAGTTTGTACACCCGACTCTACTTTGCGACAAAGACGCTACTCCGTCCACAAGCCACCAACTCGAAATACACATTGCAGGACGAAGTCTTATTCCGACCTCGACCAGTGAGACGAATAATCACAGCAACAATCCTTGTTTCGAGATTCCGTTTCGCATCCAAAAATATAAAGTCTGACGCGCCTCCTGAAACCGCTTGCGACCAAGCCTCAACCTATCGACGCAGACCACGACAAAACCGCGTCAAATAGCCGCGAGTGCCGCAAACAGTGGTCATATAAAACACCTGAGACTCTTGACTTTTCAACGATAAACACAGTATAAACCGCAAAAATGGCAGGATTAATAACCAAGTTGGTAACCAAGAAGTTCTTCGGCGAGACCATCAAGAACAACTTCGGGAAAGATGATGTAAGACCACACCAAATGTTTAACAACAACCAGCAATACTAACATTCTCAGGACCCATACTTCGAGACCGTCCCAGCAACCCGCCTAAACGGCTCACCCCATCCAACCCGCATGAAGAAGGTCCGCAAAGCCCTTCCCCCAGGCATCTCCGACCACGACGCCAAAATCCTCACCAAAGTCAAGCGGCGCGCGTATCGTCTAGACATGTCTCTCTTCTCCTGTTGCGGAATCCGCTTCGGCTGGTCCAGCGTTATTGGTTTTGTCCCCGCTATCGGCGATGTGCTGGATGCCTTTATGGCCATGATGGTTTTTCGCACCTGTCAACAGGTTGACGGCGGGTTGCCAGCCAGTGTCAGGAGCAAGATGATGTTTAACATCATTTTCGATTTCTTTATTGGTCTTGTGCCATTCGTGGGAGATCTGGCGGACGCGATGTTCAGAGCAAATACGAAGAATGCGGCGGAGCTGGAGAAGTTTCTGAGGGGGAAGGGTGTGAAGAATCTAAGGATGTCGGGATTGCCGAAGCCACTTGTTGACCCGAGTGATCCTGATGAGTTTGAGAGGTATATGAGTAGCAATAGCCCGCCCGAGTATGTGGATGAGAGGCCCCAGAGGCAGCAGCCTATGCAAGCCTCGAGGCCGGCTAGAGCGGAGGGGGCTGTGCCACAGACTACTACGACTACGACGACTACAAACGGGAGTGGAGGTGGATGGTTTGGCTTTGGGCGTAAGAAGAGGCAGCCTGATGTGGAGAGGGGCAATCTTGCTGGTGCTGCTCCGGGTTATCGCAGTGGTGAACAGCCACTCCCTGATGTCCCAATGACGGCACAGAGCAGCGGAACAATGCGAAATGGCAACCGTCACTGAGCGGCCCCAGAAGCGAGGCAGTTTTCCTTTTGTCGTCAGTCCTGTCGTTTAGCGTTATTTAGCGTTATTTAGTGGTTTTCGGTCCTTGGGTCAAGTTCTGTACTTTCCTTCCATAAGAGACTGTACTCGTACCTACGAGAAGATGGGAGAAGCGGGGTAGCTAGCTAAATTTAATGAGAGATGGTGTTCTTGACACATAATGACCGCAGGTCACCTTGGTGACTCCTGACAACTTTGATGAGTTAACGATCAGTCTGTTTTCGCGTAGCATAGCGAGAGGAAGACGAGGCGCTGGATAGGTCGCTAGGGATCACTAGCATGTGCACAAGTAAACCTAGGTATGCCTTCTCAAACAAAGCAATAGTTCTGGTGAAATTGTATTGCTCAAGCTGCTCTGCAACGCGGTGCCGGATGGGATCCCTGCTTTTAGGCCCGGCTTCTAAGCTTGAGCTACATGCCTTGTAATCTTACATGGTCTGGAGGTGCCTGCCACGCTCTGATGCGTGGAATCTCCTCTACCAAAGCACCCCATCAACATGTCGTCCTGGGTATATTATCCTCCGCTCCCATCCACTTATTGCTTATCATAAAAAATCTCGCTGTACTTATGGTTCGCCTCAACCAGAGCATTGATCGCATTCATATCTGCCATAACCATTAGCCGTTACTCTCTCTAATTCTCCCTCCTCTTTCCCTCTCTCCATCCTCTCTCTTCTGCCGTTCAGGGGATGGGGTACATACCAACATTATTCCCCCAATCAATAGTCTGCAGTGCCTTGATACTCAGATCCTGGTTAACCTTTCCGATGACCTCGACTGCGTTTCCGACCGTGAGGTGGGAATCCTGTGTTTTTTTTTTAGCTTCTATTCCCCTACCTCCCGCCTTCGCTCTTTCTCCCTTATCTCTCTCTCACTCGCTTCTCCACCGTGCTGTCCCGTCTCTCGTCTGCATGGATAGAATCTTGCTGTGGAGGTATGGATTTAAGGCATTGGGTCTTACTCTCGTCAAAAAACAAGTAACCATGCCATTCGAATCAATCGTCGCTTCTGTTCCTCTGAGTTGAGTGACTTTGCCTACTAAGCGGACCGTCTGGTTCACGAAGGAGTCGAGGTATTGCTGGTTTACGCGGGGGGTTTGGATGGCTTCCATTGTGGCGGTTGTGGGTGTGATTGGTATGTGTTTGTGTGATTATGAGAAGGTGCAGAGATGTGGTAAGAGTGTTGAGGAGTGTTTAAGTGGTGTGGATGTGAGTTGCGGGTTTGGTTGTGAGCTGCACATGGGGTCGTTAGGCTTGGTTATTGCGGGTGTGAGATAGAAGTGGTAGACGCGTCTAAACACGGTGGCACGTGGCGATAAGCACCACCCTCAAATTGGTGCTGCCTAGCACTACAATTCTAGCAAGATAATGTGGACCTGCATGTTAACTGGTTATTACAGTCGAGTTTAATAATGTCACTTTGATTTCTAAAGCAAGACTTTCAGCAGCCTCTTCACCCTGTGGCAAATGCTCAAACACAATGGGGGTTTTCAAAAGATCAACGAACCAGCTTTCTGCTTCAAACATCTTTACCGTTGGGATATCTTACACCGCACCAGGCTTCTACCGTTCATTATTCTTTATCCTTCAAATGCCAGCTCGGCACGAACGCCTTAACACCGACGCCTTTCTCCACGCCCTCCACTTCCCACTTGACCTCGTACGGGAACCCATCCTGTGCAGCCTCAAGCCTGCATATTCCCAGTCCGACATTTCCGACGCCAGTCAAGAACTTGCCCAACCCACGAGCTTTCTTCTCCTTCTTAATGTACTTGGACTTATCCAGTCCCACATCTCCAGTGTCGCCCGTCTTCTCCTTGATCCCGGCCCGTTTAGCCTCCAACGACGGGAACTGCTTAGCTCCACTATCTTCAGCCGTCGTCTGATTTACAGCTCTTTCCATCTTGCTCTCTAATGTAGGAATCTCGACTCCAGCATCTTGTCTGTATTCCAGCTTATCCGGGGCGGCTTGGCCTGCTGGGTACAGCATTATAGGCAGTATTCGTTTCCTAACCACGCCCATGTGATGTGTCCGTATAGTGAGCTCCTGGCCCACATAACAACCTTTCCTGTACGATATGCCGCCCATGTAGTCGATATTGCTTTCTTGCGCGAGAGCAATCTCTTTCAGGATCTCGCCTTGTCCTTCCGGCACACCCCTCAAATATCTTCGTATCGTGTATGCATCCAACGTGCTCTCCTCCAACCCGTCAACCACACTCTCCGTCAGCGAAGAACCAGGCATCAATATCCTCTTTCCCATCCCCGGCGCTCTCGAATCGGCTAATGTAATTAACCCTTCGTCCTTGGCACCTGTCGAAGATATCGTATGCGCAGTCCACCCCTTCTTCCCCTCCTCCTGTGCTGGTGTATCCATCCAACTCTGCCACACCCCCATCTCCTCGTCCCCCAACACCCTCAGATCCAGCTTCGCACGTAACTTATACCGTCTCAAATGCTTATACAACTCCTCGACCTCCAAAGCATCAACCTCCACAATCCATCTCTCTCCCCTCTTCCCATCACTATCTTTAAACTTCCCACTCTGCTCCACCAAGCCGTAGATGTCGGGGTATATGAAGACGTCGTTTACGACTCTGCCTTTGGCGTTGAGGATACCGGCGTAGCAGCCGGATGTTCTGGGGATGGCGGGGGCGATGTCGGCGGTTATTACACCTTGGAGGAAGTGAATCGTATCTGGACCTGACAATGAGATCAGACGTCTATTGCTTAGGCGCGCATAGCCGGAAGCTGGGGGTGGTGCTGCTGCTGCGCCTCTGCGAGCTGAGGACGCAAAAGCCCGCCGTGATGTCGACGTCGTGGTGCGTGGGCAGGATGCACAAATATAAGACACTTTTGTTGAGCGCAGCAGGGGCGCTGATGTGCGTGAGGACTTCATGGTTAATGGGTGTCTGATTGTGGAAGTCAGAGCTCAAAGTGTCGATTAGAAAGCTGAGCTGTCGCCCAAATTTAGGGGTTCGTCATTCGCGACCGGTATTCCCAAATGTGGGGTAGCTTGACAGGGGCCGGTTAGCCGTAATTGGGCAGCTGTAAGGCGCTGGATTGGGCATAATTTCTCGTCATTCTCGACCCATTACCCATTTTATATATAAGATATCTGTTTTACATGACATGCAAATACGCGGTGCCTCTGTAATGGCGTGAAGTGACATATGGGCTGGGTAGAAGTACTTGAGAGTAAGCTGTGGTCAGGACAAAAATATACAGCAGATCCGGCCTAAGAAGTTATGTGGAAGGTGGAGGGTTTTGGGAGTCAGGCGTGGGTTTATGAGTTTGGTTGGGAGAAGCTGGTGTTTGAGGTGCAGAGACTGCTTGAGTTGTGTAGGCTTTCGAGCGACGGAGTCTGCTGAGCGTGTGCAGGTTGTCAAGAGAGGTGAGCGGGAAGGCGTGGTGGGGACGAGGAAGAAGTTTCTTGGGTGTAAGTGTCTGGCGATGCGAAGTGGTCAGAAGTGTTGGTGGTGTCAGTGGGCAAATAAACTTGCTTGTACACCAAGATAAAGCTACATGGTTCCGATAATCCAGGGTGTCTGAGGGCGACACAAGTGGAGTCCAATACTGCTTCGAACCTGCTACCGCCTCCATCAAACAAACCACCAGATAGAAAAGGTCTCTATCAAATCTTTCCAAAACCGTTTCCTGTACTAACCGATTTCGTCGTCGATTCCAAGCACGAACGAGTTTGTGACAGAAGTAAATTAGGACACCCTTAACTGCAAACCTTAGGCCCTTGAAACGAAATAAGATGCCATGAAGCTGATTTGTTAATGACATCCACCAGCTGATGTTGATTGCAATGGCATCTTCTGGTTTAGGCTCAGACGGGAAGAGAGATGGGAAGAGGTGGTTTAGGCGACTCCTGGGATGAGATACGATAAGCCCAGGCAGGCATAGCCCTTTAGCTCTTCAGCGAGGGTGTATAAGAGGGGGTTCGGAAAACAAATGAATGGTAGATATAGTTAGCCGGAGACGTGCCTATGAACAAGCTTGACATGGGCAACGGGATTGGCAGCCACAGAAGAGTCTATGGAAGCGTTCGATGCTATTGTTTTCTCACCAGTGTTTCGTGATACCTTCTCGCTTGGGCGCTGTTGTCTGTGTTGGTCGTCACCTCGGGCATAAACTACCCCGCCTGATGTCATGAGGAGCCAATGCGGGGAAGCTCGAGATCTCGAACTATTTCAGATGTTGCCTCTGTCTGATGGGTTGTTTTCTCATGCTTTCTTTTGCAAGATCCAACGATTGCAGATAAACCAGGGTCGTACTCCAGTCTAACAAGCCAAAATAAGAGAAATCACGTCTTTTGAGGCATTAGGGCCATAACTGATCGTCATTTGCCCACGATCAGCATCGAAGTGTCATTGCGGAGCCCCTACCTACGTCGACCACACCACCAGATAAAGCTGTCCTGGACGCTCCTCTTCTGTACCTTCGACACTTTCCCATACAAAGTGTCACTCTGTGACATAATTTTTTCGAAGTGCCTTATTGGATATCATCGTTATTTTAAGGCAACGCTCTCACCTCGAAGTGAAGACTGTACTCAAGCACACAAAAAGAACAACCACATACCGAAGCAACGATGTCAGCCAAACACTTCTTCAACGACCCACTCGACCTCGTTAACTCCGCCCTCAAATCCGCCACCCTCACAAACCCCTCCCTCGGCTACGACGAGCACAACAAAACAGTGTACACCCGCCCCGACTCAACATCAAAGAAAGTCTCCCTGCTCTCCGGCGGAGGCTGCGGACATGAGCCAGCCTTCAGCAGTTTGGTCGGCCCAGGCCTCCTCTCCTGCGCAGTATCAGGAACGATCTTCGCCTCGCCATCTGCCGAGCAAATTACGACTGGAATTGTGGGAAGATGTGATACGGAGAAGGGCGTGCTCACAATCATCATGAATTATACAGGTGATGTGTTGAACTTCGGAATGGCGGTTGAGAAGGCGAAGCAGAAGGGCGTGGAGACGGATATGGTGGTCGTAGGCGACGATGTCGGAGTTGGCCGCGAGAAGGCAGGAAAGGTTGGACGTCGAGGTATTGCCGGTACGACACTTGTAGTGAAGATCGCTGGTGCTGCAGCGGCAGCAGGATACAAGCTCGAGGATGTCACCAAGGTTGCCAAGTTAGTTAGCCATAATCTGGTCTCGATCGGTGCATCTCTAGACCACGTCCACGTTCCTGGTCGTGCCCCAAATAACGCAGGGGAGTCGCTGGGCCCCGGAGAGGTTGAGTTGGGCATGGGTATCCATAACGAGCCAGGCTCTGAGCGTCTCGCCGTTGCCCTGCCGGAGCTTGTCAAGAACATGTTGTTGCAGCTTCTGGATCCAAACGACAAAGACCGTGCTTTCCTCAAGGTCAACTCGAATGAAGTCGTCCTCCTTGTCAACAATCTCGGTGGCGTCTCGCCATTAGAGATGTGCGGTATAACCTACGAGATCTCCAAGCAGCTGGAGAAGAGCTACAACATCAAGCCATGCCGCACCCTCTCAGGCACATACATGACCTCGCTCAACGGCCTCGGATTCTCCATCACACTGCTAAACTGCGTAAACACCAATCTCGGTGGCCCAAGCATGATCGAACTCCTTGACGCACCATCTGAGGCTGTCGGCTGGGCAGCACCTATCTCCAAGAAGAGCTGGGAAGAGAAGAACCAGAACGTGCGCGACCGTCCAACCATTACCACCGCACAAGCAAAGCCCACTGGCCTGAAGATGGATGGCCCGACGGCAAAGAAGATGCTCAGGGGTGGACTCGAGCGCCTCATTAAGGCCGAGCCACTGATAACGAAGTACGACACTGTGGTCGGTGATGGAGACTGCGGTATCGGACTTACTCGTGGAGCAGAGGGGATTTTGAAGATGATCTCGAAGGAAGGGCCGACTGGGGAGGTGGTCGTTGATGTCTCGAGGATTACGTCGGTGATTGAGTCGACTATGGATGGTACTAGTGGCGCTCTATACGCCATTTTTATGAACTCCCTTGGCACACTGCTGGCGAAGCAGCCTGCTGGGCAGATTACGCCTAAGATTTGGGCGGACTCGCTGCAGAAAGCACTCGCGGCATTGGAGAAATACACCCCTGCAAAGCCGGGAGACAGAACGCTTGTGGATGCTTTGGAGCCATTCATTGATACTTTGGCGAAGACTGGTAGTGTGGCGAAGGCGGCCGATGCGTCGAGAGCAGCAGCGGAGGGCACGAAGGGTATGAAGGCGTCTCTGGGCAGGTCGGTGTACGTTGGTGGTTCCGGATTCAAGGAAGTGCCTGATCCTGGTGCATGGGGATTGGCAGAGTTCTTTTTGGGCCTGGCAGGCAAGCCAAACAGTGAGAAGGCTGTCAAGAATGTTGAACATGATTTCGAGGTTGTGGAGAAGGATGCTTAAAACGTCCGAGTCAGTAGTCAGATGTTACTTTCCAGAATACCGATTTGGTTCATGGACCTTGTAATACCTTCAATTAGTACTTTCACTACTCATGGATATATGACCGAGAGTTTGTAAATTGTATGACATTGAGCACGATACGCGTTTATATGTGGTATTCGCGTGATGATGTAGCGACTTTTCATCTTCTAACGCCCCTTTATCATGAACCCCGTGCCAAACCTGAGACCGAAATGAACCATTCAAAAGCGCTAAGATAGATCCCGCAAAACTCCTAAGAGAGAAGGACGAGAATAACGGTGTCTCCTCTGAGGAACCTGTGGCCACTGTCAGCATATTCCCCTCGAAAAGCCCCCCTTCCCGACCCTTCATCTTCTGCCTGCTCTTCAGCATCGCGAGCCCAATTATCAGATCCTCCACCGCTTGTCTGGACGGAATTTGACGCACATCTTGCTGATGAACCTATCCTTGTTGACCGGTCTTCCCTTCTTTCCACCCGCCAGTCTCGGTATCTCAGTCCACATCTCCTTCACATTCTCCAACACCATATTGCAATGACGATCGAAAGCCTTGACTCTCGCCAGCAACTTGCGGTTGTTACGGCAGGAAATCAGGACCTGAGTGTGCGAGCGCACGGCGGTTTGGAGGATGGACAATGGGCCGGTGGTGAACTCGTGTTGCTCGAGCTGTGCGACTTCGAACTCCCTGGAGATGGTCAGTTGCGGTCCCGTATGTACACCAGTTGATGCTGCATTCTTGGTCGTACGCGCTGGGGTACGCGTGGAAGAAGCGTGGTTGGTGCTGCTAGGAGGAAGATGAGGGCGGCTGAGTGTACATACGTGAGGTCGTTGCGAGGCTTGGAGAGAAGCTCCCTGAGAATTGTTAGCATGTTTCGCCTTCGCATTATCATAGGAACCTACTGGATTTTTGCTGCGTCAGCCATTTTGTTACGGTTGACTGATGATGTATGGAGGTTGGGTATATATTATCTTCGTCGTCGCGAACTTCTGGTCCAAAGCTGTCACGTGGTCCACGAAAGGGAACTAGTGCGGCCGCCTCAGAAAGTGTCAGCCTTTCGCATCAGCCTCGCCGTCCATCAAACCACCAAAAACTCCAAAGATGGGGAAGGCATCCTGAAAGAGCGAAGTACGGCAGCCGAGAACCTACCGACACGCCGAGGCATCTACGACATTTTTATCCCCAAGGGAACAGGTCCATTGAACAGGCCCCGCATTCATTCATATATCGCCTCGATGATCGCACGTCCTATCGCTCAGAGAGCTGTTCCAGCTAATGCCAGCTGGAGCTCAAGAGCGACGATGCCTTTGACTGCGAAGATCACAAACCCGGCGTTCAGGACGATGGCTACCAAAGTCGACGAGTCGCAGCGCATCAGGTCGAAGAAGAGCGACGACCCCGAGGATGTCTTGTTCGGCACATTATATGGTCTCAGAACCGTCGAGCTCAACAGGCCCAAGAAGCTCAACTCGCTCAATGGATCGATGTGCAGGAAGATTGTCCCACGTTTGCAGGAGTGGGCAAAGTCGGATATGGCGAATGTTATTGTGTTGAAGGGTGCAGGAGAGAAGGCGTTCTGCGCAGGAGGAGATGTCGCAGAGCTGGCCCAGCAGAACATGACTGGAGAGAAGGGACAAAAGAAGTCGGCTGATTACTTCGGACTTGAATACAAGCTCGACCACCTTATTGCGACTTCCGGAAAGCCATTGGTGGCATTTATGGATGGTATCACCATGGGAGGAGGCGTCGGACTCAGCATGCACACTCCATTCAGAATCGCCACCGAGAAGACCGTGTTCGCCATGCCAGAGACGACCATCGGATTCTTTCCAGATGTTGGGGCATCTTTCTTCCTCCCAAAGATGGATGGAGCTGTCGGCACATATCTCGCCCTTACCAGCGAGAGACTCAACGGTGTCAACGCTTTCTACGCTGGAATCGCAACCCACTACCTTCACTCTACCTCCCTCTCAGCTCTTGAGTCTCGTCTCGCTGAGCTCCGCTTCCCAGACGATCAGCCACTTGAGTCGCGCCTCGAGGTCATCAACGGAACCATTGAGGAGTTCACCACCGGTCTCCCACACGACCAGCCAATGCTTCTTGCAGGCACCATGAGAGAGGCCATCGACCGCTGCTTCAACAAGAACAGCGTCCCAGAGATTCTCGCCGCTCTCGAGGCCGAGACTGGCGAGACCGCTGAGTGGGCACAGAAGACCCACAAGACCCTCCACCAGCGCTCCCCAACGAGTGTTTACGTCACTCTCCGCCAGATGCGCCTCGGAAAGGATTGGAGCATCAAGGAGACCTTCCAGCGCGAGTATCACATCGCTGAGAAGTTCATGAAGCACCCAGACTTCACTGAGGGTGTCTCTGCACTCCTCATCCGCAAGCCAAAGCCAGGACAGCCAAGACAACCACCAAAGTGGCAGCCAGCGTCCCTTGAGGACATCAAGCCAGAGGACAACATCGCAGAGCCATTCTTCGAGGTTGAGGGTTTGGAGAAGCTCCAGCTTTTTACCGATAGCGATTACACCGAGTACCCACACGCCCGCTTCAGCTTGCCATCAGAGAAGTCCGTTGAGCGTTTCGTCAAGTCTGAACCAAGGTCGAGAAAGGCTATTGTCAGAGAGTTTGTTGAGCGCAGAGGCGGCAAGCAGGGTATCAAGGAGATTGTCGAGGAGATGTTGGCGAGAAAGACCCAGGTTCAGGATGGCAAGGCTATCTGGAAGGAGTAAATGAAAATGATGGACCCAGTGTACAGTGCATGGGTCATCGTTGAAAACGGGCGTGATGTACCATACTTGGGTGCCGTGAATATATAGCCATGGATGGCGATAAAGGACACTCAAATTCATACCACATATCAAAGAGAAGTGCAACATCCACAGCCATAAAGCCACGAAGTCGTGAAAGGATGACGATACATCGAGTGGTGGCAGAGTGTCCGCGGTCATGTGATGTTCAGGAGTTGTAAGATATGACGGGCTGATGTAATGCTACTTAGAAGACAGGAACATCAAAATAGGAAAACTATATAAGCAAGGCTTTATCCCACCTGAAATCGAGTGCTGAAAAATGACTCAACCTTTGGTCTGGTGTGCTCCCTCAGTCCTCAGACACGGGAAGCTCTCATACGACGGACCGAGGCGCCCCGACAGTGCCAAGAGTGATATAAGACGAGGCTGGGAAACGCGAACGAGGCTGAGAAATAGTTCTTGACCAAGGCACGGTGACACCCCTGCTTGGTGGGCTTCGAGGTGGGTTTACGACGCGGTACGCGGTTGAGGCTTAAGTGCATTGAAGATACGACGCGATTGAGGTTCGCGTTGCCATTCCGACACGACCACGACTTTACGACCTTCATAGTATCGAATATACCCTTCCTGTTACCGTTACAACAGTTTTACCAGTTCATTTCTCGACGAAGGGCTTTGTACTCTTAATTCCGAACATCCTTCACTACGCGTCTCAAGTCTCTTTCTTCGAATCCTTCACCACTACGGCGGACAATCAGCACAATAACACGATATAATAAAGGCGATAGACACCTCCAACCTGCTGCCCCGTCGATGAAACAGCTTCAGTCTTTATAACAAGTATCAATCTTGGCCTTCGGCCAGAGATCGATCTCAGAATGATTACGCCGAACTCCGCGTCTTGGTCGTCCGGTACACAAGCGCCAGCGGCCCAAAACAACGGGCAGGCGGGCAACAATAACAATGGAAACCATGGAGTCACAGTCAGATCTATGAGACGTACGGATGCCATATCTATGTGCCTTGTCCATAACTTCCGCTAACCGATCGCCCTCTTTAGTGAAAGTTCTTTACACGTTCGATGACCAGACAAACTGCTTGGCACGATGGCCTCAAGTCCTCGAGGTTCAGACAGTCGTTATGGAGAACGGGTCGAATAGCACAATGATTGGCGTCACCGACCTGAGGACATGTATACAAGCCATCGTACAATGCTCACCGGAGCTTGTGTCAAATATGGGCCAGGATTACACTGTTTACGCATACGACTACTCCGAGTACCAACATCCTCTAGTCGGACAGGGCATGCTTTCATGGGCACTCGCAACACCTCCGCCCACGTCGGACACATCAGCACACGATTCCCGGAAGCTCATTACTGGACGAGTCTGCAAGAACATACAAGGGCTCTTCTCGAACGGCGTGGCAGAGACGTTGGAGGTTAAGCTGAGGTTGGTTCCTGTGCAGACAATTCCTCAGAATGATTACACGAACGGGATGGAGAAATACAGGGAGATGAGCAAGGCCATGCCACCAGGATTCGATCCTAATGAGTGGTTCGCTTTCCTCCAAGCGAACCCGAGCTTTCCGCAAGCTGGAAGTCGCGTCAACACCCCGCCTGTTCCACAAGGAATGTCGGCACAGCAACGCCCAGGAACATCCATGGAGATTGTCAACCAGCTGTTGAGCCCTTCTTTACAACCACAAAACTCGGCTGACCCATTCAATAACCCATACCAGCTGGAAAAGCCAGGAAGCAACAGTCGCCCAAACAGCCCAGGCGGAGCGGTCCTCGCAAAGCCATCATCTCGTCCTGCATCACGAGCCTCTGTGAAGCGGCCTAGGAAGCCAAGAGCACCACCGAAGCCAAAGGCGCAAGCAGTTGGAGGCAACACTTCTGGATATGAGGAGGGCACAGATGGGGATGAGGCCCCACTGGCGAAGAAGCGCGCCACGATCACCAAGACGAATTGGAATAGCAAGTCATCATTCGGCACCGGGTCTGACTCATTACGAGTTGCGGCGAGCACATCAGGGTCATTGCGGTTGTTCAGGCCGATCGCGATTGCCCCTAATTGTGGGCCAAGTGCTGGCTCCCATCTTCAAGAGACGCCTAGAGCTCCGACACCAGTGCCACAGTTGCCGCCTAATCAGAAGCAGAAACAGTCCAAAGACCAAAATGCATCAAGGCGCAATTCCATCCTTTCCAAGGCTACCTTACCACAACGCGAATACAACTCACCCTACCCTCCCTCAGAAGCAGGCAACGAATCAGCTTGCGAACTACCACACCCATCAATTGAGTCTGCCATGACCTCGCCCGAGAAAGAAGACAGTCCAGCAGACACCCCGCCGGACATCACATCATCACCCCCAAGGTTAATAAGAAACGCGTCACAGAGATCGACCCCGATCTGTCCTTCCAGTCCTGTGCTTCCGCCAATGCCGAAGAACAACGATTCTGGATTTATGAGCGGTGACATGAGTGAGTTATTCGAGGAGCCAGCCGACAGACCAGTTACTGAAGAGGATCCTTCCAATGCAGCTACCCACGACCAACGCCGAGTCAGACCGCACACGTACAACAAGCTTTCCCAGTTTTCGAACTTTGAGATTCATGAAGTTACACCAGGACCCCCGGAGCTCTTGCCCACCAAGATGCTGCCAAGGACGAAGAATCCTCCGTCGAATCCAAATCCAGCAGAGCCCAAGCCAAAGAAGACCCAAAGGAAGCCGATGACACGTGTGAATAGCACGGCTTCTGAGAGTGGCTTGGACCGCCTGGTGGCACAGCAGAACGAGAACCAAGGCCCTCATCCATTGTCAAGGATGGGCTCTATGCCACCAGCGAACTATGCTCCGTCGCCTTTGAATGGTCAACAACAGCCAGCTGAACTACCAAAGCCTGTGCCACAGCCTTCTCAAACACCGGCTCCCCAGCCAGCGTCTAGAACTCACAGTAGGGCAGGATCTATGAGTGGCCTACCAATGCCCGCTGTGCCGGCCAGCGAGCCAAATTATCCGCCATCACGAGCGGCACTTCACCATGCAAATACGTGGTCAGAGGCGCCTCATCCAAGGACAGATGCACCAACGGATTGCGAGGACAGTGAGCAACCAACCAAAGGTGGCCGCCGATCTGCAGTTCGCAAGAAGACTGGCATCCAATCTCGTCTTGAAGCTGCCATCCTCAATGGCGAGATGCCTCCATACTGTGCCAACTGTGGCGCCATCTCGACGCCAACTTGGCGCAAGGCTTGGGCGCAGGAAGGTCGTGGTGATCCGGGATATCACGAGTATTCAGACAAGCCGGGCATGACTACTGCGATTGAGATCCTTGAGAAGGATGACGCTGGAAAGCCTATCTCATATCGGCTGATCAAGAAATCGCTTGGGCTTACTGATCTCAAAGAGCTCTATAGTGAGGTTCTGCTTTGTAATCCTTGTGGCATTTGGATGTCGAAGTATAAAGCTATGAGGCCGGAAGATAGATGGACAGTTGGCGATGACTTCGGTCAAGTTGAGGCACGCGCAAGAAAGCGAGCCACGTCCGCCAGGGCGAAGAAGGGGCAATCGGTAATGCCAACCTCGGAGGCGAACTTCTACTCGGACGCCCCAGGACCACAAGAGAGAGACGACCAATCCATGCCACCCAACTATGGTACACATACTCTGATCAACATCGTCGTCACAGACCAGCAAGCTCATGTATATCAGAAGCAGGATAATCGCGGAGCCAGCGTTCAGGCAGCGAAGAAGGATACCGTCATGACTGGTGCCGCTGGCACGTCTTTACAGAGAGCCATCCAGTCGAGCCCTGCAAGATTTGTGGGCACGAGACACAGCCCCATCGATGTTGAAGACGAGATGGGCATTACTAGGCGCCTTCTCTTCCCGTCCCCACGCAAGGATGGGACGCCAAAGGTGTTGGGTGAGCTGGCGACAAATACTGTTATTTCTGCAGTCGGTTTTGGCACGCCAAGCCGCACTAAGGCTACAAACGCGGGCGGCAAGGGGAAGAATGGATTGAGCCGCCTTAATGGAGACGAGGATATCGTGCGCCTTTTTGAAGAGGACATAGCACGCCAGACTCGCCCAAGCACGCCCGTCCAAGACAACACTCCTAACCCTTTCAAGACACCAACAAGGAAGACGCCCAACCACAGACCAATCACTCGTAGCGTGACCAGATCCGCCCAGCGCTCAGCAAGACTAGGCCACCTAGGCAGAGACGAAATGCTGCCACAGTGCACCCCAGCCAAGACACCAAGTACAGCCCGTCGCAGCCCGCGCCACAGAAATAACCTCGTGGAGTCGCCCTTCACAGCAACCATGAACAGGCTCCTGGACGCAAACAGCAATGAATTTCGCACGCCATCTAGAAATCTGGACTTAGGCCTCCATTTCGGCATGCCGGATCTGAGTGGGGATCTGCATAGTGATTCGCTGATGTTTGGTGGCACGGGTTTTGATGGGCGTCATCAGGAGCATAGACAGGATACTCTCTTTTCGACGGATATGCCTATGCAGTCTTCGCCGCCACGACTTGAGCTACATGGCATTCCGGAAAGATTTGATTTGTATAGCGATCCGATGCATATGAGTGTTGATCAGCTGGAGGCTATGGATCAGTCGCTGTGGGATGAATTGGCGCTTGTTGATACGGATGGGAATGGCGGGATTCAGGGGCTGGGTAGCGGGTTGGCAGTTGATAGTAATGGGCGGGCGACGTTTAGTATGGGGGAGGTGGTTATTAAGGTTGAGGAGGAGCAGAGTCATAGGGCGCAGAAGGCATAAGGTCATATGGATGACATGTTTTTGATGTCGGAGAAGGATATGGATATGATACCACAAGCATAGAATAAGGGTTTTGAGTATTGGCCGCATTGGCGATACACAGCGAGATACCCTGGATGAGAACACATAACCTTGTCTTGGAATACAGATTACACAATGTATAAGCTTATTTACTACCCTGCCGTTTTTACATAATCCGTGCGATCATCACTTAATCGTTTCCTAGTACCCGAGAAACCTCTTCCGCAACTCGCACCACGCCCTCTCAACAACCTCATTGCTCAACTGACAAACCCCCAAAAACTTCCCGCCTCAAACGGCAAAGGGTCCGCCCACCCATCATTCAGATCCAACAACGCGGATGAGCAAGCCCAAAATTTCTGCCTCTCCCCCACAACTTTAATAAAGCACCGCAATTGTTCTATCGAACCATGTCCCATAGATTCTGGCATCGCCACTACCACCACTGCTGTTGAGATATCGTTAGGGTTATAGGTGTCGTCATCGCAGAGTTCTATGGTGGGGTTTTGGTGGGCGCTGTTGTGTTCTTGGGCGTGGGTGCCCAGGTTGTGACGCATGCTTCGTAGCGGGTGAGGAAAGCTGTTTTCCAGATTCGGATCTGGAGTTCGATTGGGAGACGTGGGAAGAGATGGAAGGTGGTTGTTGTGTTTTGTGAGAGCTCGGGTGTGACATTCGCTTTTGAGGGGGGAAAGGAGGTGGTGGCGATTATTGGGGAGGACGTAAGTACATCAGCACCGAGTGTTAAGTCGCAGTTAAGTCGCCTAGGGAGCTGTCCATTGTAATAGAGTATATTGCAAACTATTTAATATTGTAGTCGCCTTGTTTTTTGGAGCGGTGTTTTCTGCCACGAAGTGCGGGGTAGCTACCTCTACATGGGATCTCAACTGTTCTTGGCTCCCAAGCTGTTTGACTTCGAGGGATTCTCAACATGCTTTAACGGTTTATGAGACACGACTGGAGGAATTTCATCAAAGTAGTGTGGATGATAATCACAGCACCTGGACTGCCGCTCGTTCTTCCCATGCTCGCATGCCGCTTGAGAACACCACAAGATTTCGCAAATTCATCATGCTGCCAACCGAGCTTCCAATACAGATATGGGAACTAGCTTTCGACACCTCTTTCGCGAAATAATAGGTTGGACAGATCATGAGCCTGCCAGGTCGTGGGACTTGGCTAAGAATGATCAGGGATTGTGACTGCATACAGAAGGGCCAAAAACCAATAATCAGTTAACCAGTCACCTTACCATGTAACCTCGAATCCAAACAAACTCAAGGATCTAGAGATTGGGATACTTATCGAACTTCAAACGATTAGCCATCATCTAACACCACCACAGACACTTTGATGGTAGATGGCGGCGGTGCGGTCAAACTCGAAATGTCCATGGGGACAGCCGCCCACAGTAGTGACAGTAGGAAGTCATGGATGAAATTGACTTCTGATAATAACCGCTTAGCACCGATAATAGTATAAGTTAACAGCGGTCTTACTGCTTTGTGAGGCTACGAGCATTGAGAAGTAGCAGTTCTGATAGTGGAGTCCTCGAAAAGTGGCAGTTTCGTGAGGCACCAGCCGCCAAGTGGCAGATGGGTAATTTCCTTATTAATATCCATAACCACTTTCAAACGCCTCTTCGTCAAACTGGTCAATGGCCTCAACCGTCTTCTTATAGTACCCCGCTACTTTCTTTGACGCTTCCAGAACTTCCTCCGCCATCTCAGGCATCCTAGTGTCCCACAGCGTACCAACTGGAAACTCATCGCCAGGCTGATTCGACAACCGCTAATAACGCCAGGAAAGTTTTTGTGGTGTTTGACGTCGAAGTGCTGAAGAGCTGGGACGAGTTCCGGATGTTCTGGGGGATGGGCTTTGAGGTCATTGGGGAAGTTTCCTTGGGCGGAGAGTACGAGGTCGGTTGTGGTGTCTGAGCCTTCGTCGTCCCCGCTGCCAGCATTTTCAGCTTGGCTGCCCTCCAAATTGACAGTGCTAACCGCTTTTGATGCAACACGTCTTGCTTCGTCGTCGCAGAGGAATTTCTCAGTCGCTTTAGATATCTCCTCATATCCCCCCACGATCTCCCCAGTGGCTATGATTTTCGTGTCAGAGTCCCATATTCCATACAGGGAATCTCCCTTCTGACCACAGGGAACTAAAAGAAACCTATCCATTTGCTGTCTCTCTCCTCAATATTTCTAGAGCAACTTCTGATGATCGTTCTCACTACCATCGTCTTCAGCGAACTGTTCAACTGGTTCCGACCCACGAAAGCATTCTTCATCCATCACATCAAGGATATCCAAGTCTCCCATATCTTCCAATACCTCCAAGTGCCTCAAAGCCCTTTTGATTGTATCTTCAATCTCCTGATGTTGATTCTGGTCGTTTAGGGATGTTTGGCAATATTGCTGGTACAACCCACTTCAATTTCTTGGAATCACTCATGATATTCAGATACGATAGATGAAGCTTGAATAATAATGTAGTAACGTCGAAAAGTATTTTGACATCACGACACATAAATCCCACCTCGCTTACTTCAACACTAAGAGTTGAAGCCTAGAAGTCCCATCAATTCAAGGGTCGTCCAAATTACGAACACCTTGCGGAGTAGACCAGGGTATCCCGTACCCGCCCATGCAGGGTCCGGACGTATGACCAGCCAACGCCTCAGGAACTATTGCCGGCGCCCATACGGGCTTACATTTAAAACATCTGCAACTCATCGACGACATCTTAGATATTTGACTACGACTTAACTGTCACATCTACCGCACTCACATATCATTCGACTCCGCTGGCAGAAGCACCAACAATACCCATGACGATACTAGGCTTGGCCGCCCCGCTCGAAGTGGTGCCGCCCATCTCGAACGAGACGCCTTGGACCTCAACTGAAACACCTTCACCACCCGTGCAGCAGCTCTCATGTTTTGCATGCGGCACCATCACGCAGAATGAAGCACTCACACAAGCACAAAAACAAATCTCGGCCCTGGAGTCCCAAGTACGGCTTTTGAACGAGAAGGCAGCGCATGCAGGTACGCCGGCATCCCATGTCATCCAGATTCGGAACTGTATGTTGACTTCTGAATAGTAGACAAATGGGCAGACTACGAAGACGAGCTTCACAACCTGCGCCGCCAGATCGCTGAATCCACAGCGCCAACAGCGCAAGCAGCAACACCTACGCAGAGTCGCTTCTCCTTCCTCTCCCCACGCAAATCCGTACCCACACTCCCCACACCAGCACACTCCCCTCAATCCTCCGTCTCGCGGCCCCCCTCTCAACACTCCACAATCGAAGCCGACCTCCTAGCCACACGCTCAGCCCTCCAATCCGAGAAGAAACTCCGCCAAGAAGCAGAAGGCAAGCTGGACGAAGCGTCAGGAGAATTGGAGGATCTGACGCAGCAGCTGTTCGAGGAAGCGAACAAGATGGTTAGGGAGGAGAGGAAGGCGAGGAAGATGCTGGAGGAGAGGATTGAGGTGCTTGAGGGCCGGGATAGGGAGAAGAGTGAGAGGTTGGGACGGTTGGAGAGGGCTGTGGTGAGGATTGAGAGGGTTAGGGGTTTGTTGAACTAATAGAATAGATGGGGTTGCCAGTAAATGAGGGTGAATGAGTAATGATATATGAGGGGAATGGAATTAAGCAGGCGTTGTCCGGGTTGGTTTGCTCGTGGGATGGTTTTGGTGAGCTTCATGGTCAGAGACTAGTTAGCAGGCTGTTTGGGAAACGAATTGTAGAGTGAGCTGCCTCGGCGTGGACATGGCATATTTCTGCAGATGATAGCGTAGGGAATGGGGTGACTGAGCTCTGCATAGGCTGTTCAGTCTCCAACAATTTAAAGGATTTTGACTTTCAGCCAAGGTACTGTGAATGGGGCCCCTAACGATACTGGATGGTAAACTATGAGAATTGGTTGAAGTCACCCGAAAATGAGCACACCCGCAGTGAGAAGATTTGACTAGAATCATAAAAGTCAAAGTGTTCCATGTTAGTATTATACGTCGAGTGTAGACAATGTATCACGTTCACAGGCACCACGGCGTGCACAGCACTCATCAGACATACAGAGGAAAACGAGTATGAGTTGAACCACACGCCACAACGTCCTTGAATTGCTTCTGCGCTGAATATGTCGTAGTGTGAACCCGGCTCTACTGCGAGTAGCCTATAGGCATCTCTGCTCGACTTTTGTACGTCCCGTTCCTCAAAATTTCACATCATCGATCAGAACAGCCATGTGGGCATTTGTTTGTTGGACGAGTTGCATTGATCGTGTAATGAACAAATGCTATTCCTGCACCGCTTAACTGTTCAATAAAGCACAGCAACAAGCCCCATTCCTTCGTTATGCGTTTACAACTCAGTGGTGACACGGGCCTTGGCGTTGGTAACCTTGACACCGAGCTGCTTGGCGCGAGCGACAATATCGACACGCTTGCGGGAGGAGACGGCGTGGGAGATCTCAGCAGCGAAGGTCTTGTTGTGCATCAGGAGGAGGTCGACATCGCGGACGTTGTTGACGAGGAAAGCCTTGTGGCCGGATGGCATCATGTGCTTGGTCTTCTTGTTGGCACCGAAACCGATCTAAACAGAATCTGTCAGCCCTTGGCTCTTTTATCCGGTTCCTTCTGCGCGCTCGGAATTTCGCTGGTATTGTCGGGTTGAACGTACGGATGGCATGACAGCCTGGCCCCTGAAGCGTCTGCGGACTCTGTTGTCGATACCCTTTGGCTTTCTCCAAGATGGGTCGACACGCATGAAGCGGTCAGACTGATGTCTGCTGAAGCGCTTCGTGCCTGAACTTAAGTTAGTCCACCGCCCTCAATTTTCATCCTCCATATGCGCCCATCGCTGGTTCGGTTTCGGGATACAACTGATCGCGTCTGTGTATTCAGAGTGCTGTTGGGCGGGTTGACATACGCTTCTTCACGATTGGGACATGCTTCCTGGCGGCTATAAAGAGTCAGTATTAGATCAACAGCGACTTCGAATTGCGACAATAACATACCAACCATCTTGACTATTTGGCGGTTATCGGGTGGTTGGTCGTTGAGTCTCGGATCTAAGAAACTCTCGCAATGGCCTCCAATTTTCCAACTTCCCAAATTCTGGTGTGTGCCCTCGGCCGCTTAGCGAGAGAAAGCCTTGCGCTAGCTTGTCATGGCCTAGCACACGTGACGGTTACGCGGCGGGGACACCCCAACAAACTACTTCAATTGGTCAATAAGCGCCGGCCAAGACATTTGTTCTTCATCTTAGGCGCGATCGCATTAGGCTAGTTGGAAAATCATGATAATTATCATACGTCTTTGCTAGCTACCAAGTTTACATATCCAGGAATGATTGATTCGACCTTGGTGAGGTAAAGTCGTCAAAGACTAGGCGCGCCGTCCGCTGGCAGCACCTTGGGAACGCTGAACAAGATCCACTATTAACAGCAGGGTAATTTATTGGTCCAATGCTGGCTGGATATTCATTTTAGGCAAAGCAGCAATCACAATCCAGAAATGCACGAAGTTTCAGTTACAACTTGGGCTTGCAAGGATGCCTGGTATTGAGTAGAATCTACCAAAGTATGCATCACCTGGCACGGTCTATCTATCTCCTGTATATAGAGGGTGGCATCGCCCCGTCGCCGTCCCCACCTCTATACAATAACTGTCGTTTATGGCCATAAAAGTCGCTATTTATTGTTGGGCGCATTGTGGCTGCCCACCCATCTCATCCTCGTCCTCATCCTCCCACTCAGCACCTCCTTGGCCTCCGCTTGAGTTTCTGCCAAACTGAAGTTATGTTAGTCATGTGTTTCCTTCGTTAGAATAGAGTTGTAATCTTACCTCCTCAATATCAACATCCTCCTCAAACTCAACTTCGTCAACCTCCTCTGTCTCAATTGCAGCGTGCGGTTTAGGCAAAAGCGCCGCCAAGCCGTCAGATTTCGACTCGTTATCCATCCAGCCGTCCTCTGGGAACTTAACGTTGACCGCGAGGTAAAGATCGCCCTTAGCATCCGATCTCTTCTGTGGCATACCCTCGTTCTCGAATCTGATGACCTGACCTGGCTTGAGAACCTTGCCTCTTGAATGTGTCATCTTGATACCACGTCCATCAAGGTGCTTCAAGACAACTCTGGAGAAGCCACATAACGATTCGGCAAGAGTGATATCCAACTGTGCCAATAAATCGTCGCCTCTGCGCTGGAAGCGCTCGTGCTCAGCCTCCGTCAAAGTGAAAACGATATCTCCTGGAATCTGGTCTGGAACTTGGTCGGCTTCTCCCTCCAAAACAATCTTCTCTCCTTGCTGTGCGCCTCTTGGAATGTAAATTTCAAGCACCTTCTTCTCCGGAGTCGTGCGCTTGCCTTTGCACTTCTTGCAACGATGCTTCTCAAGGAAAATACTCCCAGTACCTGAGCAGTTATCGCATACAACACGCTCCTGGGTAACCATTCCTGGGCCAACCTGGCGAAGACCGGTCTTAGCTCCCGCACCCTTGCAAGACGAGCACTGTTGCGCCTTAGCACCCTCCTTTCCACCGCTTCCCTTGCAGTGGCTGCAAAGGATATTTTTCTTCGCCCCAAACTTCACAGTCTTTCCCTTGTAAAGCTCCTCCAAAGTAACGCTGTACTGCTGCTCCTCGTCACGGCCTCTGCGCGGCTTCTTCGGTCCGCCGCCACCCATTCCTGGAAACTGTGGACCTCCTCCCATGCCTCCCATACCGCCGAACATTTGTGCAAGAAGATCGTCCAAGTCTACGTCTCCGCCCATTCCACCTGGTCCCGGCCTGCTGCCATCGAATGCGGACATGCCGTGGGTGTCGTAGAGATGTCTCTTGTCCTCATCGTAAAGGATCTCGTATGCTTGGCTGACTGATTTGAATTTGACATCTGCGGCTTCGCGCTGGTCCTCGGCGACCTTATCTGGGTGGTGGAGTAATGCTGCCTTTAATAAGTTGTTAGCCGATTTGTCTCAGCCTTGCGAGGGAAAAATGTGCCTTGTGGTATGCCTTCTTAATCTCAGTTTGGGTTGCAGTCTTGTGGATTCCGAGGACCTCTTATGTGAAGTTAGCTTTAGATTCACCACCAGTAGTATCCTGTTCATACCGTAAAAGTCAACCTCAACGTCTGCCATTGCGACGGCTTTTGTTGTGTAGTGAAAAACTTCTGATTGTCTTCGTCCTCAAATGCGCTGCTTATTGTGTAGCAGTATCTATGTGAAACAAGCGAATGCGAACTGTAAACTCGCTGGGTATATCGTCTAAACGTCTATGAACACCGCAGACTAGCTTGATGTCGTTGCGAAGGCGGGGACGGATGTATTTTATTTATCTTAGCCTGGCGGCGGTAGAGTACAGATGTCAGACGCTCGGACCACTGAGGAACGCCCGGCTCTCTTTATCAGCCACTCCAGGGCGAGAGGACATGGCTTGAGGCGAAACACGAAAGTCTTTTGTATAATTACTTCAACACATATTTGGCTCAACGCGCTCGTGTTTGGCAGCAATGCAATTGCTGCTTGCCCATATTCGCCGGGGGAAGAGCTTGCCTTGGGCATGTTCTCAAACTAGAAATTTGTCGAAGGCTGCTGCACGTGCAACCACTAAGGCGCTGCATAAACTCCCAGATTCGCCAGCACGAACTCGTTTTGCGCCTTCACCAACTGGTTTTCTGCATCTGGGTTCGTTAAGGACTGCATTATTCTCTTACCTGCTTGCCAAGAGTACGAATGGCCAATTCCTCCTCAGATTAGAAGATACGGATCAGGTGATTATCCTTGTCCTCGTTTAGAACATTTTATACTAACCGGTTGTCAGAAAAGAACTATACCTGGAGCTGAGGATAGGATTAAAGCTGATCTCAAATGGGCGGGACTGCAATGGGATGAAGGACCAGATGTCGGCGGACCATACGGCCCATACAAACAAGTGAGAACTTTCGAAACTCACATCTCGACATGAAACTAATCGGTTGAAGTCAGAACGGTTAGAGATCTACCACCAATATGCCGAAAAACTGTTGGAAGCAGACAAGGCATACCGTTGTTTCTGTCCAAAGGAGATGCTCGCAAGCGAAGGAGGCAGTGTTGAAGGAGGCATCCACTCACCACCCGGCATAAACCCTCACGACTGTCCTCACATCAGTAGAGCCGAGTCCAATAGCAGACTATCAAAACGCATACCTCATGTCATTAGACTTCGCCTCTCCGAGAGACTTCCAGCCTACAAAGACATGGTCTACGGCAAAGTCAACTCTGCGAAGAAAGGCTTCGCACAAGATACCATCCTGATGAAATCCGACGGCTGGCCAACTTACCATCTCGCGTGTGTAATCGACGACCATTTGATGAAGATCACCCACGTTGTTCGAGGCACCGAATGGACACCCTCTACGCCTTTCCACCTCATGATCTACGAGGCTTTGGGCTGGAAGCCCCCTACCTTCGGCCATGTCGGACTTCTTACCAATGTCCAAGGCCAAAAGTTCTCGAAACGCAACGCGGACGTCGATTTAACCTCCTTCCAAAAACAAGGTGTCCTGCCAGTCGCCCTGGACAACTTCGTTGCGCTATTAGGATGGAGTCACACATGTAAAGAAGACTTCATGACGCCGCAACAACTGATTGAAAACTTCTCTACCAAATTCACCAAGGGAGATGTAAAGGTGCAGTTTGACAAGTTGTGGTTTTTGCAGAGGAAGCACGCAATTGAAGTTATCACCAAGGCAATATCATCCGCAGACCTCGAGCGCGACATGATCGCACCACTTCTGGCCATTCTCCAGTCCAAAAAATCACCAATTACAACTAACTACACCCCAGAAGAGGCAAAAGAATTGGTTTACAGGCTGTTAAAGTTGGATATGCGCAACTGGACGAACGCCCAAGAGTTTGTAGAGCGACACACTAAGACCTTCTCCGCTCCCACGGCCGAAGAGCTCACAGCCGCAGACTCATCGATAGTCAAGGCTGGACATTTGGAGCACCGCGCTACCGTGCCTGCCTCCGTGCCACCAACGGTACGGAATTCCGAGGTCGTTTCGATCGCCCAACAGCTTCCCGCACTCCTCGGCAAGCACGCCGACAAGTCGGTCGATGAGCAGTTCAAATTGCTTAACCTAGATTTCATGGAACTCATGACCCCATGTGTGGAGAAACAGGTTGCGGATCTGGGTGAGGTGTTGGAGGAGAAGGATAAAGAGGACTTGAAGAAGAGTTGGGTGGCGATGGTGCATAAATATCTGAAATGGGCTATTGTGGTTGATGTTCCGGGTCCGGATGCACTGAAGTTGATGCTGGTGTTGGGCACTGCGGAATCTATGCGCCGCTTAGAGCTGGCTGAGAAGATGGCTATAGAGCCAGGGGGGGCCATTTTGTCTTAGATCGACAGATTTGAAGTGTAGGTATGTATGATCATGGTGGATGTAAGATACTGTACGATTTGCTGAAAGTGTCCGTCACACCTTGGCCGATCATTGGGAATAGAAAACTCATTATGCGGCCTAGAAGATGAGATGAACACATATTTGCAGTAGATGTTTTAAAAAAAAACGTACGAGATAATTGTTAATAAAGTTCTCTAACCTGGGTTTCTTGCCAATAGCTGGTCGATTCTGGATTTCGAAACGTCTTTCCCCCGAAAACATCTCGCTCAATTATTATTTTGCATCTTTACGCGAAATTGTTTGCATAGTGAGCAGTATTGACAGCGTCGACTGAGGGTCTCGATAGCAAAGGCAATCGAAATCACGAAAAAAGTAATAAATGCATCTCAGGCTTCTTACAAGATTACCAGAAGAAAGGACGGCCGAGGTTGAGAAGGTCTCTATAAAGGTTCTTGGATAAGTTCCGAAAAGCTTTTACTGAGGGCACATCACTATGGGAAAACCAGCTAACCGCTACAAGCCTACAAAAGTCATTTTCGTAAAGATAACTCTGCCGTCAAAACTGGTTAGCAATTGGAGAATTTTTTAATCAGGAGAACTTTAAAATCCCTTTTCGAGTCTTCAGGTATATCACGATTTAGCCATCCATTAACACCTGTCAGAGCCTTCAAAAAACTAAGCTAGGAAATCGAATTTCTCGCGAACCACCAGTAAGCAATTAGAGGGTTGAATAGCTTTGGAGTACCTTATTATTTATTTTTTCAGACATGAATATCAAGTTTCTCAACGTCACAACCGAGCTCCAAGAAGAGATAACGATCACAGTACCCCTCATCCCCTTTAGGCCTTTGTGTAACCATGACCTTTCTCAAAGGAACAGGAGTATCCCCTGACTCAGCACCTCAGGTTCAACACCTGAGCAAAGCTCAAAGCACTCTAATCTAAGCACGAAACCAGGTGCCCCATCCATGCTCAACACACTAACTATTTTCAACCCTTATGGAGCTCATCCCCACGATGTCTGAGTCAGAGCACAGCGATGACACCAACCAGTCATCCGCGTACTTCTCTCGGCTTTCCGTCGAGCTTCAGATTGAGATTTGGAAATACGCCTCGGTCGGGCTCCCCATCATCCTTGGCCGGCCCGCCATTCGCGGTCTACCCCATGCATGCCGGCTCTCTACGGCTATGGTAAAATATTATTGCAGAGCCAATGGATACCTATGCGGTCGTGCAACGACAGGGACGCCGGACCACCAGATCATGCGGCTTGTCGAAAGAGAACGTCATTCTGTGCATCGGTCGGCCTGGGTCAAGCGGAAGGTCAAGGTAATTGGGCGCGCGGAGTGACGGCTGGAGTTAATGGATGTTGGGGGACTGAATGAATGGCAGTGAGAACGCGGGTTAGCGATTCCGGGTTTCGCGTAGGCATCAGTTGAAGGATTGTTAGAGTTTAGCTTGTTGCGTGATTCATTGCGACTACATGGTCTAAGATATGGCAGTATCACCCTTCTCTCCCACAAGTGCCGAAAGGTATCCCCTCTCTCCGTCCCTCACATAATCCCATCACACAACCACACTCCTCCCTCCACTCAGTCAAATTTCCTCTCCGTCAAATACTCACCAGCCTTCCTCCAAAGCTCCTGATCCACCTTATCCCCCAGCAACGCAACCCCCTTAGCAAGCGCCTCAAAAAATTCAAAAAAGAGCTTAATATCACCCAGACTGTCCACAGCATACGAGATCGGCCAGCTCTCATATTTCTCCCTCTCCGTGCCCTTCTGCTCCTCCGTCAAATGGCCAAAACCCGCGTGTTGTTCATCCAGGTAGTGCTTCACTGCAATCGCCAACGCCAGACTCTCACCTTGGCCAAATGGCAGACTGAGGTGTCATTGTCAGATAACGTCTCTTGAGATGGGAATGGAGGTGGGTCAATAGGGAGGTGGTGAGCGTACCTATAGCCAAGCTTATCCCAATCCTTCCTGTCCCTCCTCTCAGCGTGCGCATTCAAGAACATAGTCGCGACAACCGTCTCAATAAGATCCCTATCGCATTCACGCACCGCATTGACGACGGAGTGGTAAGCGAGCAGATTCCTGCTCAGTGGCCCCGTGTAGCCGATCTCCTGATGTCTGAAAGGCAGGAGACATGCCACGCGAGAGATAAGCAGACAGAGCGTGTTCTGCTCTTCGGAGCCCATGTTGGGAGCGCCGATCCAGTCCCACTTTGGGTTATCGACATTTAAGACACCTAAGCGGAGGAGCTCAAAAGCGAGCACGGCGGCTTCTTCTTGGTGTGCTAATGGAGCGGCCTTGATAGTTGTTAGCAGGGCATTGCCCCACTCGGTAAGCACGTGCTCGTCATTGATGTAGCCCCTGAGGTGGAGAAAGCGCCAGATGGCATTGGCTTTGATTCCCATTGCGGATATGATAATTGCCGGTTCTGGCGCTGGTGTCTTTTTAATAGTCTCTGCGCGGAAAGTGTCGTCCTCTAATGATTTCAAGGCGAGGCCGAAGCTACCGACCTTACCAAGACCAGTTGGCACCTTCTTCAAGGTTGAGCCATCCACGCGCCATGAAGCTGCTTGTTTCTCTGGTTGCGGGGTGACATCTCTGTGGTTTAATTTGATTGTCTTGGCATCGTCGTACCAGACGTATTTCTCCACTGCCTTGTGCTGGAAAGCACGGTGCAGCCTGCTTGCATACAACGAGACCGCCTGCTCTTGTATTGGAGTCATCAGGTCGGCGACGAGCTTGCGGTACTCCGGCGACTCAGCACCATCGAGTGGTGGGCTAACATACATCTTCAGAGAGGACAACCAATTCAAGACTCTCGGCGAGACAACATTTTTTGCTTGATAATGGTAGAGCTCTGGCGCGAGATGCAGGCCAATGTACTCGTGGTGATCCTCAGTCAGCTCATCGAAGTGATCAACCTCGACCTGGCCGTCCAGTGAGATGACCACGGCGTGCTTTATGGCCATGCGTGCTCTTTGGTACTTGTCTTGCCAAGTTGGATCATGCTTTTTCAAGTGCTCCGCCCACAATTCGCACAATGTGATGAATGACTTTCCGTGAGCACGGTACATGTTGACCGCATCAAGGATGGTGTACGGTTGCTTTGTGGTGACCTCGGCATCTCTCAGTGGGGGGAATGCTGGTAAAGATGAGGTTCCAGTCATGAGGAACGCGTCGATGAATGTCTCCTCGGTACAGGCAAGCTTCGTGAGCAATTGGCTCTTAACCAGGCCCTGAACCACCCCCTTCTCAGCATCGATCTTTGTGATGATGGAATCGTTGATGTTATAGACCAACAGCTCTGGCGGTCCGTAAACTCCAAGTGCCCAGTCGGTGTCTTGTCTATCAATGTATGCCATCTGTGCGCAAGCAGAGTATGGTGCAACCTCAAAGGCGATTCCCAAATCAAAGAGTACTTGTTGGAAGAAGTTCGTAAGATCATGCGCCCTAACAGCTCCTGCCTTGCCGAAAGCAGTCACAGCTTCTTGTGGGCGGTTGTCGGTGTATAATTTCCATGCGGCTTCGATCTTGGTGGAGGCGGTTGTCGATTCGCGCATCTGTGTCTCCTGAGCGAGGGGTGTGGCCTGGCCATCGAAGTAGAACTTCGGTGCGATGCCATGGATCTTCCAATTTTCTAAATCGCTGACGATCGTCTGCTTCATGCGGAATGGGTAGCCGCCGAGTGCTGGAAGGAGTGGCTCGCCCGATTGGTCGAGGATGTTTTGGAGGTAGTAGTTTGCGTGGACGATTATTCCAGCGCCCTTGTATTCTGCGATTGGCGTCGAACTGAGAAGGTTAGTTTGAATACTTGGATATGAGTTGAGATAGAGTAGGAGTACTTACCAGGTCTGCGACGCAAGAAAGGTGTCTCCATCTGGGTCTAAGTGCGAAGCAGTGTTAGCATCGCGGGTGAGGTATAACTGAGATTGACTCAGGCAAACAGGTCAACTATAGGCCAACTTACGAGGCATGATGCCGGTATTGGGTATGTTCGCTAGGGGAGTTGTAGGGAAGAGTTGATATATGTTTCTCTAGTTGTGACTTCGGCGGCAATGATTGCAACTCTCTTCAGATGCTGCGTTTCGGTAGAAGTGAATACAGGGTCGATGCTGGTCGTTGACGTCGACGTAATGTGGTGTTGATTCAACGTGAGTGACAGATGTCGAGGTATAGTTGCCGTTGCTGGATCGCAATGCGCTGAAGTTGTGAGTGATCAAGTTCGAATACGCCTTGAGATGGAGGTGCAGCCTTGTGGGTTTCCAAATCAGACAGCTCCCAATCGAGCCAAAGGGCAACGCGCCAAATTACACGCTAGGGTTGACCCCTGTCAGATGTGGAGTTTGGCTGTTCCCGCCGCTAACCACATAAAATAATGTGCCTGAAAGCAACCCGGCTGGATGCACCCAATTTCAACAGCGACATCCGAATGGCGGAACAACCTATTAGGCACACTGCATCTGACTTGCAACATGGGCAGCCTTGCCAGAGTGTAGATGTGCATATGTTATCACGAGTAAAAGCACAGCAACTTATGAAAAGAATCTTGTCATGAAAGCAAAAGCAGCTGAATTTCAGATGGTCAAGCCACCACAAAGTATGAGACCTCTAACTGCAAGTATCGAATTCGTGAACCAATTCTCCCTTTCCCATTTGGTATCATTGCACAAGCACCATCCCCAATTCAACCTCCAGATACCCAGTGTGAACGCCACTAAACGCCCATTAAACATCTGAGAAGCCCATCCTATGGCAAGACGCCAAACCCACTACTTCATGTCCCGATGCCATTACGCAGCTTAGAGTGCACGTTTTAAAGCTCCTTAATACATCCCCCTGTGATTAAATGCAGACCTCTTGAAATGCTTCGGAAACGGGTTCCCATTAACATCCTTCTTCACCACCTCCTTCTTCATCTTCACGCCCCCCCCCACCTTACTCAACCTCTGCAGCAAATGACTAACCGGCAAATACGGCCTCTCCGCCGCCTTAACCAGACCGTATTTCTTCTCTATTTCTCCAGCATGCCAAACCCAATGCTTTTTGATCTTCACCTTCCCCTCCTCCGTATGCGCAGAGGCAACCATATGATGACAGTCCTTAAGCTCACATGTCCATAGGTTGTTGGGTCCGTTGGGCTCATCATTTTGGCCTAGGTCGACGTCTTCTATGACGAGTTCGTATTCGTTCTCTGATTCTGATTCTGATTCTGATTCTGATTCGTCGTCATCGGCGTCGGTCTCCTCCTCTTCGTCGTCGTCGATAGATATCTTGCGACGTTTCGGTGACTGAAAGCCGGCCTCGTCGTCGTCTGGACTTGGGCGGCGGTCGTTGATCATGAGTGGTGTGCCGACCGGTCTTCTAGTTGATGCCTTGCCCGCACCCTTACCACCAGTGTGTCTCGACGGTGCCCTTATTGGTGTGTTCAAGTCGATAGACGCCATTGCCTTCGAAGTGTCTCCCCTGCGGGGCGTAGGCGCTACTTCAGCCTCTTCCGAATTTCTCTTCAACTTATTCGTGCCTCTCATCTTGAGCTCCGAATCTTTGGCCGGCTTCTCCATTACCATGGCAAACTTTGCTATGGCTTTTATCAGCTCGTTGCGAAGAGGCGTGCTTGTGTACTTGATGTCCAGCTCGTTATAGATGTTATCGCCGTTCAGGATGACGAATTTCTCTGCAAGCGTCTTATCCTCAAGCTCAAATTGCCTTTGTGAGATCTCCGCAAGTTCGGAGACGGTGAGAGTGGACAACGCAATGTCATCGTTGTCGATCATGTTGTTGACCATGTGGACAACTGCCATGACTCTAGCTTCGTCCGGCTCCATATTCCTAGACATCCTCTCCCATTCTTTCTGTTTCGTGCGGTCGCGGTACTTGAGATTTAACTCAATTGCCTGCCTTTTGAGCTTCTGATCGTTGCTATTCGCCTGGCTAATCCAGCAGAGATCCTTGCATATTGGTGTATGGATGTATCTCAAACCCCATTGTGCAATGCATGCCGTGACTGCCTCAGCAGAGGACTTGATAAGATCTGTTGCGTGTTGCAGGGTGCCGGTGTAATAGCGTCTGAACATCTCTTTTCCTAGGTTCTCAATGGTCATTGACTGCACGCTCTGGCCCTCGTTCGTTGCCATGTGATGCATGAGGTCAACCACCATCTTCGCTAATGTCATTTGACGTCTCGAATCCTCCTTGTCGGCGATCTCGCGAACATCCTCCAGTAGTTCGTACCAGTCGGCCTTCTCCAGGGCTTGTCTGATTGCAATCTCAAGAATCTCCAGAACAGCTGGTTCCCCATAGCATCGTGGGTTGGCAGTCCTCAGGATATTTGCAGCGTTGACTTCGATCTGCTCTCTTGCTTCTCCAACGGTCTTCTCCTTCAGCTCCTTGTTGATCTCCTTTGCAAGGGCATCCAGCGTCCAGTGTTTATGCGGGCCATTGGAGCTCGTCAGTAATCTATCTATCAGGAAGACGATAGATTGCGCTTTGTCCGTGTTCGCTTCGAAGCCACGCCTTATATAGCCATTCGGATAGTATTGCTTGTAGACATCCGGAGCCGACATCGCCAGCCAGACATGGAGAGGTGTAGACGGCCAATCAATATCGCCAGTCGACGTCTTCATATGTCCGAGGAGGAACTTCGCATGAGGTTTCCACAGCTCCTTGACGGCTTGTATCGATAACTTGTCCCTTCTCGTCGATATCCATTGTTGCACCAGCCTGTCGATTGTAAGAGGCTCCCCGGTCGGTTCGCCGTCCTCGTTCGCGTGTATATCGCGAAGCGCAAAGTAGGACTCTACGCCTTGTGTCATCGTTTCGTATATCTTCTCGTATTCTGGCGCAGGGCGAATCTCAAACCAGCCTGACTTTCCTTGTGCCCAGATGATGACTGGGCTGTCTACCATGCTAAATGCGCGCACACCTCCGACTTCGATGGTGACGTCCGGGTATTGATCTTTCGCTCTCGGTAATACTGTGCCGTATTAGACGTATTCGCACGTTCAGTGCGATTACCTACAGTGTTTCTTATTTGCTTTCTCCAAGACAAGTGTTCCGCGGATCGTAAAAGGTCCCTCGAGCTCGGCATGTAGCAGACTGGCAAACGTCCGCTTGTCTTTTCCATAAACAGTGGCATCTTCCAAGATGTAGAGAGGCCAGTTATCAGTATCTCTCCCAACTGCCTGCTGAAGAATTTGTTGTTCCTTCATGATGCGACGAGGCGCATTGTTGCGTGCTGCACTGCCGTTCACTGCGGATGCTCTCTTAGGAGGCATGGCGACGACGGAGAACGATGAGTATGGCGGCGATTGAAGTAGGACGCATCAGAAGTGCACATATGTTGTCGCTTGAGCTGGTTGATGAGCACAAGAATGTTTTCGCCAAGAATCCAAGAATAGTCGTATGGATTCTTTGATATTTCGTTCTCAGATCGCGGTTGCAAGCTACCTTGAGCGACATGGACGCGACCGTCGCAGTCAATGACCTACGATAAGGACACTGCGCTTGACCATTGCGATAAGGAAACTTCTACATCTGCAAGGCTACGGACGAACTTGGGAATATCAACATCGTGTTTATATCTAAGCAATACTTCAAGCTCTTTTTCTGCTATACTCTGAAACTCGAGCTCATGTCCAAGGCCAAAAAGTTGATTAACTCCAGCGGCCAAGATTTCTGGAGAGTGACAATGGGCAAGATCGTGGAGGGCGTTTTCGGTATGCGACCAACTACTTAGTATTGCATACTGTCAAATTGACACGAAACTAACAAGTCTATAGCCGTCAACAAGCCACAAGGTATAACCTCAGCCGGCGTCATCAGAGAGCTTCAAAATGAGATGAACAAGTCAAAGCTGTTCACGCCATGGCTCGAGTCCCAGCAGTCCTCCCTCCAAAGAGAATCCGCCAACCAGCAGAAGAAGCGCAAGAAGTCGAGATATACTACTCAGGTCAAGACCGGCCACGGAGGAACTCTCGATCCAATGGCGACTGGTGTCTTGACAATCGGTGTTGGAAAGGGAACGAAGGTGCTTCAGAGCTTCATCGAGTGCACCAAGACCTACGACACCGTGGTCATTTTTGGAGGACAGACCGACACATACGATGTTACCGGAAAGATTTTGAAGAACGGACCATATAAGCATATTACCAAGGAGATGGTTGAGCAGGCCCTTGGACAATTCAGGGGAAAAATCGAGCAGATGCCACCACTGTACTCGGCATTGAAGATGAACGGAAAGCCATTGTACGAGTATGCGCGCGAGGGCAAGCCATTGCCAAGAGCAATCGAGAAGAGAGCGGTTGAGGTTAAGGAGTTGGAGCTTCTCGAGTTTCTGCCAATGGGCACCCACGAGCACAAGCTTCCAACTGAGGAGGCAGGAAAGGACGAGAAGGCATTGGCGAATGCGGTCTGGCAAATAGAGGAGACGCAGGAGGCCGAGGCTAAGCCAGCAACTGGAGAGAAGAGAAAGGCCGATGAGACCGACGATTTAGTCTCAGACGCACCAGACGCAAAGGTCGTCAAGTCCGAGAGCGAGGAGCCAAAGATGTCTGGAGCACTTCCAGCTGAGACAGAGGCTGCGGCTCCATCTGTAGAGACCGATACCCCGGCACCAGCAGAGGCTGACCTTGGCCCACCAGCAGCAAGAATTAGAATGACCGTCACCTCTGGCTTCTACGTGCGCTCCCTCTGTCACGATCTCGGCAAGGCTGTTGGATCTGAAGCTTGCATGGCTACTCTCGTGAGAACCAGACAAGGACAGTTCGAGCTTGGAAAGAACGTTGTTGAGTTTGAGGACTTCAAGGCTGGTGAGGATGTCTGGGGTCCAAAGTTAGAGAAGATTCTTGATGCTTGGTCTGGAGAGTACAGGCCGTTCGCTGGTTCTAATGCTGAGACCAATGAGGGCTCCAGTTGAGACGCCGAACCTTAAGAACCCGGCTGAGGTTGTTCTGATCCCAGCTATTGAGGAGCCGGCTTCTGCTCCTACTGGTGAGGCCGCAGCAATCAAGGCTGATCCAGAGGGGAAGTCGGCTTAAAGCTTTGATAGCCAGAAATATGGCGAATGTATAAAAGCGGGCGGCATGTATGATATAATTTCGTTATTATTGGGAACATACCCTGGATGCTCTGGCGTCCTGCGTTTGCTATATACCACATCATCAACTCATGTACGGTAAAGCCTCTTAACCAGTCGGTGCTCATGATGCATCTTATTCATTCAATCCCTCCATCAAAAGTCCAATTCGGGAGGTTCATATGGCGTACTACTAACGCAATGACTACATACGTTCTTCAATCTCTTTTCACTCTCATCAAGCCCCACAGTCTCACATCCCACCTGGCCCCGTTCCTCACCCCCCAACACAGCCAAACCCCACTCGGCTTCCTCAATCTTCTCCTCAATCGCCCTCTCAAAACTCATATCCATCCTCTTCACTTCACCAAGGAATTCCAGCCTTCTCCTCCAAAATCCCTCCCTTCTCGCATCATTCCAGCGGCTTATCGCCACATCACACGAGAGGCGGCAGGCGTGAAGCATAGGACGGAGGTGGACCCAGGGCGTGCCGCAACACAGACCATAGGTAACCAGTTGGGCATTTGCGAGGGTGAGGGGGAGTGGGACAGAGAATAGCTGAGGTGGGGGATGCGGCCGGGTGGTGAGGGTGGTGTAGATGTGCGTCCAGATGAGGAGTTGGAGCTCGGTGGGGAGGCGGGAGAAAGGGGTGAAGGTTTGGGTATCGTTGTGGAACATTGCGATGTTGTTACTTGGGCTTCGGAAAGGGTAAGACTTGTGGTGATACAGAGGGATACGAATGCGTGTTTGCGAACTACTTAGTTCTTTGCTACGCTTCGAGCTGATCTTCGTGTATCTTGAGCTTGTCTTTTGCTAATGCTTTATTTAAGCGATCTATGACAAGAAGGGCTCAACTTGGTATAAACGTGAGCGTAGTAACGAGCTATCGAACACAACAGGATTATTACCCAGAAGTTTATACGAGTAGACGCATGGTAACGGCAGCATGCATGAAAGTCTTGGCATCTCACCTCTCTTACCCCGCTCCTCCGAATCCTCAGACCTGGAAACACAACTCACCCCACAACGACCAACTACCTCACCCAATTGCACAAAACCAACATACTGGGGTTCAACAAAGCACTCCACAAAACCATGGAAACGGCATTCATCCTCCCCTCCCTGCCCAAAATCTTCACAGCGAGCTCCAAATCCTCATCTGGAAATACGCCTTCAATTCCTGGGTCGAGGGGCTAGAACTCTACCTCTCAACTACCGCGACATGGCGTAGAACGACTCCCGACGAACCAGGATCCCTGACATGGCAGAAATCTTTGTTGGTGATGGCGTGTCAACCCACGCGAAGTGTGGCGCTGGAGAGGTGGGAGAAGACTGAATGGCATGAGAGTCTCAAGGGGGAAAGGCTTGGGAAGTGGCAGATGAGGTGCCGAGAATGACGAAAGAAGCCGCAGATCCCGGTTTGGACTTCGGGCTGGTTATCAGTTAATGGGGTTGTTGAAAAGGAAGTGGTTGATGGGAAAGTGGAATGGGGTTTTATGGCTGAGTGCCGGAGGTTCTTCATACGTGGGTAAAGGGTGGAGAAGAATCTGCTGCTAACTTTTTGAACTGGTTGGGGTTCACAGGGCGAGTGTGTTTTTGAGGGTAAAAAAATTAAAGCATACCCGCCCAGGTCAACTGGTTCTGAGCCCAAAAATTTAACTGGCCTGTATTGGCGGATGATTGACATAGAAATTGGCACAGAGAGCTGCTCGATTGCTGGTTGAAATGCCGCGCGTCACAATTACTTCTTCACAGACATTCCTTAAGTTTTGGAAAATACTCGTGCATTTGTTTTCCTTCTCAAATGCTTTCTACAACTCCTGGTGCTCCGCCTCCGGCTGTCCAACAAAGCGTCTAAGAATGTTGCTCTTCCGTGTCATCTCATCAATCTTGCTCTCAACTAAACCACCCTTCTTGAGGATACTCTCTAATCTCTTCATCTCCTTAGCCACAAAGCCCTTGCTGGCAATCAACTTGGTGAAAACCTTGACATAATACTCAGCATACTTCTTCTGCGCCTCATCCTTAATGGCCTGTGCAACATTTCCAGCCTCGACAGCCAACTCAGTAACGCTGGCGCCCTTGCGGTACTTGGCAATCACAGCATCGAACGCCTCAAGAACACCTGCGTTAGCGTCAAGTCCACCACCGACTGTGCGGTGCGTGCCGGTCTTGCTGTTGATGTAGGCGATGAGGGCGGCTTCGGTGCGACCACCGCTGTAGGCAATGCCCTCGGTGGAGCCGCGTGGGAAGAATTTGATGGTTGGGTAGCTAGAGACCCCTTGGGACTTGGCGGTTGCCTTTGAGTTTGCGGCCTCGGCGTCGACCTTTGCGATGACGATAGATGGCTCGGAGGTGTAATCCTCAGCGACCTTCTCCCAGACTGGGCCGAGGGTCTTGCAGTCTGACACTTGTTAGTAGAGCTCATGAAGCACAGGAGGTAAACATACGTCCGCACCATGGCGTAGTGAAAGCAACCAAAATATCTTTATCCCCACCAATAACCTTGCTGAAAGTCGAGTCCGTCAACATTGTAACAGCGCTCTCCTTCTCCCCCTTAGCCTTTCTGCCCTTCACACCCGTCTTGCTCTCAACAAGCTTCTTCAAGCTCTCCAAGTCCCTCCCACCATTATAATCCACCGGCTTCTCACTGACGCCATCAAACCACTTAATCGTCGGGAAGCCCTGAATCCCAAATCTCTTTCCCAAAGCCTTGTTGGCATCAGCATCCACCTTCGCAATGCTCAATTTGTCGGAGGCATGCTCATATGCTGCGCCGAGCTCCTCGTAGATTGGGGCGAGGGTCTTGCAGTGGCCGCACCACGGGGCGAAGAACTCAACGAGAGCTGGCTTGCCGGAGAGGGCGATGGCGTCGAAGTTGGATGGGATAAGGTCCAAGACGGCAGATTTAGCTGTCGCAGCTGCGACGAGGCCGGAAAACAGGAAGCTCTTGATGAGGACCATTTTGACAGAGTCCCGACTGGAGACTGGTAATTAACGAAGTGGTGTTTTCTTCGGCTAGTGCAGTCACTTGCTGGTTGGGAAATGGTAAAGGAAGAGGAATCGGAATGTCAAGAAACACCTTGGGGAGTTGGGGCGATAATGACAGATCCCTGCTTCGTTCCTTGGCTTAGAAATGGGGAGGTGTGGCGCAGTTCGGAGTTAGCTTCCATGTCGATCGCCCAAAAAGTTACCTTGCTAGATTCACATTGTTGTTTTCGACACAAGCATTTTCTGTGATACAAATCGCTTTGTGAAGGATAGCAGTAGATGCCATTGACTAAATAGCCAGAGGCCAAGCGAGGTCCGTAGACTGATCGTGTCTCTCAACCATACTCCGAAGCGCCGTGCGAAACCATGCAAACCCATACGTACCGCGGCCACGTACACTCCAATTCCTTACGACAATCGAGGCAACTCAGACGCTTTATACACCACGAGGGAGCAAGTGCTGAGGGACGAATGCAAGGAAGGCGAGGAGGGTGATGGTAACGAATTACTTGGCGCTAATGGCAGCGTCAGCTCCCTCAGCCTCTTCAGCAGCTTGGGAGGCAAGCGCGCGTGCCTCCATCGCGTCGATGCGGGCGGCCATATCATCCACTGGTCGGAGATTAGTCTATATTTTCATCCGCGCACGCTGTGAACGCCATGTAAAGCCGCGCTTTAAGAGAGACGAAGTAGCTTGCCGACAAAGGAAGGTAGCGACTTACGTTTCTCAAAGGCCTCCTTGAAGGCGGCAGAGAATCCGACGGTAAGCTCATCGAGCAGTTTGTCGACGGCAGCAACAAGGTCGTGGGCTTGCGGATTGGCCTCCAAGCTTGGTGGCTAGCGATTGGATTAGCAATGCAATTGATCAACACCAAACTACGCGCAGCTGCTAGTATAAGCGCAGGACCAAGCTTACAACGCTCAGGCGTCTGACATCGCCGCCCTCAGCTCCAGCTCCCTTTGCATTAAGGTTCCCGTTCATGACCTGGGTCGCAATCTGGCTGGCAAGCTCCTGGATCTGCTGATCTCCGGTTTGCTGGGTCTCCTCCTGCTTGGTAAAGGTGGTAACCTTGTCACAAGTGCAAGTCTTAAGTCTCAAGATCCAGTAAGCAGAACGCGCGCGAGTGAGTTTCTTCTTGCCTGTGCCTGAAAGAGCAGTACAGTATTCACAGAGCTCCATTTTGATAGAGATAGGCGCCACAGTTGGTGACAGGGTTCCTCGGGCCGAATTTCCCCCAGTGGCTGGTATATGCCCAGATGTGGGGTGCCTGAGCGAATAACCCACTAGATCATCAAACTTAAGCGGGCCAAGCGCGATTGGGGAGGTCCACAGCCGCGCACCCCAGCAATTTGGGGGCAACAAGGCTGATTGTCAGCCCTACCATGACCTACAACACTCGCATGTTTACTTTCGCTCTTAAGTTGATTAGCTTGCTTCATTGGCGATTATAATGATACCCACATGAGCTTTGCCTATTTGGCTTCATAACTGCCACCCAATATCAACATGGATCCACCAACCCGCCGCCAATCTGTTCAGGCAGGCGGCCCTCCTCCTCCCGTCGTCATACTGTTCTTCTTCTTGATGTGGATGTATGTCAGTCCCAGTAATGACTACAGATCTTCTACACTATCACCGCACGACCTCTTTACACAGAAGTTGAACAGAGAATGGCACCAACTAGACGTTCTCAACCAAACACGATGGGGTGATTTTGCACCTCGGCTGGACGCCGATGATCCGCTGGCTGGAGGTGGGATGGGAAGTTGGCTGAATATGACGGGATTTAGAAAGGGAGATCGGTATGCATGGAGCAGACTGAAGAGGGTTCAGCAACGCTTTGATGTGTTCAGAAAAGAGTATGGAATCCCTTTTGAGGAGGACAACAGCGAGCCCGAGACAGGAAAGCAGAGCGAAACTGAAGAGGATACTCATCAGCAACCCGCCATGTATCAAAATCTGTCAGGAATAGTCTCAGGTCCATGGGTTCGAAGCCAAGGTCTTGGGTTTGAGGGACAGCAAAGTGGAAGCAGGCACCACCCTAATATCAGCGAGATAGCACCAAACACCTTTTGGGCCTGGGATGAGCTGAACCGCAACATTACAGGCGACGAGGGCAAGGTCATGATGAGTCTCTATCGGAGCAACATCAACGTGGGAAGAGAGAGTTTGGAGCCCAATTTAAGACTTAAGAATGAGCCCACGGTAGTCTCGGCTAGCCTCTATCTTAAGGACGACGTGAAACATGACGGCTGGGAAATCGATGTCCATGGAGTTCACTGGCCGGAATCTGGAGAACTATTATTGACGACGACGAGTGACAAATTCGCCGGCTTGTACGGATTACCTCATCTCACTAGGAACCCGGATCATTTTAACAGCTCTCAGCACGTCATGAACGACACTCTGGGCTATGCTTTGCGGAAGAGCCAAGAATACTCGTACCGGACTGGCGATGTCTTGTCGGGTGAGGAGTTGGTTAACCCACGGCCACATTGCGAATACATTGTTTACGTACAAGTGCATGCCATCCCCACTCTGCCACAATCATCAGTAGACGCCATTGAGCAAGAGCTCCTCTCACCTAAGGGCGCACCACTCGCCAATCCTCCACCTCTCGAGGTATCATTTGTGATCTTTTCCCCCGACTGCGACTTCGTCCTCGAATCCAAAGGTCCACCATCCTACGTCCCAGCCGAAGGTCAGCACCTCAAAGGCTGGAAATCAGAAGTTTACATCTCAACCCTCAAATCCCTCATCCTCCTCATGACCGGCATCCTCTTCGCCCAAGTCATGCTCCAAGTCCAACAACAAAAAGACGCGAGCACACCCAGCACAGTGGGCCGGATAAGCTTATACACGATCGGCATGCTGACGGCCGCCGATTTCCTCACCTTCTTCCTAGCCTTGATGCTTGGAAGCACCCTCTCGTCTTTGTATCCAACAATGTACGTCACTGCCTTCTTTGGATGCATGGGCAGTGTCCTCGGTGGGAGGTTCTTGGCGGACATCACCAAAGTCCAAGAACCAGAGCGCTTAGAGCGCCAGCGCACCCGAGAGCGTCAGCGCGCACGCGCCGAAGCCGCTCGGGCATCGCAAAATCCACCGCCTCCCGGAAGCCAGATGCCCATCCTCAGCGCAGCAGGCGCAGACGTCCCAGGCCCCGTAGCCTCACCACCCTCAGACGATCCGTCCATCATCATCCCTTCAGACCAAGACATCGATGCTGAAATAGCTCAGAGCAACCGCAATGCCACCCCGTCCGGCGGCCTCCCAGCACCAGCGACTGCTGCTCGTCCGACTCAAAGACAGGCAGAGATGTGGAACTTCGCGTCTTCTATCGGTCCATTGCTTTTTTCCATGACGGCTTTCTTCCTCATAACCGCTCACTCGCTTACCTGGCCGCCGTTTTACCGGAATATCTACATCAACACCCTCGCGCTCATCTACTTGTCCATGTGGTGGCCACAGATATATCGCAACATCGTGCGGAACTGTCGCCGTGCCCTCCTAAAGCGTTTCGTCATCGGGCAGAGTCTGTGCCGGTTGGCACCTTTCGCCTATTTTTACCTAATTGAAGGCAACGTCTCATTTGCCGAGACTAGCCCTGTAGCGATGGGCTGTCTGGCGATGTATGTCTGGGCGCAGATCTGGATCTTACTTCTCCAAGAAGTCCTCGGCCCTCGCTTCGGCCTCCCAGCCAAGGTGACGAGCTGGTTGGATCTCCCAGAAGCATGGGAATACCACCCCATACTCCGGGAAGACGATGTAGAAGGTGGCGGGATGCCTATAGGTCTTGTGCAAGCTCCTCACACCTCCCCATCTGTATCACGGACCAGCAGCAATGTGGGAGAGGTGGAGCACTTGAAGAAGCACGACGGACATAGCCGCACAGTGGACTGCGCGATATGCATGAACGTCCTTGAAGTCCCTGTCCTGGCTGCAGGGGAGGAGACGACAGGTGGTGTGCAGGGGATGTTCGAGAGGAGGAAATACATGGTTACGCCGTGTCGGCATGTGTTCCATTCTGAGTGTTTGGAGGGGTGGATGAAATTTAGGTTGCAGTGCCCGATTTGTAGGGAGGCTTTGCCTCCTCTGTAACTTTGTAGTTTGTATATACCCTGATCACTTTTTAAGGCATCGTCCTCTCAACTTGGAAACATGCCAAGGTCGAGGCTCAGTGTGGTGATAATTTTGGGGCCAGTTGGTGCATCGCTTAAAGCTACAGGGTCCACTCAAACCGGTTGGTCAAGGTCGAGCGCAGAAGTGATGAGACACCTCGCGCAAATGACACCGTCCGCAAGTAACCGGTTAACGAGGACGAAGACAAACCTGACCCTTTTGCCGTCCGTGGACGGGCCTTTGGAAGTGGGCGAGCCTTTGGTGAGCGTCGCGGGCGTTGTTGATCATATGGAGGTTTGGAGGAGGAGATAACCTTTGTAACAGATTCAGTAGAACCGTCCCATCACCTCCGCATCCGACCTTGATTGTTTGCTGGCATTAGGTGCATTGCTTAAAAGCTATGATATCCACTCAAACCGATTGGCGGTATTCAAGACGGACGAAATCAATTGAAAGTTACTTGGTTTCTAGAATTCGATGTTGTGTTAATTAAATGTGTGCCGCCGCCAATGCCAAATATCGTCCAATGTCAACTCTCAACCACGGATCTATCATGACTACGACAACCTGCATAATGCACCATGGTAAGGCGATTGACAACTGTAAGGTGATGGTGACAAGACTACACTAGCTCCCTCCACCTCAGTAGAACCATTTCTGCTCTCTCTTTGGTCCTCTTTCCACTTCATCTCGACTTTGTAACTTGGGTCGCATAGGAGATCCCATACTTTGTGTCTGACACGATTACAAACTCCAGTTGATCTTGGACTCTCGTCGACCTATCCTACACTATCTTCGGAATCACAGTGTCTGATCTGTCCAAACCCGAGTTCAGTACAATCGTTAGAATGGGCCAAATGGCGTCGCGCGAGCTCGTCGTCTGCGGCCAGGTCCCCTTCGGTCGCGTCTCTCTCCCATTTCCAGTTCAAGGCCAGGCTGTCTGGCATGGCTAAATCAATCCGCGCCTACCTCCGAGACCTTTCCGAGAAAATCGTTGACGAGGACGGACGGCTGGATCAGGGTTGATCACCATGCGATTCGACCTGAGTCTGGACAGCTGCGGACTTGCGGCCAGAGCCGGTGTGTTTCGAGCACGATGCTGCGTGGAACGGAGAGGGGAATGGGGTTGGCGGTCGCGAGATCGTGTAGTCAGGTCCTGGGCTTGGTTTAAGAGAGGTGCCAGTCTGGTTTAACACCAGGTTGGCATCTTTCTTCATTGGTGGTGAGCTTTAGCTTGCTGTCGAAGAAGATGGCTTAGAACGTCCAGCCACTTCCTGTCGGAGGCAGAGAAGAACTTACGATCTCCCTTCCCAACGCAGGTATGCTACCCCTCCGTGAACAAGAGGGTCCAGGAATTCGGCGGTCATCCCCACCATCCCCATACACCTCTTCATCCCCATCTTCCGCTCCCACTTCCACACCCACACCCACAGGGGCACCCTCGGTACCCGAATCCGGGCCCACGGCACCGGCATCGGCACACGTGTCAGCACCCGCCGCATCTCCTCCTCCTTCTTCCCTCGTCATCTCCGTCTCCCAATCTCCCTCCGGCGCCCGAGCTCTCCCCCATCCACATACTCACTCCACGCACTCCTTCTGCGCCCAACCTCACTCAACCTCGCATCATCACACCTCGACCCCCCTAACAGCACGACTTCACCCCACCTCCCCAACTCCTCAAACCCCGACCACTTCCACCGAACTCACCCGATCATGGCCGTGGCCGCGTTGCACTCATCTGACTTCACGCCTCGGGGCACCTGCGGACATTGTTTCTCCCACAGCAGTTGGCAGTGATCAGTGTTAGCGGGGCGGCACAGTGTTTTGCTCGGCCGCCAAGGACGACGGCTGGTAAAAACCCAACCTTGTTCGGTGTTCGGCGAACGGACATCATTCTCCAGCAGAGGTAACAAAACCTCTTTCGTCTTGGTGAGAAGTGGGGAGCTGGAGTTGCAGTGTTCGTAGTCTACCGTGTATGCGGTGGGTGGGGCCATGGACGAGAGAAATGAGTGTCGCAAAACCGTGCGTGACGGACGAGAATAGGAACGGTGAAACTGGACTTGATGGAGGCGGCAGGGACGCGCAGCAGGAAGGAAAGGTGGCGTATCATTATCCTGTATTATTGTATGTACTTCTTACTCTTATTGGTCGTGCGCTCATAATGTATTCGTCACTCCGGCAGTCCTCCAGAGCCAGCAAACGGGTATATCTACATCCTCCTCCAACCAACTCTCCTTCCGCTCCTCCCCCTACAAGCTACCGGCAGGTGGCGGCGGCATATCAAGAGCAGCTTTTCGTCTTTCGTCATTCCGTCTCGCCAACACCGACTTAAAACCCCCCAAGCACCTGTCCAACATCTCCTCCGCATCCACACAAAACCGGTACGATTTCTCCTCCGTAATAACCTGCAAACAATGCCTCTTCGTGCGACTCACAGCATCGATCTCCACCGCATTAACCACGTTCCCCATCTGAATCAGCAGCACAGTCGCATACTCATCCTCATCTTTATACAGCGCAAAGCTCTTTGGCCTCAGTACACCCCAGAGTGGGCTCCATCTCCTCACTCCCCTATGCGATTTTAGGTAGAGCAGATGGCCTTGCCAGACTACCCTCTCCTGGTCCAACTCCGGACTTGCAGGCGCAGCGAGGCCGGAGAGTTGAGAAGGGTTCCTGCCAGCGAAGCTTGGACGAGGTTGTTGAGTGGAATGGCGAGGCGCAGGCGCATTCTCGGGTATACTCCCAGGGCGGAAACCCGCATGAGCTGTCCTCTGTACGCCTGGAGCTTCTCCTTCGCTTTCGTCCTGACTCGCTGGTTCGTTGCCGGAGTAGTCGAAGTGTGATGGGCGCCTGAATACACCCATGCTTGGGTCCCCTGATGGTGCTGCGCGTGCGTTGGCTTTTGGCAGTGGACGACCGACGGGATCAAGTGGTTCTGGGCTAGATGAGAATGCGCGATCGTCGATGATTTGTGTATTTGCCATCTGTCGTTGCATTGCCGCGTCGAGGCCAGCGTAGTTCGTTGCGTTTGCGGCCGGGGAGGCGAGGAACATTTCCTCCTCTTCTTCCTCTATGCGTGCTTCCTTCCTTATGAGCTCAACCCACTCATCTGCGTCCTTTTGCGTTCCCGCTTGCAAATGGTAGTTTCGCGACGGCGCAAATAATCCAAAAAGGTTGTCTCTTTTGCCCTTGGGATCCTTTAGAATTGCCACCGCCGTCAAGTCTTGCAGCAACACTTTATGTCGAAGCTTGGTCTCCCGCTGGTCCTTGTATATCGACAACGATGTTGGGCGTAAGACGAGGTAGATCGGCTTCCATGACTTCGTCTTTCGTGTCCGTTTATGGACGAAGCCGGATTTGAGGACGCGATCGAATTCATAGCTGCCGTTTTGCGAGTTCATGGGTGAGGGTGAGAAGGTGTCGACGGAGAGGAGGCCGTGTTGAAGACGGTGGCTTGCTGCTGAGGTGCCCGGTTGTACTGAGGAGCCAGCAGCGGTGAGAGCTGTCGACGGACCTGATATTGAGAATGGCTGGATGTCTCGAGAGACGCGGCCTCTGGGGATATCTTGAGGCTGAGCCATAGTGGCGGGGTTATTTCGTCGGTAGAATAGTAGTTTGAACGTATCGTGGTATCGTTGCTGGGCCGTGCTATTAAGCTTCGACAATGTTAATATAGCTGCACTGAATAGACTGTAGCTTGTTATGCTCAAAACAAAGCTCGTTGTGGTCGTAAGTCGAGATAAATGGCCTTTGTTGTTGGCCAGTGAGCTCTTTGGGGTCTCAGCCTTGCAGCAGCAGGTCCAGCCACCTGATTGTCCTGGAAGTCGCGAGGACCGAGTTTAAAGCATCAGGAGTTTTCTCTGTTGTTCCATGAGTTGAAGATGAAGTTCTTGTAATGTAAAGAGGCAGTGGTTTCTTAATAGAAAATGGGCAACATAGCTCAAGCTCGCTCGGAGATTGTGGTTATGAAAGTTCGGATAGCTAGGCCGGCCTGTTTAAGGGGAATTTGGTGGATCGCGACTATTGACCAACGGAATCCGGGGTAGGCGCTAAGCTTGGGACAGGGCTTGCTGCAGGAGAAAGAGGAGGAGAGACTGAACGGAGGGATACCAGGCGCCTAACAACCGCTGGACAATGAAGATCACAAAAGAAATATACTCAAAATCAATGGTGTTGTACAAATGCGAAAGTCATCAAGGTGACAACTTCTGAGTGATGAAAGAGTCGAAGTCTGGACCAGTAGTGCCAAGGAATGAGAGATGAAGCGATGGTGACTAAGCCAAGAACAAGACGTCAGAGCACAATTCTGAGACAACGTCGCTTACAGTCATGAAGGGACTTGGCTCTGGTCACACATCAAAACTGTCCAATCACAAGGGTACTTTACCCTGGGACAAATGAGTCAGCGGCGACACGTGCTGATTAGTGAGCAACACGATAAGAGCAATCTACCTCTTATCGGCATGGCGGGGGGGGGGGAGGGGGGTGGGGTGAAATGTCATTGATAAACCTTCAGACGCAGAAAGCTATCTGTCTACGTAAACAAATCGCTTTCAACAACCTCCACTTCTGTCATTATAGACCACTTTGTCTACATTTGATACCCATTACCGGCATATATAGAACATATATTGCCAAAGAATCTGCAAAGAAATAGCCACTTTCTACCACTGTCACAATGGTGATTGTCACATCAGAAAAGTTAGTAAGTCTGCAGCATAATGCAGACGGCGTTAGGAACGTAAGTTGACCTCACTCTATGGTCTGAGTCACGTTAACCGGTCGACAGATTTGTATCCTCGCTCACGTTGTAAGTTGCCATCAAGAGCAAAATGGAATAAATATAATCTAAACATAATCTAACAACAACCAGGATCATGGAAAGACATCCCTCACCGATGCGCTCCTCGTCACAAATGGAATTATCTCCCCCAAACTCGCCGGCAAGATCCGCTATCTCGATTCGAGACACGACGAGCAAGAACGAGGAATCACCATGGAGTCCTCGGCCATCTCTCTATACTTCGCCATGATGCGCCGTAGCGCGCCAGACGCCCAACCAGAACAAAAAGAATACCTCATAAACCTTATTGACTCTCCGGGACACATCGATTTCAGTTCCGAGGTGTCTATTGCCTCCCGTCTTTGTGATGGAGCTGTTGTACTTGTTGATGCAGTAGAGGGTGTGTGCTCGCAGACGGTAACAGTCTTGCGCCAGACATGGATTGAGCATATGAAGCCGATACTGGTTATTAATAAGATGGACCGGCTTATTACCGAGTTGAAGATGAGCCCTGGAGAGGCGTATATTCATTTGACTAAGCTGCTGGAGCAGGTTAATGCTGTGCTTGGGTCTTTCTTTCAGGGCGAGCGTATGACGGAGGATCTCAATTGGCGACAAAGAGTGGAGGAGCGCATCGCCGCAACTATGGAGAATAAGAGGAACGGAACCGAGGACCCGGATGCTGACGCCAACGAGGGTTACCAAGAAAGAGACGACGAGGATATTTACTTTGCGCCGGAGAAGAATAACGTCGTTTTCAGCAGTGCCATTGATGGATGGGCATTCACAGTTAGGCAGTTTGCTTCATTATACGAGAAAAAACTCGGCATAAAACGTAACAACCTCGAGAAGGTCTTGTGGGGAGACTTCTACCTCGACCCAAAGACCAGAAAGGTGCTCGCGCAAAAGCATTTGAAGGGCCGCAACTTGAAGCCTATGTTCGTCCAGCTCGTCCTCGAGCAAGTCTGGGCAGTCTACGAGGCCACCACGGGAGGCGAAAAGGGCAAGGGAGACGCAACTCTGACAGAGAAGATCTGCAAGGGCATCGGCATCCAGCTGCAGCCACACATCCTCCGCTCCAGAGACCCAAGAGCAATCCTCACAACTCTATTCGCACAATGGCTGCCACTTTCAACAGCCATGCTCGTCTCCGTCATCGAATCCCTCCCATCGCCACCAGTAGCACAAGCCAATCGCCTCCCAGCACTGCTCGATGACTCGCCAGGCGCCGACCACATCGACCCCGCCGTCCGCGACGCAATGGTCAAGTTCAACTCCTCCAAGGACGCACCGGCCGTCGCCTATGTCTCGAAGATGGTCTCGATTCCAGAATCCGATTTACCGCAGAACAGGCGTCGTGGTCCAGTAGACATTGATTCAGTTGAGGCCCGCGAGGCGGCACGTAGACGTAGAGTCGAGATGGCGCGTGAGCTTGCCGCTAGAGCCGATCCGAGGGAGACGTTTGAGCTGATTGAGACGTTCGAAAAAACCAGTCTTGAGGATGGGGAGAAGGCTGTTGTGCCTGAGCATCTGATCGGGTTCGCACGCCTCTTCTCGGGCACTCTGAGTGTTGGAGACGAAGTCTACGTTCTCTCGCCAAAATTCACGCCAGCGTACCCACACAACTCCCCTGAACCAAAGAAAGTCAAAATCACAGCCCTCTACCTCCTCATGGGCCGTGGCCTCGAATTTCTCGACACAGTCCCAGCAGGCGTCGTCTTCGGTATTGGTGGCTTGGAAGGCCATATCCTCAAATCCGGCACCATATGCACCCAGCTCGCCGGCGCCGTCAACTTAGCGGGCATTTCCATGGGCGCGCAACCCATCGTGCGCGTAGCGCTTGAGCCAGAGAATCCTGCCGATCTGGAGAAGATGATCAAGGGTATCAAGCTCCTCGTTCAGTCTGATCCTTGTGCGGAGTACGAGCAATTTGAGTCTGGTGAGCACGTGCTCCTTACTGCCGGAGAATTGCATTTAGAGAGATGTCTGGTGGATTTGAAGGAGAGGTTTGCGAGGTGTGAGATTCAGGCTGGTGAGCCGATTGTGCCATATCGCGAGACTATCATCCGAGGCGAGGAGATGAAACCACCCGTCAACCGCGACCTCGGTCGGGGAACAGTCATCGCTTCTACCTCGTCCAAGCAAGTCTCTTTGAAGCTCCGCGTTCGGCCGTTGCCCCTCAAAGTCACGCAATTTCTGGTCAAGAATTCGGGAGCTATTAAACGTCTGTACGACTTGAAGGCCGAGGAGCAGGACTTGGCTGAGGGTAAAAGTGGTGCGTCAGAAGAGGAAGACGTCGAAGTCGACACGGCGGCTTTGGAATCCAACGTGCTCACCATGGAGGAATTTAAAGCCCAACTCACCACCGCCTTCGAGTCCGCAAAGAATGAGCGAGATGTCTGGGCCGGAGTCGTTGATAAAATCGCCTCTTTTGCGCCGAAGCGCACTGGTCCAAATTTATTGATCGATGATGCGGGGATTCTGTCCCACTTCCTCAAGTCCTCCACCTCCGAGCCCGGTGACACAGAGGAGACTACTGGTGGGGAGACATTGAAAGCCAATGACTTCGCAGACAAAATCTCCTACGCCTTCCAACTCGCTTGTGCCCAAGGCCCGCTATGCCTGGAGCCGGTTCAGGGTATTGCGGTCTTCATCGACTCTGTCACCGTCCAACCCTCCTCATCCTCTGAGTCTGAGATCCCAGGCCGCGAGGCGTTCGGGAGACTCACCGGGGAGGTCATCCGCACGTTCCGCGACGCCATCAAGGCCGGCTTCTTGGACTGGTCTCCACGGTTGTTGTTAGCGATGTATTCGTGTGAAATCCAGGCCTCGACCGAAGTGCTGGGTAAGGTTTATGAGGTTTTGACGAGGCGGAAGGGCAGGATTTTGAGTGAGGCGCTTAATGAGGGGACACCATTTTATACTATTCAGAGTTTGATTCCTGTCGTCCAGTCGTTCGGTTTCAGCGACGAAATACGGAAGAGAAGTGCTGGCCTTGCCAGCCCTCAACTGAAGTTTGAAGGTTTCGAGGATCCTGATCCTGCTAAGGAAAACGACCCGTTTTGGGAACCCCGCACTGAGGAAGAGCTGGAAGACCTCGGAGAGTTCGGTGATAAGGAGAACGCCGCCAAAGTCCTTGTTGACTCGGTGAGAACTAGAAAGGGACTCCTGGTCACAGGTAGAGGAAAGGGTATCGGAGAAGGTGAGAAGGGAAGAACCCTGAAAAGGTAAATGGGCTGTTGAGTACTATGTAAGCGTCTGGGTTCATTATAGCACCCTACATAACTACATAGATGAGTAATCGCGTTGCGATCGATAGTTTTTGCCCCTCGTCCAACTAGACCTTGGCGAAGTTGTTGGTCTGACCTGCTCGATACTGGCCGACTACATGGAGTTTTGACAGTACTTCACCCCTGTCGCAATGACAATCCCGACCCTACCCTGTATAGCCCAAAGTACCCCATTTCTTAGCCGCTATACTGTATATCGCAGCTTGAGACATGAGGAAATGGTCGAGCGAGATGTAGGCAGATACGGCTCATTCACCTAGGGTTAGCCTCCCCTTCAATAGCAAAGTTGCCTCCAACAGATTTCAAATTCCTTTTGGTGCAACAATATCATTTTTGGCTCTAAATTAAGATAGCAAGTGCATATCATTAAACAGGTCGCTTAGCTCAGTTGGTTAGAGCGTGGTGCTAATAACGCCAAGGTCGCGAGTTCGACCCTCGTAGTGACCAATATTTTTTGCCATCCTTCCTTTCTAACCTTTCTTCATAACCATCCCCACCTTTGTTAAAGTAAACGCCGTGACTTTCGCAGGGTGTATACTGCACTTTTTTTGGGACAGATATCGATTTTTGTGGGTTGGCAATACTAATCAAATATTGAAGTTATGGGCTTTATATTACCATAAACCAATTACGGTGGGCATTTTCTGCAGAAGCGATTAAGCGGTGGATCATGTAAACAGCGACCTTGATTTGCCAGCGCTTTTATTCTCCATCCGTCGAGAAAGCACACCGCATTTGACTATGACAAGTCTTTTGATTATTGAAGCCGTGGGTCATCGCTGGCCGTTTTGGTTCCCGATGCACGCTAATATTCGCCGTTACCAGCCTTCGATTTCCGACGGATGAGGACCCGTCCCTCCATATCGGGCACACAGGCGGTTTGGAAATTCCACGCTGGGAGTCTTGGTTGGCCTTCTTTATACGAGTATTTCGCTGGGAATTCGAGGACAAAGAGTTTTATGATTGTGAGGGCGAGGTGGCGGCCTGGACATGCATGGCGTCCTGGTTTCATTAGTCCAGTGCCGGTGAAGATACAGCTGGCTCTTAAGACTGAGGTGCGAAGATAGGGGGGAATGAGTGGAACTTACCGTGGCCGAACGACATAAACCGATCTGTCGGCTGAGAGGAGGCGACTTTGTCGTGCACAAATCTGAAACCCTTGAATTCTTCTGGGTCCCAATACACCAATGGATCGTCGTGGATGCCCCACAACGGCATGATGACATTTGTGCCTTTTGGAACGTGGAATTCCCGTCCTTGAGTGGCGCCCATGTAGCCTTGTATTTCGAGTGGACCAGCACCACTGGTCAGCACCACACCCGCGTCAGAAACCACCATCCTCTTAGCCAGTAGATAACCAACAGGTCTCAGTCTCTGAACCTCCTTGATGAAACTATCCAACTTCGTCAACTCAGCCAAGGACTTGACATCCCACTTCCCTCCATTGGTGGCCAGGATTTCCTCCGCTTGCTCGACAATTGGACCAGCGTATTCGGCGTATGGGTGGGACAGGAGATCGTGCATAACATGCGTAATAGTCAACGTCGTGGTATCGATGGTCGCGAATGTGATGCCCAATAACCTCCCTAGCACCTCCTCTACCATTTGGTCTTCGGTGTAGGTTGCGTAGCGGGGCTGCGATTTGACGTATTTAACCAGCATAGGCAAGATCAACAATCTCTCCTCGTCGGTGTCTAGAGTGGTTGGAGCGCGAAGGAGGGCCAAAATGTCACCGTGTACGTATTCACGCACCCTTCTAACCCTCTTGGCTGTGTTAAAGTACGGTGCTATAATCTTCACCAAACTCGTCGGCAAAAGACGGAGAAGGTAAGCTTGAAACACAATCCCATGCGCGAAATCTGAAATCAGCTTAGTGAACTCAGCATCATCGGCGTATTTGGCTCCTAGAACAATGCGGGAAATTACGCCGGCCATGGTTGGGAGGGTCGCTGCGTGGATATTCGTGGGCGTCCAGGTAAGGCCTGTCTTCTCATCTTTGACGAGGGGGTGTTTGGCGTCTGGTTTGGATGGAAAATTGAGGGTTAGGGTCGTGCGGATCTCAGACAGGATTGTTGGTAAAAGGGTGTTTATGGACTTGGTGACATTTGTTCTGATCAATGGGATGATGTCGCCGTTGTCGGGGCCGAGGAAGGGGTTGAGGATTAGGTTCTGGGATTGGTTAGCACGGGGTTAAGGGGAGAGAGAGGGAATATACAAACATCTTCATTGCCAGCTGTCGAGTTTAGGACGTCGGAGGGCTGTTTGCGTACGGATGCGAAGTGCGATGGTGGGATCACGTAGTGCGGTTGTCCGTAACCTTCATAATATCTGAAGGGGAGACCCTTTTTCGAATACTGGCAGTCCTTCCGTAAGTGCTTGTTAAACTCACATCCTCATGCCATATCCTGCATGTGTGCTACCGTAGTCACGAGCTTGTAGCCTTTTTGACAGAAATAACAAGGAGAGAGGAAGCCACTGGGAGAGAAACTGGTTGGTAAGCAAAACGCAACATACCTCTTCATACCCTTTCTTAACCAACTGCGTGACATCCAAACTCCTCCTCATAAAGAAATCGGTCCATGAGTTCTGAACAATTGGTGGCTTGCCTTGGTACTTGACATGGAAGACTGTTTTGTAGTGGCAGTAGACTAGCCATGTGATTAGGAAGATGAAGGCATTAGTGAGAAAGCTGAGGAATCCCATATTGAGGGTTGACGTTGTTGACAGGTTGACAAGGTTGACAGAGGTCGAGGTGAGGTTGAAACCTGGTGGTGAGGAATGGCAATTTAGTGGTGCAAGTGGTTGAAAGGAAAGTTCGATTACCGCATTGGTTCCGCTTTCTGAGGCAACGAACACGAGGTGAAGTGGAAACGGGTGCAAAAGGAACAAGAACTTCTGTGATTGAAGTCAAAGGAGACTGCGTTTGAGAATTGAGGCCGAAGAATATCAATCCCAAACCCGAGTACGAAATAGCGGGGCAGAACAGATCACCAGAAAGGAGACACTGAGCGATTGAGAGTGCCGACGGCGGCTCAAAAACCAGACTTACGGAGGTTTGAAAGCTTGGCGTTGGGACATGCGGATGGCCGTTAGAAAAACCAAAATAAGATTGATTGGTTACCTCGAGGCAGGATTGAGGCTGTTCATGCTGCTCTCGAGTTGGACAAGTGTTGGACAAGTTGGAGATGCGAGATTAGATAGTGAGCAGGGAGGGGAAAATGTGGGCGTCAAAAAGGATACTTCCTTGTGATGCCGCGAATAGGGGCAGTCGTGTGGTGGGTATTTATAAGGCTAAAATGTCTGTGTCTGACACTTTAAATGCATCCATGCTGCTCAAATTTCATATCGCTCGTCTCGAGGTCTAACGGTCAAGTGGTACCTCGCTTGCAGGCTTCATTCACCCCTGACAAGACATATTCACTGGATAACCCCATCTTACTCTAGCCCGTGCAGGATGTCTGCCAATGAGACGTCTTGTTGTATACATGTATACATGCGAGCCGTCCGTGCTGCGGTTTGGGTGTGGCGCACCACATGCAAGATCACAAGCGAGGGTTGTGGTAGTTGGTGATTCTGCACTATGTTCGGCGAGCACCGGTGTCTGTTAAACCTCAATAATGAAGTATACTCGTCAACGGAGGAGATTACAGCCACGAGAAACCCTATGATAAAACAGAGGAATATAATTATCCAAGTTTTTATTCCACTTTCGACTCTATCTATCATCCCCAACTAAATATTACATGTGATATCTAATACAGAATAGGTATCAAAGAAAAACGCAGCAAAGTATCTCCAGCGCTTTGTCGCAATGCGAATGAATGCAAACAGTATTACTTTTCCCATCTTCCTCGACGCTCCCTCGCGGTAAGCGGAACAATCTTATCTCCATTTCGACTCCTCATCTGCCTCGACTGGCGAGTGACTATATTAGGTAATGCCCTACGAACTCGGTATGGACCGGGGTTTCGTTGCGAAACGAGTGATCTTTCCCCGTCGACTATTACCATCGACTTCCGCCTCTCATCTTCCTCCCTTGTGTCTCAACTCGCATCCACGGTACAACAATCCTCTCGGTTTTATAATTTAAAACATAATGTCAAAATCCTCTTCATCAACTCTTCAATGGCCGCCATCGGATGGCTTTTCTCCGTCCTCTATCGATTCACCGCCGTACGCATACTTCGACTTAGCTCTGATTTTGGCGCCATAAAAGTAGAAGAGGAATGGGATACCGCAGCAAGCCAACGCAATAAAGGCAAGCAGAGACGAAGCCCATTGGTATCCAAGTTTGTTGTACATCTGAGCGGTGAACAGGACAGTCGCGGCACCCCAGAATGATCTTAAACAAGTCTTGGCCGCAAGCGCCGAGGCAGCCTGGTGCTGGTAAGAGTCGACAAGGTAGTTATTCGCCGAGTTATACAAAAAGATGAATCCGAATCCGACTGGGAAACCAGCGAACGCCGGACCAGCCCAGGAGACATGTGGGTAAGAGGACCAGGCGAAGATGAACATGCCGATCGGTATCAACCAGCACGACACCATCATCGGAATAAGACGGACCTCAGCAGGTGGGTTGCCATTGAACTTGGCACAGCGCCTGATATAATCGTTGTTGACGAATGTGGCGCAGAGAGCTGAGGCAACGACGCCGGCGGCGAGAGGCAAGAACATGAGACCTGTCTTTCCGGCGGACCAGCCCTTGCCATCCCTGTAGACGATTGGGTAGGCGATGAAGAGCATGTACAGGAGGCCGTAGAGGACCGACATGTAGACTGCGATCAAGAAGACGATCAGCTCGACGAAGAGCAGCTGGATAGGGCGGATCAGGAAATTGATCAGACGCTCGGAGAAAGGACGGAGATCAAGATCCTGCTCCGTGATGTAGCGCAAGCCAGTCTGCTTGGACAACTTTTTGGCGCGACGGGCGAGAATCGTTGGGGCGTAGGTTTCTGGGACGGTGAAGGTCATCATAATCCAGACGAAGCCGGCGAGGATCAGCTGGATCCAGTAGAGCCATCTCCAGCCCTTGCCGTCGTAGAGGTATCCGCCGATCAACGGACCGAGAGCTGGACCAACGAATGGGGCAGCGGAGAAGGCGGCCATAGGAACTCCACGCTCCTCGGTTTTCCAGCAGTCGGCGAGGGTACCTCCGACAAGGGTCATTGGAGCGGAAAAAGCAATACCGTCGATTGCGCGGCAGACCATCAGGGTTGCGACGTTTTTGGCGACGGCGCAAGGGATGACGAAGATGACGGCCAAAGCCATGGTGGAGACGTAGACGACCTGTCTGCCGTAGATCTCGGATAGTGGCGCAAAGGCTAATGGACCGACACCAAAACCGACGACGAAGACAGTGATGGAGAGGAGGGCGACTTCGCGCGACACGTTGAACTCGTCGACGACACCCTGGATACCTGGAGTGATGACGGATGAGCACAACGCCACGACCAAACAGGTAACGGCGACGACCATGGTGATCCACCACTTCTTTAAGCGGGTCCAGTTCTTCGGGTTGTCTGGGTCGTTTGGCTCGAATGCCACCATCGTGTATGGGACGCCATCAGCTCCGACTCCAGTCTCGATGGCTCCACCCGATACCGCAGAGGTATACTCGGCGAGGTTGGCGTCGACGGTGAGGGTACGGTATGGCAGGTTGACATCGAAGTTTGGATCTCGAACCGCCTTTTGCGATGCACGAGATGCATTAGTGCTGGTACGGCGCATGGATCGGCTATCGTAGACGCGTGCAGTGGATTGGCGGGTGTTGGTGCGGTAGATATTGATAGCAGCGCCTTCTGGAATAGTTTGTTGGCGTTCAATATCGTATGGCGATTTGTTGGCCGCCAATGGTGGCGGCGGCATCACGATTCCTTCTGCTGCCATCGTAGATATATGTGTGTATTATTATATGTGTGTGGTGTTTCGCTGTCGTATATCTAGTGTACTCCCAATTGGTATATGGCAGGAGCGTAAACATGCAAAAAGGATAATGAACGGCTGTGGTAATTTCTATTGGTATAGTGAGAAATGTAGAGACACTGGCGGGGGGGGGCAAGGAGACTATATACTTCACCTGAGCCGATCAAGCATGAAAAACCAGATGCAGAGCTATCCGACCAGTGTGCGCATTGCTGGAGCTGACGGTCGGAATAGTGATAGGCCTGGCAGCCGAATAAAGGAATGGCCGCATTATGAGGAAAGGGCGGGCCAGCCAGTGATGGATCGCCGAGTGCCTTACTCGAGGAATGACATCAGATAAATCAGAAACAATGATTGGCCAGTTCGAGGCGTAATGCATGATTCTGTGCGCTGGATGACGGATTCCACCTCGAGACATCGGGAATACGGCACAGGTGGTATGGCGACAGCCGTTTCCATAAATTTGGAGACACCCGTAACAAGCGTATGCTTTAAGCGGGCGCTAGGCCTGAGTGACATGGCCGTAGCCGTTCTGGATTTGCCCTGGACCGTGGAATCGACGGCTGTCACTTTTATGCTTCTGCCATGGATGCGCTTATCAATTGGCGATCCCTGGTATTCTCCGTTCAGCTAGGCCCATACTTTCTGACTGGTTGACAAGTAGTTATGGGAGGTCTTAACTGTCCATCTCGATATTCAGTCAGGCTGGCGAGTCATGAAGGTTCCTCTATCTGCTTCTCCTCGTTGACAGTTCATCCAGCTTGGAGCTGTTCCGGTAGATACTGTATGTACGGTTGGCGTCCGACCTTGCGGTACAGTAAAGTATCTGTATGGTACCCTGTCAGACACGACCGTATGCAGCTAAAGCACAGTCGGTTAACCATTCCGAGCAACGGCGTGGCGAAACGTCAATCACGTGGCCAAGAGCCGAAGTTTGCCGCTACGCACTCTTTAACTGGTTGACAGTGCCCCTGTCAACCACGCTTTCACCTTGCCGTCTCACCGAATTTCGGCGGGCTTTCACCTTGTCCCGAACGGCTGCAGGCCTATCGAGGACGGGTGCCGACCGATCAAGGGTGCCGATTGACGAAGGTTGCCGACCGACGACGGGCGCCGATTGACGAAGGGTGCCGATTGACGAGGAGTGCCGACCGACGAAAGGTGTCGGTTGTCAACCCCCGTCGTCCGATCTTTGAACCGAACTTCTATCACCTCACTTGCAAGTGAGCTTCATAAAAAATCAAACGGCCATGCATCCTCACTTGCCAAGAGATAAACCCGCCACTCTTTTACAACCGGCGTTCAGACCGCAAACTGCATCTCTACTTTACTGTTTCCTTGGAGAATCCGTGATGGTGGATCGCGTTGATAAGACTAGTGCAAGGGTCCTGCGTCTCGGGCGGAATGACGGCACGCGGCTAGGCGGGTTGACACTTCAAGCTCCGAAGCGTCAGCTTCATCAGGCTGGATTGGAAGGGAAAATCCTTAAGGGTTCGTATTAGAACTGAGGTATTAAAACAGCTCAGTGTTTCGGTATTCTGAAACGGGAGTAACTGAGAGTTGGAGATCTGGAGATCTGGAGGTGTGATCAACATGCTCTCTCAGTACCCCGATCACATCCCAATCCCATCCATCTCACCAAGATTTGACATCCCCGCTGGCATTGGCGTCACGCATTACCGCTCATCCTACTTTGGACACCGTCCCAACAGCAAGGAAGAAGACTCGGCCACTAAGTGAAGATTTTGACAAGATGATCCACTGCTGGCAGTCACACTTCTAGAAGATGCTGCGAAGCAATCTCTTGTCGCCGGTGCTTGCGTGAGTGCTGCGCCAAAGCGGACCCATCACACGCGTCTTCAGCGTGAATTGACTGCAGCGGGGCCCACCGAGCTGCCTGTAATGCTGGTTAATCGGGTGGTGAGGTTGCCAAGGGAACTGTCAGTCAAGCTGTCGCCACTCCGACGGCTTCATTGGTAAATATCCTCCTTAACCGGTCCAAGCAGTTTCAAGAAAATAAGAGCAACAGCTCTGCTTTTCTTGTGTTTCTGCCCTTGTCACCCCATTCCCCTATCTTCTTTCTCCGTATCGCTGTTCGTGCGTTCAGTATTCCACCAAGTCGCCATTCCGACCTCCGTACCCACCCTTGCGGCCAAGAGAAGTGCCAAAAGCTTAGTGAAACTTACCCGCTCCAACACTTGAAACGAGGCAGGCTTCAAGCATTTGATACTCCTATGTCGTTAAAGGAGGGCGCCAGTGATCTAAAAGCTGTCTACATCAGTCGAGCCTCCCGCCGTCAACCGCTGCCTTCCTGGGAGGATTCACGACGACAGCTGTCACCACGCAGCACCAGTCCCCTCCCTTTCTCCTTAGAAGTCTCAGCACTTCTGCACCGCTTTCCTAGGCGCCGATTCTGATCACGCGTCCTACCAACCACCATCCCTACGCCTTCTCCAGCCCTTTCCTGCAGCCCTATCGTTCAAGACCATTGTCCTCGTAGCGGGAAACCATCTCGCCAAGTGGACACGATGCACAGTACAGTATCCTGCTATCCAAGGGCCAAAGCTGCTTCTTGATTCTCCCGCCGTTGCAGGAGCACCCCGTGCCAGGTGCAGCAATGGGTCCCTGACCGAAGGCGGAAGCATTTCCCGACAAGGCAATCTCGGTCCGTTGTGGGCATTTGTGCTCGGACACCGGCGTGCGGGTTCTACCGACCAAGCGGATATAGGGAGATGGCTCTTGCATCTACTTTAGCGACACACTTCTCCTCTTTCTCTATCAGCCTTTCCATAACCGCAGCTGTCTTCGATGAAGGGTGTGCTTTCCTTCCCTTTAAACCCCTTGCTGCTTTGCCGTTGCCCGAAACCCTGTTTCCTTGGAGTCAGCCGCATTTTAAAACAACAAACACCAACAAGGAAGTGTAGGGTAACTGATGATAGGATAGGAAGGATTCTGGATGCGGACAGGCAACATGAAGAATCAGGTCACGGCCGCGCCACGCAGACCAAGCAAAGACGGAACTCGCATAGCGCCACACCTGCTCATAGATCACGAAAAACTGTATACCACCTGTCTTGATGTACTGTATTCATCTGTATACGTCTTAGGACAAGGTGGGGCACAAAGCAATCGATGCCCCAAAAACAATCACGCCTGCCTATCACACGCTGATGAGCGCTCGCCATGGTGTTATGCAATGATCCGCCCCACCATTTCCGAGGTTCCGTTACTGCCAACTCCCCTATCATATATCAACTCGGTACCACTGTCAACCTCACAATCTGCTGCTCATGCATATCCTGACTCCATACTGGCTGCACCATACCACACTCTCGTCCTTCGCTCTTTCTTATCCCACCGCACTACTTCGGCGGGCTCCCAGGAGGACTCCTCTTAAACCCCTAACTCGACGTCATCTTCGGCTTCTCCTCCACCCCACTCTTCTAAGAACTCCTACTCGGGCTCACCTCCTTCCCTCTATCCTCCGCCTCCACCTCCTCAATCAGCTTTCCCATCCCACTCAACGGCATCTCGTCACCTCGTGGATCGTGTCCTTTCCCACTATTCGAGCCAGAGATTCCGGACGAGTCCCCTCCGTCTTCGACCTTCCTGCGTGCCTCGGCCACAATCATATCCGCCTCCGACATTCTTGGCCCCTCAGAATTCTTTTGCGCTTCTGGTGGTCCCTCAACATTCCCACCTCCCCAGCCGATTGGATCTCCCTCCACGCCTCTTGCTTCAGACTCGTGGTTCGTAACGACGTCGGCTAAAGCGACCTTGTTCAAACGGACGATCATGCAGCTCAAGTTGTCGGTGGAAAAGCGTGCCAAAGCGTGGTCGACGAGCGTTTTCGAGGCTGTGACAGGGTCCTGGATGCTGCGGACGAGGTCGACGGCTTCTTGGTCTGTGCATACATCCCATAACTATTTGATGTTAGTCCTACCCTCAAATCCCACTCACCCATCGCCTCGATCAAACCCAGGAAAAAAGACATCGTAAACTCCAAGGCCGAAAAGAACTTACTCCGTCACAAGCAAGAATAATAAACTCATCCAACTCCGGCTGCACAACCGTCTCCGTCGTATACGGGTGACCCGTCACCAAATCTTTCATATATGCATCCCCCAGCGCCCTCGTCACAGCCAGCACGCCATTAACGCGATTATTCAGAATCAAGCCCCCCGCATTCGCAACCCTCTTGCCCTCATTCTCATCGCTCCCCTTGTGGTCGTAGGAGAGACGCAACGCCTTGCCGTTGCGGCAGAGCACGATACGGGCGTCGCCGACGTTGGCGGTGTAGAGGACGCGTTGGCGTGTGGATTGCTGTTTTAATCTCTGATGGGCGGCTCCACTGGTTGACAAGCCGGAATTGATAGACGCCGCGACCTCGTTGGCAGTCACCTCCACGGGATTGGTGTCTGCTTCCTTCTGCGCCTCCGTCGTTGGTTCCGGTGATTTGACAGGGCTGGACTTCGCCTTCCTCTTACTCATCATCTCCTCCTGCCTCGCCACCTCTTCAGCTCTTCGTACAGCCGCTACAACAGTCGGCGCAATAGCTGTGCTCCCCGTCGCGCTGGAGGAATTCGGAATCCTATCCTCCCACCTCAGCACAGCGCATACAGCCGTACATCCCGAATTCTTAAGCGGCAACTTCTCCAGCTGCGCATCAACATTTGTGAACGTCAGATCAAGCAGTTCCGGGATAGGCGTATTCGGATTCTGCCGAATCATCTGTTCAAGAACAAGATGCAGTTTCTTCCCGCACCAGTCCGCGGCAAAGGTGCCAGCATGGCCGTCAAAGATGGCGAAATAGCCGTTATCTGTTTCCGTCATATCGCCATGTGCACCACTGCCCAGCGAGCTTGTCGAGCTGTTCACAACCACGTCGTTGCTCTGTTGGGACTTGGGCGTCGGGCTCCCAGTCTTGTCGGTAGAAGTCATAGATGGTGCCGGAGTCCATAAGAAATTGTAAAGAAACGCATGCGTATCCTCCATCGTACGTCTACACTTCTTATTCTTATCCTCCCACACGCCCACCCTGAATGTGCTTCTCGGTCCTGGCAGTGACTCGCCAGCGGAGTTGTTATGCTGGCCTTGCGGCACGCTGAGCGCTGGATCCTGCTTTCCCAATTTTTGGAGCGGGGTTTGGCTCATCTCGGTCGAAGCGTTGGATTTGCTGAGGCCGAAACCGGCGCTGTGTGGGGAGGGAGAGAAGTGGAGGGAGTTCTTTGCACTGGCGAGGAAAGAGGAGGCCTTCTGCCCGACAAACGAAGAGCGGCGCTTCTTGTCATCTTTGCTTCCAGTCGTATCAGGACTTGGTCTCACACCACTCGCACCACTCGTCGGCGACGGCAATGGCGCATTTGGGCTACCACCAGACGAGCGTTTATCGTTCATAATCGGACGTGGTGCGGTCGTAGCCGGGGACGATGATAAGACTGGAGACGGCATTGAGGGGTTCGAGGTTGGCGCGGACGCAGACATCCCTGTCCCAATGGCTCCAGTAGGGGAGTTCGCACCGTCGACTGGGCTCGGCACTTCTTTAGGCGACGCCGCGGGGGAAGAGTTGGAGCTGCCAAACATGCGATTTAACAAGCCGCCGGATGAGGAGAAACTCCTCCTCTGTTTGCCTGCCAGCGTGCTGATGGCGTGGTTATCTGCCTTCTGGCTCTGTCTTTCTGTCGAGTTGTGAAGTCGTGGAGTCGTGGAGACGCCTCCAGGTTCAGGGCGCTTGCCTAGCGGGTCGTACTGCAAACAATGCGGGGCTGAGTTAATGATGCTGCACAGCGCTAGACACTCTGAACAGAGAGTGATGGAGGTATGCGATTGATCAATTGATGTTTATGGTAGAAGACGGATGGTGCTCGGTTGATGAATGCGCTGTGTCGGTCCTTTCGCGTGTTTCCTTTCTATGGGGTGTGGAGTAATGGGGTCGTTGGTCCCACGTTGGAAGCTGAGCTCAGCACCGAGTAGATAAACAGGAACGGCAGATGTAGGCTCCGTACCAGGTACTCGTCAATACACCCAAGAATATGTAGTCGGGGATGTAGTGTATACGAGCGATACAAAAGAGTACTTACTGTAATGATGACGCAAATGTACGCGTATTCTCTAGTGTGATTTCTAGGTTACAAATACTCAAATAATGCTGTTTCTTCGAATTGACGATAAGGTGCTTCTGTTCTCCACGTTGTGGAGTAAGCTCAAACTTGCTCCGTGACAACCGACGCAGCGAACTCTATTTCTGCCTTATAGCGTGCCTTAGCAATCAAGCTTGTCTGCAATTGGGGCGCCTCTGTCGCTAAGGCCACATTTAGTGGCTTATCAGTGACTAGTTACAGGCTATGGAGGCCAAAATGGAGTCGGCGCCTCGGTGTTGGAGATGTTATACGGCGTTAGAGCTCGGTGATGCGGCTAATTAAACTCAAGCAGGTTTTAAGCGCCCTCTATGGCAGCGTCACTGCGACGTCAAATTATACAAATGTGGCCAATCATAGACACCGCGTTGTGTTCTCGCTAATGGAGGGCACCGCAAAGCGACCGCGAAGCGAGGATTGGCATCACTTCTGACAGCATTCAAGTCCTACGCACGGAGTACTCCAGGTCTCGGCGTCTTGGAAGAGGGGCGGTTTTGATTGAGGGTTTCTAGAAGACGGAAATGTGCCGCCCACGTGAGCGATAAGTGGATGGTGAGGGTTCTAATCTCAATCCGAAATCAGTTTCAGTATGCCAGAGTGTTATGAGCGTGAAAATAGGTTTACAGTTAATAAGTGGCAGATATATATATATATAAGCACTCTTTACACGTAAGATTATTCGAAAAACTCGGAAGAGGATAAGACATCCATGTGTTCTCAAATCCGTGGTATTCTTACACAACTATTTCTTCCGGACTATTTACTCGTGTGCCCATTTTGCGAAAGAGGACCTCCATCCCGTGGTATTCTCCGTACGCCAGATTCCATCCTTCCTACTCCGTTATTTACTCAATTTCACCGCTCACAATGTATGTGCTCCCATGCTTTCTCGCCAGGCTTCAATTTCCGTGCAAATTAATCCCCTGCACCCTGCCTCTCAATCTCCCTCCCTCAGTCACCAAATTAGCAAAATACTTCCTCGCAACTTCACTCTCCTGCCTCGTCTCCATGATATTTCTCCTCTGCTCCATCTGCTTGCCCACCGTCTCTCTCAATCCAGCCTCAAGCCTCCTCGCTGGAATATAAAGGACCTTGCGCACTTCGCCGCTGATGCGTTGCGCGTTGGTGTGCACGTAATCCAGTTCCGTGAGACGTTGGGCGATTTTTTGCTGGAGGCGTTGGGGGAGAGAGTGTGGGATTTGGGAGAGGATGTAGGCGGCTGCAGCGATCGCTGTTATATGTCAGCATGCTACCTCGAAATGGTAAGAGTAGAGAGAGGATAACTTACTAGCTGCCAACACACCAGGCACGATGAGCTTCCTAAGGTTATTGCTACCAAGTATCCTCGCGGCACCAAGCGCGCCATCGATCCAAGAGAAGCCGCCGATGGCACGAGTGCCGACGACACCCACCACCGTCAGCGCCATGGACGTTCCGGCAAGTTTCTCATGCTGCTGCATAATAGTATCCCAATCGAAGAAATCCAGCCACTCAGTCTCGACATGCACCATGCGTGCCAGCGCATCTTTCTTCCTCTGAAACATCGCCGCGCTCATAAATTTCACCACTTCATACTCATTACCCAGATGCATCAGTCCCAGGTTCTGTATCGCTTGCACACCATCCACGGCCTTACTCCTAGCGTGCTCTTCGCAGATTTTGACAGATGTGGAGATGCGTGAAAGCATGACTTCCCTGAGTTCGTCGGCGTACTCAAAACAGCTGAAAATGCCCCCATACTTGACATCCAACTCCACTGACGCACCTTCAGAAACAGTGGTGCGCAGGGTGGAGTAAGTATGCTGGTATACCTCCTCACAGGTCCCCTCCACCGTCTCCTTCAGCTCATTAGAGACCTTATCATTAGACTCCTTAGAGCGTTGAAGAACTGGCTCAAGCCCTTGCAGCTCTTTCGTTACACGCGCGACTTCGGACTCAGCGACCTCCTTGTTGTGCGCGGCGATGTGGGTTACTTCTTCGAGGAGGTTGAGCATGTAAGTCTTCGCTGGGAGGAGTTTTGAGTCTGCACGGCGCTCCAACACAAAGCGGCGGAGAGCTTGCTCGAGGGCTTCGAAGTCGCGTACTTGTTTTCCATCTTTGTCTTCTGGATCGCCTGATGGTCCACCGCCGCCATCAGGCCCGCCGGGTGACATGGGCACGGCGTTACTTGAGACGTAGTGAACGAGCTCTTTCTCTTCCACCAAAGTGGCTGGAGACAACTCGCCTAAGTCCTTAGCTACGATTTTCTGCATCTTATTCCTCTCACGCTCAGACAGGTCATCCCACTTATTTGCCACGATGAATATCTGTGCCTTCTCCGCATTTGCAGCGGCAATAAAGTCCTTTGCAGATGCGGTGAGGCCATTTGGACCATCGACCACGAAGACTACGACGTCAATTTCTTCTTGACGGGCGAAGAGGGCTGTGGTTTTCGTGTTGCTGCTGTTCAGTCCCGGTGCATCAATCAAGAAGATATCCACCACGCCGTTGTTGAGTAGTGATTCGGAGACCGTGCGGACGTCTTTAACATAGAGTTTGCATTGTGAGTAATTGTAATACACTTCCTCGTTCTCGAAGATACCTTCGAGTGCTGAGAAGGAGTAGATATCGTATGTGCTCTCGTCGTGACGATTGTACTCTACGTCTCTGTGTACGGCGTGCACCTCTTCTGAACCGCCGTTTTTGCGCGCGTCGAGGACCTCGCAGAAAAGTTGTGTGCAGGGTGTTTTGGACTCGGGGAGGATTTTGCGGCGGAGCAGAGCGTTGCAGAATGTTGATTTGCCGGCGTTGGTGTCTCCAGTGACTAGGACCTTGCTGCCCGTATCCTCGATTCTCTCTCTCAAGCTGAACAGATGGCGAATACTCGAGCTAATCTTCCCATCGAGAAGTGCCGCAACAGAGTTCCGCTCCATAGAATGTATCAGATCCGCATTATGCAGACTCCCAAGCTTCAGATCCAGCCTCAAAATATCCAACCTCGTCCTCCCATCTTCATCCACCGTATGCATCACCCTCCTATACGCATTCGGACTCGAGTCGGCCTCCGCCGTTATCCTATCCTCCGCGCTCGTGCCCCATCTCCTCAACATTCCCGGCCGTGGCGCATCGATTTCGCTACTCACCGCAGCCGTAGACTGGCTATGCATCAATCCAGGCCTCACAAACCCATCCTCCACAATATCTCTTTGTTCCTGAAACGGGTAGTGCAGCGGCCACGTCGCATTCTTCGCCTGCAGCTCCCGCAGCGTCTTCACAACCTGATTTATAAAGTTTGCTAAATTCGCTCTGTGGTGATTATATGCCGCCTCACTACTGCTCCCCCTTCCTGCTCCTCCTAATGTGCTGTGACTGTATGAAGGCGATGGCCTGGAATTTCCAAGCATCATTGGGCTCCATCCTGGAGGCACTGCAGAGTCGCCAGCAATGCTTTCGCCGTATCCGCTGTCTCTGTCGATTTCTTGCTGGTTGAGGAGCATCTGCAGTTGTGCCGCATTCTGCGATATCGTGTCTCCTCCGCCAACGGTCATGTATGAAGGTGTCTGTGGTCCGGTTCCTGCGCGCCTCTCACTTTCTTGCGAACCGTCGTCGCTCGTTGCGCGACCTTTGCCTTTGCCTGTGTAGTATTCTTGGCTCATTGTGTGGTATTCGCGACCATCAAAGGTTGTCGGTGTGGTGATTTAGGGAGCGTCGTTGTCGAGGGTTCGTCGTTGGTAATGAGCTCACTGAGAGTTGGTGATGCGGTGGACGAAGTTTATCCGGCGTGGCGATTGAGCGGGACTTTTGGTGCCAAGCACGAGCACGGCGGTAGATCCCGGCGCAACACGTTCATTGTGCATGGGTAGGGACAAGCAGGCTACACTTGAGCTAAACACCAACATCATCAAATCTTGGTTGCATACCCATACACACTTCGTCAGTACAAGCAGTCACAGTCAACTTCATAGTATAATTCTTAATACAAAACACTCTTTATCAACCACATCTTCACTCCTCCTCAACCATGAATGTGAGCTTCCCCGCTGTCGTCATCGTTCCTTTGCACCATTCAAGCCATTTGTTTACTTTGCCTTCCGCCCTTCCACTTCGGTATATTTCAATATACTGACCAGTTACCACCAGATTGTAGAATGGGCCTTCGGCAAACGCATGACGCCCGCCGAGCGTCTCCGCAAACACCAGCGCGCTCTCGAGAAAACGCAGAGAGAGCTGGATCGTGAAAGAGTAAAGCTCGAGAACCAGGAGAAGAAGCTTATCGTCGAGATCAAGAAGAATGCGAAGGCTGGACAGATGGGCGCTTGCAAGATCCAGGCAAAAGACTTGGTTAGGACGAGGAGGTATGTTGTCAAGCATTCTGGCTTAGGTGAACAGAGGAAGGATGGGAAATGGAGAGACGGGATGGGGATTATGCGAGAAGAGGGAATGCTAACCAGCCCCCAGATATATCGAGAAATTTTACTCGATGCGCACGCAACTACAGGCCATTAGTCTCCGCATCCAAACCGTGCGCACCAACGAGCAAATGATGCAATCCATGAAAGGCGCCACGAGGATTCTCGGATCTATGAACAGACAAATGAATCTGCCGCAGCTGCAACGCATAGCAATGGAGTTTGAGAGGGAGAATGAGATGATGGATCAGAGGCAGGAGATGATGGATGATGCTATTGATGATGCGATGGGCGTTGATGATGAGGCGGAGGGTGATGAGGTGGTCGAGCAGGTGTTGGAGGAGATTGGGGTGGATTTAAGGCAGGCTGTAAGTCTCCACGCCATATCAGATGAGAGAGAGTTAAGTGGAGTTCTACGAGGGCGATACTAACATGGCGCAGATGGGTGAGACTCCTTCCGGACTAGGCACCGCTGCTGCCGTGCCTGAGACGAGAGTAGCACAAGCTGTGGGCGGCAGTGGTGGTGATCCAGGAGACGACGACCTTCAGGCACGTCTCGACAGTTTGAGACGTTAAGAAGACATGGCGCATATGGCCTGCAGCAGAGAGTGCTCGGTATTGCGTTTGGGATAACGAAGCTGAGCGACTACATTTCTAGCGATTATCAGTTATGGAAAATCATCATTAGCACTCGCAGCGGTATACAAGATGTTGATCCCTCTTCTTCGACAGCAAGCTCAAGGCTTCCTATCAATGAAGGAAGATGCTGACTTCGTATAAAACCGGGCTGGCAGCTCTCTTAAACCAAGTCCAGGACTTGACTACACGATCCCGCGACCGCCAACCCGGTTCCCCTCCCGTTCCAAGCAATATTGAACTCGAAACACACCGGCTCTAGTCGCCCGTCTACAGCAGTCCAGATACAGGTCGAATCGCATGGCAACCAACCATGACCCAGCCGTTCGTCATCAACGATTTTATCGGAGAGGTCTTGGAGGTAAGCGCGGATTGTATTCGCGATGCGGACCAGCCTGTGTCTGAACTGGGAACAGGACTGACGAGACGCGGTTGAAAGGGATGCGGTGGCGGAGGACGAGCTCGTGCGAGATGGTAACGCGATTTGGCCCATCTTAGCGATTGTACTGAAGTCGGGTTTGGACAGATCAGACACTGTGAGTCCGAAGATAGTGGAATAGGTCAACTCGAGTCCAAGATCAACTGGAGTTTGTAATCGTGTCAGACACAAAGTATGGAATCTCCTATGATACCCAAGTTACAAAGTCGGGATGATGAAGCGGAAACGAGAGTATAGAGCGAGAACAGAAGGATATACTGGTGTGAACGGAGCTAGTGCAGTCTTGCCATTATCATCTTACAGCTGTCATCGCATTACCATAATGCATTCTGCAGGTTGTTATCATCACGATAGATCCGTGGTTGAGAGTTGACATTTGACGACATTTGAAATTTGGTGGCGGTGATACACAACACTCAATTCTAAAAAAGTGCTTGACATTTATTTGATACTTTGGCCACAGCGACAAGGAGCTTAACGAACATAACATCTTAATTATTCCATGGTATTCTACGCTCGCTATCGATGTTAGAACACACCCATCGCTATGGTCTTTCATCCCAATTGGCGTTCTATGATAAAACGCTTAAACGCCCTAAACTTTAACCATGCAACCTAACATATGAGCCGACGCTACATACGTCAGCACATTGCGAATCCTACATCCTCACACATCCTACTTGATATACACCCGCCCTACATAGCATTATTCGTCCTCAAAAAGCCAGGCTTGGGAATTGAGTTCGCAGCCGCCCCCTTCTCCCCGGTACTCAGCGTCGTAGCCCCCGAGTCCGTACTCGATCGCGGACGGGAGCTTAAACTTCTAGACGAACTAGCTTCATCTTTTCTCGTCCTGCTCCCTCTTATCCCCAAGAACGAGCCCGCTTTCCTGCGCATAGATACTGGGGAGCTGGCATTCCCGTTGACTTTCCTTTCACTCTCTGGTGGGCGCGAGGTATAGCTCTCAGCAGAATGCGCCGACAGACCAGTTTCGCCGGATTGTGTTAGGCTGAGTGGGTGGTGGCGACCGCCTGTCTGTCCCGAGAATGCACTAGCACTCCCCGCACTAGTCGGCCTCAAAGAATTCCAAGTCCCATAAGACCGCGAGCTCTGGGGGAGACTCGTCTGGCTACTCGTCGGCCGCTGCGGTCCCTCAATATACCTGGCATCCTTTTTATGCGGACTAGAACTGGTAAGGTACTCCAGAATACTCAACAAAATGTTCTTGAATATCGCCGGCACATGTCTCAACGCCGCCTTCTTAAACTCACTCTGCAAATACAGCGCCAGATCTAGGTTCGACCAGTACCTATTCCTACTCTCCAGCGTCGGCATCGTGATTTTCAGATTCCGTAGGTTGCGTAAACGTCCGCCGTTGAAGGAGAGGAGGATTACGACAGAAGGGATCTTGACATATGTGAGTGTCATATTCTTCGACGCGCGGCTAAGCATCTCGGTAAGGTCATCCGAGGTCGGCGCAGCAGCTTTCCCATTGCGCAGCCTAGAAAGGTGTCGTGTGCCCTTCGTGCCTTCATGGTTCTCGTCCAGGTTATCCGTATTAGTTCTCGAAAGCCCACCAGAGTTATTCAGCAGACTAGGCATAGAGGACTGCCGCTTGACCGTCTTCTTAGCATGCTTGCCCATGCGGCCCGGCCCCTTCGGCGTCTTCTGGTCAATAGCAGCCTTTGCGCCACCTTCAGAGTTAACGGTAGGTTGGAGTCTGAGATCCTGAGACTGTGTCCGTTTATGGTGGCTAGTGTCCCGCCCGACGTCGTCCTGGCTGCCGAAGGAGTGCGAGCTGCTGGATGCATCGTTGGTGTCTTTGTCTTCGATGTCTTGGGCTACGACTGGGGGCATCTCCTTGGGCATGCCGATGGATTCTGAGTTGGGGAATATGTACTCGAAGAGTCTCTTGCCTACTTCTTCTTCGAGATTGAGCTTTAGAGGGTGCAGATTGACTTCGAAGTGGTCCATTACCGGGATGCCGGCTATGGCTTCGGGCATGCTCCAGTAAATGCGGAGCATCTGCTCTTGTTCGTTGCCTTGACCGTCAACGTAGGCACCCTTGTGCTTGGGTTCATGGTATGGCGCAATCATTTCTGGATACTTTGCATTTGGCAACAAGTTGAGGCCGATGATGTTGTCAATCTGCATCAGGTTGACATGGGAACCATCAGAGTTATCTGTACGACCATATTCCGCTTTCATAAGCTGGAACTCGACTAATGGATGGTCCGTGTCCTTCATCAGATGCCAGACGATTTGGTCGGAAGCGATGTTCCACCTCAAGAGACCATTATTTTGCGTGTCATCGTACTTGTTCTGCGAAGTTGTGATCGCTTTCATCACAAAGAAGAGTTCGTCTTCGCAGGCGCTAAGATCGCGATCGAGCATGATCCGGTCTTCCCAGGCTTGCTTGTCGAGGAAGTTGGAATGGATCTGAAAGTGGGTTTTGATCTCCTCGAGCTGACGGATACGCTCCTGTAGTCTCGTAACCATCTCAGGAGCACCACGAAGGTCACTGAAGTCAGACGCCAGCATAATCTTCTCAAGCTTCTGACTACGAGTCTTCTCAAGTGGCTCGCTGTAGAGCAGAAGATCGAGCACAATGATGTACATGGTATAGTACTGCTGAGAATCGCAGATTGCTTTGATCGTCGGGAAGTGGACCCACAAGTGGTCCAAACGGCTGTCGAGATTACCGGCTGCGACGTTGTCCTTGCGGTCAACTTCGTCGTTGTACTTCAGGCGCAGCGTGTTGTACTTGTCGTATCGAAGACTTGCTGATGTCTTCTGAATGATACGCTTGAAGCCGAATGGATCAACCTCAAAGTCAAACATCACTTCCATAGGCACCCACGGGGGCCAAGCTGAGCCCTTACGGGTACCATAGTGGCTGCCAGAGTAGAGTTTGAGCAGTGGCGACTTGAATAAGTTCTTGTGTGTGACGAAGAACTGCGTGCCGTCCATCTCGACTGAGAAGCGGCGTTGCACCAGTCCACTGACCTCGTCGAAGAGACGGTCTTTGTCCATCACTTCCACGATCTTCAACTCCATTCCCTGGGCTGCGACGAGTGCCACAGATTTCGGGTTCTTATCGCTCTGAAGCTGGATTTGCGGTGCTATCAAACGCAAGTGATAACTGTTTCTTGGTACAAAGTCGTTACCGATGTTGCTAACCAGATTTTCAATGGATGGCCGCGGTACGTTTTTGAAGTCCCGAGAGTCGCCGGCGTCGACGAACCTCTTCGAGTCTTCAAGGAGTCCACGGATCCGCTCTTCCAGGTCGAACTCTGAGCCAAGCTCTTCGGCCATCGGTGCTGGCGGAGGAGCAGAGTGTCCATGGCTGGGCGCCGATTGTGCCCTCGATTTTGGTGCCTTTGCTTTGTTTTGCTCGTCCACAATATCGAGAATGAACTTCACTGCTCGTCTAGACAGGTAGTATACAAAGCCTCGCCTTTGGTCGACTTGATGAATGTAGCGCAGGATATTGTTCCGGAGAGAGTTGTTCCATTTGAGCTGAAGATTGTGGATGACGAATCGATTGTTAAAGTCCTCGACGAACTCGGTCGGCGGCACATTATTCTCTGGCATACTGGACTGGCTCGATTTATCATCGTCGTTGAGTGAGCAGGCATCACCATCAACGTTTGCTTGGGGGACGGCATTAACAACATTCTTCTCAATACGTCCTTCCATATTGCGCAGCCTTGCAAGCAAGAATTTCTTCTTTCCCTTAAGGACGGTGTCGTATGAACGCATCTGCTCGAGCTCGGTCCTCGCTTCATCATCGCCTTCAATCGACTGAACGTTACGAAGCTCGACCTGCCTCATCTTCCACTTATGTTCTTCCACCTGCTCTTCCAGCTGATCTAGCCTCTTTTTGATGAGATAGCACTGCACTTTTCGAGGGTCGTCGTCTTTGGACATGACGCAGTAATGGGTTGGCTCGTTTCCAAACGGACTGGAACGGTCAGGATCTCCAGATATCGTGTCACCGTGGTCGGTATTTCTGAAATAAGAGAACCCTGGAGTGTACGCTAAAGGAATGATCCTTGTTTCAGGATTGGCGTCAGAGGGGAGGATCCAATCGAGCTCTACAAAGTCATCCATGTCAATCCATGACAAGTCGTTGTCTGGTATCGTGAACTGTGAAAGGTTCGTGGTGTCCATTTCAGCCCGAGCAGAAGGTACAGCCGAGGCCTTGCGCAAACTCTCTGGAGTAGTGCCAGAAATCGTGGCTGACAATGCACGAACATCAGCGGAGATCAGGTCCAGCTGCGCTCTGTGAATCTTCATGCCGCTTGTCCTTGCTTGCGTCTTCCTGCTCATAGCTTGTGTTTTGAACCATTCCCTCCTCTGGTGAATATCGAGCATGAAGCTATCAAGTCTGATCTTCAGCCCGGTTACTGCCACGTCATCATGAAGATAATCTTCGGCTTCCTTATGCTTGTAGACGTGGCTCAAGAACAGTGGAGCGAGCAGAATACTGTATTTGATCGTCGCAAGATGTCTTCCGAACTTCTTGCTGGACTTCTCTACGCCAGGCCAGAGTCTGCCTTGCCTGATCGGAAGAGACATGGTGCCACCAAACATCGACCACCATGCAAAGAAGTGCGTGAAGAAGCGCGGAGTGAGATGGACGCTATTGTAGCTGTCGCTCGGTACGAGGTTGTGAGCAGCCCATTCTCGGTCTCTGGGCGCGGATACTGCCAGAGATAGATGGATGTGGTTACTGCGAAAACCTCTAAAGGCATCGTACTCCTCTCCAGGTGGAGCCTTGGCAAAACGAGTCTCCTTCAAGATAACATTGTAGTGCGGGATGAAGTTAAAGGATCGTCGATCACCGACAATGTTTCTTTCGAATGTCAATCCAGCCAACCATCTCACGTTCCCAGAAAGCTTCATGATGACTTTCTTGAATATGGCGCCTTTCTTGTAACTCTCACCATGACCCATCGTTTCACCATCTTTCCCAGCAACAGCAGCCAGAGCTTGCTGGCTAAGATCTGGAATAGCAAGGATGTAGTCACTGCTGTCCACAGTCATGAACTTCTTCGGGTCGTTCTCACGCCATAAGCTCCACTTTACATCATTTCTCCAGCACATCAGAAAACCAGCACCGTTGCCTGTCACAGCATAAGGATCGCGTGTTCCCTTCAGCAAAAGGTGCACGTCGCCATCGCTCTTCCAGGATACAAGTACGCGCGAGTGGAAACTAAGGCGAATCTTGTCCCAGAATCCTACTCGGTCGGATGGATCTATCTGTGGCTTGGTAAATCCTTCGATGACCATCATCATATCTTGGATCACAGGCTGATAGGATGCACCCCAAGTGATGCGAGTGGGGAAGGCAGTATTGATGTCGACCTCCATATCAGAGTAAGTCTTGACAGGAGATACAGTCCGGCGCACATCCACAGAAAATCCTCTATGACCATGCTTTTCAGGCGTTGCATGAAGCGGAGGAACAACTTGCACCTTAACGTGGCGAACAGACGGCAATCCTCGAAATTCCTCCGCAATCACAAAGTTGGTCTCCAAGCTCCAACTTGGAACTCGATGTGATTGTCCCGGTTTCATTGCGGGGACGTGTATGAATGGTAGTGGATAGTCCCTCAACGACATCCTGCACTCGCCCATATCAAGCTTCACATGCATTGGTATGAGCAGAGAGTACTTCATATCGTATGGCATTCCTTTGCCAATCCTGTGCATGAATTCCGGAAGCTCGGAAAGAGGAAAGTTGGGCTTGTCGATCGATATGTGAAGGTCGCTGATGAGGGTGCTCATGAGGCCAGGCCGTTGTGGGACGTCTAGAATATCTTCGGTATCCTCCATATTCCCTGGCAGCTCATCTGCACCCCAGAACACTCCACGAAGCGCTCTCATGGAGTTCATTTGAACGCTGTAAGCATGGTCAATTCTTTGCTTCCAGCTTTTCGCATTGTATTGTTTCAGAGTTTCATGAGCTTTTTCGATCGACACTTTCGCTGATCCAGTCATTCCAGCGGAACCCACTGGATCATAACGCATACGATGATACCGCCCTTTTGACCTTGAACGTCCACGCTTCTGGGTAAAGTCTTCACTTCTGCTCCTTTGATGAGACGTTTGGTCGCCGGCAGTCCGGCCACGAGGATGTGCGGAGCGAGCACGAACTCTTGTGGCGTCTCCTCGCCTCTGCTCCTCTTCCGCGATCTTCCTGGCTTTGACACGGAAGCCTTCCTCTCTAGCATGGCGCTGCTGCTGTTCAATGAGGCCCGCACGATAAATGTTTCCCAGCTTCCATTCGAAGGCGCCATCCTCAAGCTCGAAGAGGAAGGCTTTACTCCTGAGAGATATTTTGGGCACTTGCTTGGGCCCTTCTGGCTTCTTCTCAAGGATATACTCTGTGGTGCCTGTTATGAATTTGTGGTGTAGTTGTTCTACTGTCTTGGCGGTATTGACAATGTTGTCAAAGACTTTATGAAGAACAAGTTGATGGGGAACGGCAAACCGTATAGCGGCTGTGGATATTTCGATAACCCTCTCCTCCTCGGTGGCTTTGAGGTTTGCTGGATAGTTTGCAGTTTTCAAGTCGACCTGAACATTCTTGATGCTCACAATGCGCAGCCAGATCTTCTTAAGTGAAGGCTCTTCGACATATAGCCTGGCGAGTTTGGCAGCAAAGTATGGTGACGAGTACCGATGCTTGCCTGCTTCAACGCCGTAGATCTGTAACATCATGGCGGGATCAGACGGCATGGTAGCCCTAACTTGGACAAGCATAACTCTCAGTTCAGCCGTCACAAGCTCGTCCATGGGCAGTCTATAGGCTGCGTCTGAATAAAGCGCATGCTGAGCACTTCTCGCATGGCCTGGGGGCGAGAGAAAGTCTGAAGGAGGAACGGCGTTCGGCGGCTTCTTTTTGCTGTCGAGTGCCAGATCTGCCTTCGTGTGAACAAATGCCTTCCGTAGAACCGTGGCAGCAATGGCGATCGAGTAGTGACGGAATAACGAATATTGGAGCATGAGCGTCTTCACAAACGACTCAATGTTGAAAACAGGGCCTTGCGAGTCGCTTGAAGTAGATGCAGCAATTTCAAAGAGTGGAATGGCAAGAAAAGGTTCCGCCTCCCAGTTGTCGACGGTCTCGACGATATAGCCTTCAAGGCCTTGAACTTGTAGTGACAGATTCCTGCCATCCGTAGAATGTATGCGATCTTCCAACTGAGCATTGCGTACAGAATCAGCGTCCGGTGTCAAAGATCTGCTCCCAGCACGTCTTCGTGAAGGTCGACGATGGACAAATTCGTCTTTATGAGCTCGGTAATCGATGCGGAAAGAGTCTGCCTGGAGCGCTGCCCCTCTGGTATCGTCTGAGATATCTCTGTCAACATCGGCAACCTCCACGGTAAAGTTGTTGGCCTCGAACTGGAACAGTACCAACCATTGTGGCAAAGCTCTCACAAGATTGAGTTCCCGCGCTTTCTTCGGCTTGCGTCCGAGGTCTGGCTCAACAGTAGTTCTCAACTGCCGAACAATCTCGCGAATCCCATCACTCAATTCCGGGCGAATCATGCGGACCGAGAACGTTTGAAGGTTTCCAGAAGCTACAACGCTTATCTTGGGGGTGGCATTCAGCTGAAACTTCAGCTCCATGAGATCCGTTTCGAGAAGGTCGTACCGAACGCCAGAGGATGTCTGGTAGTAAAGATCTTGCGATTGAACCCTAAAACTAGCCCCTAGGGCGTAATTCGTCTCGGCTTGGCCGGAGTGTGATGACTCCATGTCGAGGGCCACGGACGATATGGACGAAATAATGAGATCGGAGTCGTCGTCAGCAGCTGCTGGATCCGCTGGTGGTAGAGCAATACGGAATACTGGCTCATGCATAGAGAACTTAATTGTAGCTTTTGGTAAGTATCTCGAAATCATCTGCTGGCTTTCCCAGACAGAGTGCTTCTTTGCGGTAGGTCGCGGCTCCATGAGGGCTACAATAAGTGGGAGGTGTTTCGGATCGAGGTCTACTGATGGTGATGTAACTACTATATTTGCGAACAGTATGTTTGCATTGCGCTCATCTGCACTTCGTCCGGGTTGAGATCCAATCACTTTCGATGGCAGGGTTGTACGCATGGTTGTAGTGGCCATCGGAATGTAAACTAGTCGATCTGACTTTCCTTGACCATCATCTACACTGATGGCAATGGATAGCGCGGCCAGGAGCGCTTCGTGTGCAATTGTATGAGGCGAAAAGTACATTCGGTGCGCCGGAGACTTTGATTCGAGCCTGTGCACGTCGACTCCCACCTCTTGCATCACGGCGCTGAAGTACAGCCGGGTGTCTCCCGGCTGTACTGTGCGAATCTTGCGGGTCAAGCCTATGTGGCTTACAGCATAATGTATTTCTTTGATGCCACGAAGCATTGAAGTCAGAAATTCGTCCACATCTGCACCATCCTCGTATTCGCTGTGTACTGAACTCTGCCTCAAGCTGCCTGTTTCGATCTTTATATCTGACAACGGGGTTTCTGTGTCGTCTTCCTGGTGCGGCTTTGATGTTGATTTGGTGCATCGTTTGAAGCTCTCCAGACACATCTCGACTTCATCCATTGGCAGGTGGACTCTTCCCAACTTGAGCTCAATCTCCGCTTCTCTGAGCCCATCAACATCCTTGAACAGGTACCCGTGGATGTTGAGTGTAGCATTGTCCAATATCTCGTGCGACTCTTGGCCTTCTGCCGTCAGGAGCACATTCCGTACAGTGACTATCCATTCGGCTGGGTTATTCTTCTTCTTATCCTGATTCATACGTGTAAAAATGTGGCCCTGATTGTTCGGTTTCTTGCGAGTGTCGACAGCCACCGTAAAAGTTCTTATTTGTATTGTGCCGACGTCTAGTATCGTAAGGGTCGAATTTGTTGCTACTATGTCCACAAGCCTCAGCCACGCAATACTGCGGTGTAATCGCTTTAGCCGCTCCTTTATCTTGTTGATTTCGTCCCAGCTCTTGCGGGGCGCACCCCCCGGCACTTCGTTTGACTTCTGTCCTCTATCGCCTTGCGCATTCTCATCCTCCGATTCGTCGCTCAAAGACTTTTCCTCCATGTGCTTTGATTCGTGTCCGAGATTCTTCCGGTTTTGCAGTACTTCGAGGTCCACCGTCACAACGAGCTCGCTGAGGACTATGCTTATCCATGTTGGTTGTCCAAACGATGGGCGATGTAGATTAAGCCCTAGCCCACGTATCTCCACCTTGACGCCATCCTTCCGCACGTATTGCAGCCGCCTCAAGGAGAAGTATCCGATGCGCTGTATCGATAAGCCGGTCAGGATGCGCAATATGGCGAAGAATAGGAACGAAGTGAGGTATAGGAGGACAATCACTCCAAAAACGAAGGACGGGCTGAGAATAGCCATGTTGTTGTAGGCTTCAGGCCATTGACTGGTCGAGCCTCTTGCTTCCTACACGGGCGATTTCATGAGGACGAGGATCGTGGTGCTGAGCGCTAAACCGGTTGGTGTTAAGGGCGTCTTGATCAGGGACGAGCTCTTATCGAAAGTAACAACATCGGTGGTCGCAACAGAAAAGACGTGGGGAATGTGCTTCGCGCTATTTACTGCCGGCTATACAGTTGTACAGAATTGGTCGTCAGTCGTTGTGCTTATTCTGATTTCGTAGTCAGTGCATGCGTTTGCTTCCAGAAACGGACTCGGACTCGAAAGACGACACTCGGTGGAGCATCTAGTGAGCCCAATCTCGCATTAAGGTTGGAACCCCGATCGCAATTCCTGAAACGAGGTTCGTAGACATGATAAGTATCTTGGCACGCCCGCTGTGGCTAGAATACCCGCTATCTGCTCACTTCAGGGATTATAAGCCGCGTGATCCACCCCCACGAATGCAGAAGAGCCACAGCGACATCATCGCGGCCGACGACCTCATCCATCAAATATAATTAGAATGCTTTCATTACACGATTGCCCATGCAGCTCAATGAAGAATGAAAAATCTCGTAAACTGATTGACTAAGAGACAAAGAATCTACGATTTTTTCATGGCTGCTATGGCAAAATACCAATACCCAAGCACTGATTTAGCATCGAATATTTTTGCTTTCTAGTATATTGTTATATTCTCGAAGCGATAGAATTTTGGAAGAGCTCAATCATGCCGTCGGAGTCATTGCCTCCATTCCGAGAGTGGCCTTGAAGCATCCTCTTTTTACACATGTACTCTACAAAATTATATACAAATCTGCTAACTAACCGGTTGGCGGTCGTGTCATGATTTCGCATCACCAGTCTTCTCTGTAACCACTGCGCTCGAAACCCCACTTCCTTGCGCAGCAGCGTCCGTCTTTACCGCCTCAATACCCTCAACCACAATCGCAATATCAGCATCAACTCTCAACATCTTCTCCTGCAACAACGTCTCGTACTCGTCATCGCTCAACACCTTGACAGGACTCCACTTTGAGTTGATCCATGAGCCACGGAGATCCTTCTCATCCTTAGCTCCATCTGGCGACGTCCTCGAATCCATAATCTTCTGACCAACAGCACCCGCAGCGCCGAAGAAGAGCATACCGGGAAGGATGTTCCTCCTGTTTCTCAGCGCCCCTCCTATGCCGCCGGCACTGGCTCCTGCGATGGCACTCGCGATGGCTGGGCTCATGGGCTCACCTGTTGGTGAGCGATATGACTTTACGGCCATTTGCCGCGCAGCTGCTGATGTGTTAGGCGTTGGTACTTCAAATATTCAAGGGGACTTACCTGAAAATGTGGTGCCTAAGGCGAACCATTGAATTCCAGATGCTACAGCAAAGAGTGTCGGTGCTTCCGTGGATTTCAAGATACCTCCTACTGAGCCAGCTAGTAATCCACCCATTCCTATTTGGACTGTTAGCAGGATATTCAGAGCATGACCTTGCTTGTTGTTGAAGCTACTTGGTGGGTGGCAATCTATGTACGAACCACTTATTGCACCAACTTGCAATGCAGTTCCTAAGCTTCGCAGAGTCTCTCTTGCTTGCTCATTGTCTTTTGCACCCGCAGTTTGTGGCGGCCTCTGGCTGTCTGCCATGTTATCTTCTTCCAACTGGTTGTCACGGGTGGTGGCTTTCACAATAGCTGAAGCTACACTGGCTGCTCGATTGACTTCTGTGTTTACTAACGTGGCCTGCGGTATGCCGTAGAAGTAGGGATGGAGGTCGTCTTTGGCGACTATATCTTAGTTATGAGAAGTCGATGGTTGATGTTGCAGGTCTGAAACAGGAAGTTGAGGAATTTTACGGGAGTTTAAGCTGCGGCTGTATTTAAAACTCTCGAAATTTTAAATGAGTGGTACAGTGGCCAGACGGGCAGGTTTATAACGCTGTATATTACTTTACTAATTTGAGTCTAATTAACTGTTCTAGAAATCTTGAAGAAGAGTTGTCGTTGCAAGGATGTTCCCAGCTCATTCGCAATTGGTTGGCAGGAACCAGCCGGGCAATGCTCCAATCAGCACGTGACCTCTAAAATCCCAAGTATCGCGATGTCAATCCAATGACAGCGAGGTGAGAACGCAGCACATCAAACCACACAATGCCTCCCAGGTTACCTTTCATAACGGCGGCCTTGCGCCCAGCGCCAGCCAACAATGGCGCTGTCTCCGCCTTCCTCCTCCCATTTTTCACTGTCCGCCACTCCTCGATTCTCGGCAGATTGAACGATAGGGACGAGTCCTACAAGAAGCGCATCAGACGTGGTCGCGGACCGTCGAGTGGAAAGGGAAAGACGTCTGGAAGAGGTCACAAGGGCCAGAAGCAGCATGGAAAGGTTCCAGCTAGATTCCAGGGAGGACAGACTCCGCAGGACATTGTCCACTCCCACAAGGGACAAGACAACCAGTATGCGCCCACTGCGATATAAAGGATAGAGGCTGTTACGGGCATCTGGCTAACTTGCGCAAAGCTTCTCTGTCGAGATGTCGCCAATCAACTTGAACCGCATTCAACAATGGATCGACCAGGGGCGCCTGGACCCAACTAAGCCAATCACTTTGAAGGAGTTGGCCGACTCCAGGTGTCTCCACGGAGTCAAGGACGGTGTTAAGCTGCTGGCAAGGGGAAAGGAGGAGCTCAAGACTCCCATCAACATCCTCGTTTCTCGTGCATCGGCGGAGGCCATCAAGGCTGTTGAGGATGCTGGAGGAAATGTTACCACTCGTTACTACACAAAGGAGTCTGTCCGCAGAGTTCTGCAGGGTATCTCTGACCAGTCTTTCACCCCTCTGGGAATGGAGGACACGACCACGCCGATTCTTGCACAAGCAGATGCGTTCAGACCGCGTCTGCCAGATCCAACCAGTCGTAAGGATATCGAGTACTACAGGGACCCAGCACATAGAGGTTACATGAGCCATATGATCCAGGAGGGCCAGGGACCATCATTGTTCTTCAAGGCTCCAGGTGTTAAGGTTGCTAGGACTAAGAAGGTTAAGAAGGAGGGAGGAATCGACGGCAAGGAGAACAAGCTGTGGTAGATACCCCGAGAGGTGGTGTGTTGTATTATGAGCGTGGGAATTGTATTCTAGTATGAAGAAAGACTTGCCGTGGAGCAGGGAAATAGAGCCATCTAAGGTCAAATAGAATGGGAGATATCCACAATACAAACAAAGCCGATCTTGTCCTAGATGCTCCGAGATGTGAATTTTACTTGTTGTATTATGCTGCCACAGAGTAATGCTATAAAGCCGGATATTACAATGGTAGGAGACGAATGACTGAAGTTAAGCCTTTGCTTTGAGTATAGATCAATACAAACTTATTTGTTAGCTAGTTTGTCATTATGCACCAGCTAGGTAGGCACGTCTAAATCGCGTCAGCCACACCAGTCGAAGATGCAACGACGAAAGGTCCAAGCGCCAACCACATCAACAACAGCCTTCCTCCACAGATCTCAAACTGATAACGACTTTTGGTAAACACAACCAGGTTGCATCGTAACATTTATCCTCGGAGACGATCGTGTCTTGCAACGTGCACCCGCGCAAGCAGCACTCATCCAACCACCCCCTTCAGGATGGCTCAGGTAAGCCTCTTCGGCGACGAAGGCCAAGAAGCGACTTCCTCGATCTTCGCCGACGATGATGGATGGGGAAGGCCTACACCAGGGAAGGCGCAAAGAGTAGAGTCGCCAACTGAAACCTATGCTGCGCCTCCGCCAACTCCTCCAGCATTCCATAGAAATACTACCAGTCAGTCCAACATAATGCCGCCAGACCACTGGGCACCAAGCAACTCGGTCCCAACCTCGCCAAATGAAGAAGCAAATGGGCGCCAGTCGCCTGCGAAGAGCACATACCAGTCGATGAACACACTTGTCGACCCATTCGATGGACATATAGCGCAATCGAGTGCATCCTTTGGCACACCCACTTTCGAGGGAGGATTCGATACTCAGAGCCGGGCGGACCAGATGCCATATCAAGTTACCTCGTCGAGGACCACAGGCAATGGTATCACAGTAGCACGTATGCCAGAAATGGCTGGCTCATTGGCTGCCAAATACTGGACCTACCAATTGTCCAACCCACGACCAAGAAACACCAAGGTCGTCCGCCGATACAGCGACTTTGATTGGCTCCTTAAGTGCCTGCACAAGAAATACCCATTCAGAAGACTACCACTACTCCCACCTAAACACCCTGCTTCGCTACAGCAATTCATGAGCAGCTCGAACTTGGAACAGCGTAGAAGAGGATTGGCACGATTTGCGAATGCATTGGATAGACACCCGGTGCTTAGCAAGGAACAACTGGTTGTGCAGTTCTTGACTGTGCCGACTGTAAGTGGTTGAGAATGCTAGGTGACTGACTGTGCTGACGCTAACTTGTACGAGGATTTATCTGTATGGAAAGATCAAGCTGCGAAGGGCTTGCAGGATGAGTTTACGGGGAAGAGCTTGACGCCTGGACAAGAGGATGCAGTGCCATCATCACTCAACGACGTTTTTAAGACGAGCAAGTCCGGTCTCGAGGAGTCAGCGGTTATATATATCAGGTTATGCGAGCTTGTTAAGAGATTGGCGATAAAAGAGCAGGAGCTGGCGATCGAGCACGGAAACCTAGATTCACAACTCATGTCATTATCTGGACACTCACACGCTACCTATGCCATCGATCCAAAAGACGTCAACTCCTTAAACAAGGGCATTGAGGCGACTGCGTTCCATGCTGGAAGGAGCAAGGAGTTGATGATTGATGAGTCAAGAACCCTGCACCATGATGTCCTCGAGGATTTGAAGACACAAAGGGATGCGCTCGTCAGCATGATTGAGATGTTCCAGAGACATGATAGATTTGAGGGCGAGAAGGAGGAGACTATTCAGAGGAGAGAAAAGAGCATCAGAAAGAACGAGGCGAAGCTTGCAAAACTAAGGGAGAAGCCTGCAGAGATGGTAAGCCCGGGCGAGATTGAGAAGATTACGGAGTCTATCATCAAGGTATGCGGGTTTGAACCCTTGTTTCTTCCTACATTCTGCTGACATCAAACAGGACAAGGAGTTCATAGTTCAACAGCACGCAAAAAGCGTGCTTGCGAAGGAGTGTGTTCGTGATGAGCTTCGTTACTTTGTGAGCACCCAGCACCATGTCATTGGATGGAACAAAGACTGGGCAGGCGAGAGAGTAAAGTATAGTGAGCTGCAGCAGAACAACTGGGAAGACTTGCACAAAAAGCTGGATAATGTTACGATGTCCGAGGAGTAAGACGGAGCTGTACATTGCTAAAACATGGAGAAGAGGCGGTTATACCCTTGTAGCATTTTATTGAGCGTTGTGTGCAACCACAAAGGACTCACATACGATACCAGAATCACAGGAATCACAAATTGGCTCTTTCTTTCCCTATTTGGTAAAGCTCAAAAAGTAGGTGCCTCAGCCACCACCCCAATTTTCAAGCCACACACGTATCCACGCCAAGCACAGATCCGTTACCGATACTGACCAGCCTCGGCCCAGAGCTCTTATCGGTCACTATCCCTGGCGTCTGACACGGCCAACACCTCACATGCTTGAGCACCACCGACGTAACTCTTTTTTGTTTCCTGCATCACATTTCACTATCCCATCTCTTCTTTCTCCAGCCTCGTTACTGTCTATTATTTCTTGTGTTTAGCGATCGCAAGCAAATGGCAGATATGCCTTCATCATTCCCATCAAACGACCGCGAGAGGACCGATGTCATAAGCGTTAACACGACACCGTCTTCTTCGTCCACTGCGCCAGGATCTGAGAGTTATGCTGAAGCTGTTTCTGAGGCTACGACACAGTCGGCGAGTGATGATGCGGTACCACATTCGCCGTTGAGGGCTACGGCCCCGGAGTTTACGCCAACTTGGGCGCAGACACCAGAGAAACCGGTTGGCGAGGGATCGGACGATGTTTATGAGGATGCGAATTGGTCGATGGCTCCAGCTATGAGCCACGCAAAGGGCGCAGGAAAGGAGACACAGGCAGCAGTTGGTGCAGCAGCAGAGCGTGTTGTAGGATCAGCTCAGCACACAAGGGACAAAGTTCAAGCCACAGCAAAGGATGTACAAGCAGCAGCGAGATCCGCGGTCGACAGCGCAGAGGCAACAAATAAAGAATCGGCGCAATCAGCAGTGAACAGCGTTGCAGGAACTGCTACGGACGCACAAAAGCACGTTGAAGCCACAGCAAAGAATGCACAAGTCGCAGCCGGATCTGCGATCAACAGCGCAGCTGCAACTACTAGAGACTCGGCGCAATCAGCAGTAAGCGGCGCTACAGAGACAGCTAAGGACGCCCAAGTATCAGTTGCCCAAACCGCTCAGGGGCTCGCCCAAGGCGCGCAACACCAGGCCGCAGCTGCAGCGCAAACCGCCCAAAAAGCAGTAGCACCAGTAGTCAACAGTGCCGCAGCCACGGCGAGAAACACACAAGCAGCCGCCAAGGCAGCGCTCGACCGCGCAGTTGCGGCTGCGAGGGAAGTCGCAGCAGCAGCTGGAGCTACAGCCGAGCAAGTTGCGGATGCAGCAGAGGACGTACAACACCGTGTCGAAGCTGCGTCGAAGGATGCACAGGCGGCAGTTGCACCAGCAGTTAACACCGCAAAGGGGACAACGAAGGAGGTCTTTGCCTCACCGGAGATGCAGACATTGAGAGCGAAGATCCGCCGCTCGCCATTACAGGCATTCGCCGCTATCGCAAGACTGAACAAGGTTGTGAGCACGAGGAGAGGACAGGATACCACTATGATGATTATGGCTTACTCTGCACTTCTTGGCTCGTCTGTCTTGACGCAGATCACGAAGGCGCAGATTTATATCTACATCATGCGCCTCCTGCGCCTCGCAGACGTCGAGGATATCCCAGCTGGGACAACCGTCCTCGTTTCAGCCGAGAATCTTCCAGCACCAAAATCCCTTGTCGCAGCAAGGAAGCTCCAAGCTTTCAGTGGACTGCTCGGAGACGTCCGAATCGCCATGCGCATGTTTGACCTTTTCAGCTACATCCAGTGGGCAAAGGACACTTACGATAACCCGCCAGCAGATAAAGTTACTCGTCACGTCACATACGGACAAGTAACATCAATGCTCGTGTACCAATACCTCGAAACCGGCGCCTATCTGTCTGGCAAGGGAGTATTGGGATGGAGCGCAGAGAAGCAAAACAAAGCCTGGCTCTGGTCCTCCCGTGCCTGGGCGGCGTATACGGCACTTGAGTTTGCGTCGCTAGGCCGTAGGCTGTTGGCCAAGAAGAAGTCGAGGAAGGGAAGTCATACGGCCCCGCTTATGGTGGAGGCGGAGAAAGCGGTGGAGGATGTTGTTGAGGATGCCACGCTTTTGCAGTTGGCGAGCCAAGATGAGGATTGGAGGAGGGAAATGGTCATTAACTCGGGTTATGCGCCGATGACAGTGCATTGGAGTGTGAACGGTGGTGTTCTTAGTCCGTTCGTTGTTGGTGCTCTGGGAACGATTGTTGGTGCGACGAAGTTCGGGTATTTGTGGGGCCACGCTGCGTGAGGCGATGAAACGTGGAACACAAGTGAGTTGAATGGCCAATCGCTTGGTGTGGTGAGGACAGAATGAGCATGTAATATAAGCCTCGGTGTAGCATTGTGTGGTTTAGATAGTGTGAAATTTTCAGCATTTTCCCATATAGGTTCACTTAGTTCCTAGCCTGTTATTTCACTTATTCATCCCACCCCCCTCATTCAGAATCCCCGCCTTCCCCAACCCAATGCTCGTCCCTCCATCAACAACCATGCCCACCCCATGCATATAACTACTCATCTTGCTCCCCAAGAAAACCAAGCAGTCTGCAATCTCCTCTGGTTGACCGACGCGACCGATAGGAGATCGTTGGCCTTGAGCTTCGAGAAAACCAGGATAAGCGGCGTCAGCGGCGAGAGTCATCGGCGTGCGGACCCAGCCAGGACAGATGGCGTTGATGCGGATGCCACGAGGGGCGAAGTGGAGTGTGTCGTTCTTTGTAATTCCGAGGACGGCTGTAGGGTTGTTAGAGAGTGTCCAGAAGGAGAGAGAAAATGTGAGGCTTACCGTGTTTAGACGCGGTGTAGGCTGGACTCACACCGCCTAGAAGGCCGGCGACGGATGCTACATTGATGATTACACCTCTTCCTTCTCTCTCACCCTTATTTCTACTTCCGGTTAGTTGATTCCTCGAGCTTGTACAGCTGGAGATACTCACTCCTGTTGCAACATGACCCTAATCTCCTCCCTCTGACACAACCACACGCCACTCGCATTAACAGCCATAACCTTCTCAAAAGCCTCGAGATCGGTATCCATAGTCTGGCTCCCATGTCCAATACCCGCTACATTAATCGCAACATCGATTCTGCCAAACTTCGCGACAGTCTGTGCTACTGCTTCCCGGATGGCTTGTTCTTTCGTGGTGTCGAGGTGCAGGGCTAGGACTTGGACGTGTGGGAACTCGCTGGAGAGAAGGGAGGCCGTTTGCGCGATGGCGCCGTCGTCGATGTCGGAGATGGCGAGGTTGGAGATGCCGCAGCGGGCGTAGGCAAGGGAGGTTGCGCGGCCGATGCCTGAGCCGGAGCCGGTGATGAAGGCTGTTCCGGTGACGAGGGAGTTCGCCATGCTGAGAGTCACTGGATCTTCCTATAATATATATTCCAGTACGAAGGTGCGAAATGCCTGAGGAATGGGTTGTAGGACTATAGCACAAACAGGAAACGCAGAGGGACAGAGGTAAAGGGCGAAGATATAATGATAACTTATACCCACTGCTACTCCGCAAGGACTCCGCACTTAAAGCTCCATTTAGGAGGTATACGTGTCTCGATCTCGCGATGTCGGGACTACTGATTAGTTGTTCTTGACATTGAGGTGGTGCTTATCGGAGTAGCAAGGTTCCCCGCAATGCGCTAACTCCGAACGGGTTTGCATGCATTTCGATCTTGGCCGAGCCTCCCGCTCAAGCGAAGCTCAAAGGCACTTAATGCGCCGAGGGAACCTGAACATATAAGGCGGCCAAATATGGACGATAGCATTGCTTTTATCCAAGCAAGGGACAAATGGAACTGGGACTGCTAACCTTGCGGGGAAGGAGGTATAACCTCCTGTACGGGTACTCGTACGAGATATGACTCATATAAGATGGTTCACACAACGTTGTTGACACATGTATCGTACACAGAAAGTGCTGCTAGATCGTCGTCGCTAACCCTGAGTGTCCGCGAGAACCTAGCAAGGATCTTTACATTGTTCGCCGAACTCCACGCTATGCTGAACTCACCCATTGAGCACTACCACGCATCGAAGTTGCCAAACCCACCACTCTTCACCTTCTTCTTCACCGGCCCCTCGACTTCTTGATATTCATCTGCGTTGCCACCGTTCACGCCGCCTCTATTTGCAGCACCATCAGCCATGGCAGCCTTCAGATACTTTCCCACACCGCCAGCTTCGCTCTTCTCCACGGTCCCATCAGCTCTGACGCGCTTGCCAGTCCAAGTCGTCCTATCATCTTCCGTGCCACCTTGCCTCTTAATCTCTTCCTGCTCCTTCTCTTTCTCCTCATTCTCCGTTCTTTGCTTCTTAAACTCCTCAAACGGATCCACAAACACGACCACATCATTAATCACAATATCCTCTATCGGCCTATCCGACTCATCCACCTTAACATTCTCCAACTTCGTCAAAACATCCAACCCACCTACCACCTTCGCAAATATAGTATGTTTTCTGTCCAAATGCTTCGCGGGTCTATACAGAACAAAGAACTGCGATGAATTCGTATTCTTCCCCTTATTGGCCATACTGATCACACCCCTACTATCATGTGTCAAAGGACCATCATATTCGTCCTCAAAGCTCTTTCCCCAGATACTTGTTCCACCCTTGCCAGTGCCTGTCGGATCTCCACCTTGAATCATAAAGTTTCTGAGATTGCGATGGAATTTCACGCCGCGGTAGAATCCCTTCTTGGCCAGCTGTACGAAGTTCCATACCGCTTTTGGTGCTGTTTCTGGGTAGAGTTCGAGGTTAAGACTGCCGTGGTTTGTTTCCAAGCGAGCGTAGCCCTTGGTCTTGACTCGCTTGGGCTTGAGCATGTATTCCTCTTCTGACAGCAGGGCGCGGGCGTTGGAGGTGTCCGGCGTGAGGCCGGTGGATGTAAAAGATGCTGCTGCGCGCCCGGTTGTGTATTGGGCGGCGTTGTATGCCTCTTTCTTCTGGGTATGCATTTGTTTGCGAACTGCGGGTTGCGCTTTGACGACAGCTTGCGATCTGTTGACTTCTCCAGTCTCCGCTCTTTGCTGTCGTGCCCTTTCAACCGCCTCTTTCGCTTTAAGCACCTTTTCTCCAACCCTGCCCAGCGCCCCAACATTTACGCTCCCGCTATTTTGCTCTTTCTGAATCGCCGGCGACAAGACCGATTCGCCATCCTTTATGAATTTGAACTTGCTCAGATCTCTGCTCTCGACGTTTTGTGGATCCTGCAGCGTAATAATATCGCTTCTCCCAAACTCCCTGTCATCCACCAAATCCTTCCACATCTTCGACTTAACATTAAGTCTCTCCACCGTTTCCCACGCAAAAACATTCGCACCCCCACCATGCCTTATGGCAACAATATGCGTATTATCCGTAAACACCTTAAACGTAACCGGATCGACCATCTCCCCCTGCCCATCACCAAAACCTCCTGCCTTATGCGCATTCGCATCTACATCCCCATTTCTTGCGAAATTGAGCTTTATCAACTCACTCGCCTTCAACGGTTCACCGTTTACGGGATTGGTATGGTGCTTCGCAATCCAGTCGCTAATGACTTCTATATCAAATATCGTGCCATCTTTCGTGCATACAGGGTGTTTGAAAGGCTGTAAAGAAGCGGCGCAGAAGTTGAATGGGAGCCGCTTGAAGCTGCCGACTGGTGCGCGTGTGTTGACGTTTGAGCCGGCGGAGGCGGAGAATTGGTCGCTCGAGGACCATTCGCTGTGCGTTATGTAGAGCTTGTCTGTGCCTTTGCCCATCTTTGCAATTGTAATGGTGTCGAAGTAAAGGTTAAGGCTGTTTTGTTGATTGTCGCAAAGGTTGTGGCGACGAAGCAAGCTGGGATTGTGACGACGGGACAGCCTGGCGGTCAGATTGATCTAATCTTATCTTACACCGATTTGGAGTTGACAGCAGGGAGCTAATGCAGGGTTTCTATGCTTGTCCCATATAACTTGGCGTGATCATGTTACTGTACACTTCAGTTACCCTTTCTGCTCTACAACCCCAGAAGATTTAATCACCATGTCAAAACAAGAAAATTGATCTTTCTCAGGGTGCCTCCTAAAGTCACTGTCTACACCGGGAAAAATCTCGCCACACATTACAATTACAGTATCACAGAGCTGTGCTTTATGCCTTTCAGAAGTTAACACTCTAACTTGCATAGACACCGCTAGGCAGGAACGAACTCTCAAGTTAAAGACTATAGCAGGAGCTGGTATAAAACCGTCTTGACTCTCAACCAACATTCTGCCAACAGGACGCAAATTTAGGACTCGGTCGACTGCATGGAGAGTAACGTGTGTTAAACAACCTCTAGGTGCTGAGTTGGGGAACCAAGACAGTGATGCTACCAAAAATAACAATACCCCAGTGACGGTGGCAACCTCAGCCTAAACTAGATTGGCTCTATGTTCAGAAACTGCTGTGCTAACTGATTCAGAATTAGAAGTTCATGAACGGCCTTGGGGTATAGAAGTAATAAGTCTCTCTGCAGATCAATTTTCTACACTGATACACATTGCAATTACGGCATCACCCAGCCGTACTTTATACCAATCCAAGGTTGACTTGTAACTTACATAGACACCACTACACGGATACTCATCCTCGAGGTAACACCGTAGCAGGAGCTAGTACATAACCAAGAATAATCTGGAATATCTGTTTGACGAGCGCGGAAAAAGAGGCATTGAAATTTCAAGGTCAGCAACTGCTCAACTTGACGTAGAAGTCCATGTTGGAAGCTGGGCCAAGCAGCAGTCAAAGATGTGGTTTGTTATTAACAGGTGTGGTGGCAGCAGAGCATTTCACACGCTATCGTTACGACATGCTGCTCGGTTTAAGAATCGGCAACCACACAGTCACTTGAATAGTGACTGGCGAACATCATGGCACGGCAGGACGGTCGGCGAAAATCACACTACGTAACATACCAAACTCAGACGTTGGAAGGTGCTGTCGCAGTCATAGTGACGATATTGGAATAGACGGCAGTATACAAACTGTTAGATTACCTCCAACTTCTATACCAAAGGTAGTTAAGGTCAACGTCTTCCATTCTGGTCTATATCCGTCTCAACATCCACTGTATTACCCAGTCTTTCCCAGTCGCTTCTATCCATTCTATCCATCATCCATATCTTCTATCGCCCACCGTCACCCCGGCCCTAAAGTTTAGCATTCTCCCACCGCTCCCCCACCGACTTCTTCCTCCCCATCTTCCCTCCCTTCTTCGGGTCCTCGTCTGCGTCCAGTATTTCCATAACGTTCTCAAACATGGGCTGTGTCTCCCCCTCAGCTTTCCTTACAAATCCATCTTGCATAGTAGTGGCGATATGGGTGCCATCTTCGCCGTAGATGCGGGTTTCGTGGATGCCCCTTCCTTCTCCTGAGCGTGAGGTCCAAGCTTCCTGCATGATCCAGGGCCTCTTATCCTCAAGGTCCAGGGAGTGCTGGGTGGGTGTCGGACGACCGGGGGGCGACGGAGAGAGGAGGAGTGACGGGCCGTCTGTGTGGAAGATGATACTATGTCCCAAGCTCGCAATCTTAGCCAACTTATCCCCAAACCCCAACGCATGACTAATCAAAAACAAACTATTCCTATCAGACGCAAACGCATGCGCCACCGCCGCCAAATTCATCCTCTTACTCTCCTCCCAGCTCTCCGGAATGTCTCCCTTCAACCTATAATAATTCAACTGTCTCCACTGCTCCGGCGTCTTCCCCTCATTAAACTCCCTACAATCCGCCTTCCTAATATCCAACCCAGGAAACGTCCTACCCTCAGGATGCCGCTTAATAACCTTATGATACCACGGCGTATCCACATCCGGACAATCCATCGCCTCCTCCATTCTCTGGCACCCATTCCCCATCACCAACTCATACTCCTTTTTGAAGTCTCTAGGTATCTGATGCTTGACTATCTGTGCCATTGGCTTCTTGAAGGAGCTGATCATGTGGAACCTAATGTTAGACATTGGTTTATTCGCATCGCTAATGTCAAAGGGTGAGGAGTCAGAGGCGCGATCTGAGGGTGTGAGGGGTTGATAGACGGAGATTGCGCGTTGGGAGGTGCCGCGGGTGTCGTTGAGGTGTTGCACGATGTAGATGTAGGGGCGGTCGATCAGGCCGGGAAGGGTGAAGTAACCGTGGCAGGACTGGGTCTTATTAGCTTGCCATCTGGAACCAACGGGACGGGGGCCAGATTTGAAGAGAGAAAGAGGAAGGTGTACGTGAATTACTTGTCCGTCTGGGACTTCTTGTGTTGCAGCCCAGATGGATTGGGCGTATACGTGGCCCCCGAAGGCGGACCATGCGCCGCCTGATGCCCAGGCGGGGGTTAGGGACATGTATGTCCCTTCTTTTCCAGGCACTTTTTGGAGAGCGAAGAGCTGGGTGAGAGGCGTTTCAGCATTTGGGATCCTGTCAAACTTTGCCATCTTGGGCTGTCGATCGGCTTTATGGATAGGGGTGTTCTTGAGGGACCTCGAGGAGGCGAGACCGTCGCGGGGATCGTCTGACATCGAATTATCAGTGGTGAAGTGAAGCTTCAGGAGCTCGAGTTGGCTTCAAGCTCGTGGTGAGGGCGAAGACGACAACCAGTTGGCAGATCCAGGCGAAACTTGAAACGAAACTTCTGACAGCCCCGTGCTACCCGAATCAAGGCAGAGCAGAAAGCAAGAGAACGAAGCCCAACAATGACGACCAAGAAACGAACGGAATTAACAAATAATTGTGTAGAAGACGGAAATGTTGACATAGCCTTGAGCTGAGACGCTTCAGCCTTGCTTTGTTGTACCGAGGCACTCTGTCGGAATCCTCAATTGGCCTAGTGCAGGAAAGCATCCGCCCATGGGGTCGAAGGTACTGGACCACGAATGCGGTAATGCTGAAATTCGTCGTAAGCACCGAAGCAGCGCAGCTTTTAGTCGCGCATTCAGTCAGATTGATGCATGGCGAATGTAATGGCAACCTTGATGGTTGACCTCGCATGATCAGGCACAGAACCACGGTGCTGGGTGTGGCTAGTGCGAGGCAGCGCGAAAAGGAGATCTGACGTCTGGCATGTGAAGGACGACCGTTGAGATCCGGTCTAGTTGAGATGTAGGTGAGCACAAGAGAACAAACCTCTCAAGGATTAAGATTCCAATAATGGGCATTGTATCGTCTGGTAGCAATCAAGTCGTTCCATTTGCATCAGATTCTTCATTCTCGTTGATATTGTAACAAAATTCGAATCTCATTATCTCAACTATCTTTTCGACTAAAGTGCTCATAGGCTCCGTCAGAATATAAACAGTAACTGCAGCATGGTATAGTAGTATAGAAGACTCGTAAACCTCATCAAAGCTAGCATCATCAAATACATCACCAAAGAAAGAAACATCCCTATATCCAGAACTCGTCGCTTTTGAACGTGATACACCACCAACACTAGAGGAAGGAGACTCTTGATAAGGAAAAGAAACACTAGCTAAAGTTGAGGGAAAGTTCCCGCAAATCCGCCCCTTGTGCTCTTTTATCCAAAGTAAAATCCCGTACTACGCTTGCAAAAGAAACGAAATCAGATCAGGCGCCGAAACCACGTTAGACACTCAGGAGATTTACTGATATCCACCATACCCCTGCCCCGCATAACTCTGCTGTGCCTGCGGCGGCTGCCACTGCTGCTGGGTCGCCGACTGCGCACGTCCATAACCACCCGCAGATTGCGGAGCACCATATACAAGCGGAGCCTGAGCACCGTATGCTGACTGTTGTGCGAGGCCACCATAGGCAGCTGGAGAGTGCTGAGCAATCGGTGCGGCGGATGCAGGGCCCTGCTGTGGTGGCATTCCGCCGTACTGTGGGAAGTATGCGGATTGGGCGCCTGGATAGCCGGATGGGGGTGCGGATTGCGGGGAGTAGGCTTGCTGGGCGGATTGGTCGAAGCCTGGTTGGGCTGGGGCTTTGTCTTTGCCCCACTGTGATGGAGTTAGTTTGAGTAGATGTGTTGGCAGTGGTGGAACTTACGCTGCACTTCAATGGACGGCCGTTGACGTTGTAGCCGCTGAGCTGACAAATGGCCATAGCGGCATTCTCGTGGGTGTCCATCTTGACAAAAGCGAAGCCACGGTCAGACTGGAAGCGAGTCTCAACGACGTAGCCAAAGTTCTGGAACAATGGCACAAGGTCGTTCTGGGTGGTGTACGGAGTCAAGTTACCGACGTAGCAGGTAGCCTGCCACTGTGGAGTCTGGGTAACAATCATATCGTAGCTCTGAACACCGTGGGTTGGGAAGTGGTGGTGGCCGAACGGAGTAGTTGGAGTCAAACCAGTCGAGACCATAGCCTGCTGCTGGGAGATCGATGGCTGTCCCTTCTGGTTGGCCCAGTTGCAACGAATGGCGCGGGATCCGAGCCACTCTCCGTCCATAGAGCTCAGGGCCTTCTCAGCATCTTGGCGTTCACGGAAAGCGACGAATCCATAACCACGGGATCTTCCAGTCTTCATATCCCACATAACTCTAGCCTCGGAAACAGAGCCGAAAGCAGAGAATGCCTGTAGAAGAACCTCATCGTTGACCTCGTTGGAAAGATCGCCAACGAAAATGTGGAAGTGGTTGGAAGTATCCTCCTTGTTGGATGTGTTGGACTGGTAAGCCCAGTTGACGCGGATCTCAGCCTGGTGAACACGTCTGCCATTCAAGGTCTGCATGGCACGCTCAGCTGCTCCTGGGTCATCGTACTCAACGAATCCGTAGTTGAATCCCTTGGACTGAAACTGGGTAGCGCAATTAGCTTTATGAACCTGATAGGAATGGAAAATTGATAAAGAATGGAGATAATAAATTTAATACTGACGGCACCTACATTCTTGTCAGGAATGATTTTGACGTTCTGGACATGGCCGGTGGTTTCAAAAATCTGGCGAAGCACATCCTCGGTGACGCGTGGATCGAGGCCTCCAACGTACAAAGCGCGCTTGTTTGGCTCTGGAGCCGCACGTCTGACGAATCCTCCCTGGCTATCTGGAGTCATAACCATGCCGTCGTTCATAGATGGCGAGCCCATAGAAGATGGGATTGGGTTGGTTCCCTGGGTGTTCAATGGTGCAAGCGGTGGTGGAGGCATGTGGGTGTTGCCATTATGGATGTTGTTATCATAACCTGGCGCACCGGCGGTGGTTGGTGGCGGAGGAAGGGAGCTTCCTGGTGGAGGAAGGTCGGACATTGCGAAAAATCGGATGGTACCGTAATATAGATATATACGCTGTCGCAAGATTGAGTCGTAATTATAGAGTTCGACTAAGAAAGTGCGCAAATGCCTGTAACAGAGAAATACTTAGGATGATGTTAAGATAGTAATGGAAAGGGAGGATGCGAACTTGGATGGATTGGATCTTTAGAAGACTCGTGTATGTAATCGTGAAATATGCTGAATGAAAAGCAGGGTCGACGAAGAAAGTTGATCAGATGTCTTGTTGCTCGACGTCGGGATAGATAGACAGCTAGGCGCGATAGAGGGACCTCTGTCGCGACTGGGAATAATCGAAAGACGTAGAAGCATGAACCAATACGATGACGACGCCCCGAATTACGACTTGTAAGGAGACAAACAAGCAGAAATGAGACTGAGATGGTGACAGGAGAAGAAGAGAGAAAACCGCTCTGAAATCTCACGGCGCCCAAGTCGAATGAGGTTGTGCTATGTATGGAGTTGAAGGGCGATGGGATGGTGGGGATGAGGAGAAGGGAGGTGCGGTAGCGAAAGGCAACTTGCGGTTTGGACTCAACACCTGACTCGGTTGGGCCTGGCGCCGTTTCACTGAGAGGCCAACCTAAGCGAGCACCATGGGCCAAGACAACGCCGATACTGGAAGGTGGATGAACAACACTTGGACACTAGTATTGAGGAGAAGCCTGATGTCGATAGTTTGTATAGTCATATAAAACACTACCAGACGCTCTTGAAAGAAAACGGTACGGATAGCATAGGAGGGTTACTGAAAATGTGCCAGTGAGACACCTGGAAGCTCCAACTGGTTGGTACAATGTAGACTTAGTGCCAGTCTCTCACCTAGTCCAGATACACTTCATGAAGTTTGTCGTCTTTACGAGAAAGTTGAAGTTTGATGATGGCTTTATATGACACAAACAACATCCCTATATAATCTTATATGCTCGTTTAATCTATGTCTCCAGAATATCGTCTAGAAAAACTACTCTCTGCTCTGAAGACCTCCTGGCCAAAAGTAATGCATCTGATTGACAGGACCCTGATCCTCCTGTGTGGAGGTGGCTGCTCTCCCGCAAAGCACAAGCCACAAATCCTCACAGTCTTGCCATTTGATTGGCCTAACCTTATCAATCCCACCCAAGTCGCGTCTCTCCGCGTCAAACCAGGAGCGATACACGAGAGACGCGCGCTTTCCACTTTTGGAGTAACAAAACTGGTATCCGCACCAATAACTATGAACCGATAAGCGATTGCAGTACTCCGACTTAATGCTGCAGACTACACGTTCGATTGTATGATCTCAGTTTTGTTACGCTACTCCGCAGTGTCTCCAGCAAAGAGCAGGAGTCTGCTCATGAGTTGTCGGACAGCGTCTACACTTCGGCCATTTCGTGTCCCAACCGGCGACGAATCGCTCTCCGCGAACTCCGGGCAAACTGAACTCACCAGACATCCCACCAAAGCCTTCAAAATGCTCGGCCGCGCAGTAGACAACTATCAGCCAGCAGCTCCGAAGCGAGAGCCTTCGATTGCCTCCCAAGTAGTGGCATCCCAGAAGTCTAGCCCCGCAGCACAAAAGAGCGTCGACACAATGCTCAAGGGTGCCGCAGCATCAAAGAACAGAGGCAGTATCGGTGGCTGGGCTGAGCCAACGACAAATGCCAGACCATTTAACAGAACGATCAGCGGATCAAGCTTCAAGAGCATCCCAGGCACATACTCGACTGAGGACAAGAGGCCGTACAGCACCATGAACCAGAATGACAATCCAGCCGCTACACAAGATCCGATTCAGAAGGTGCGGAGCTGGGATGCAGGACATCACGACATGGGTGTTCCTGGCTTGTTTGCCAACGCAAGGGAAAATGCACCAGGACGCAGCCTAAATGTGATAGATCTGGAGGCCGATGTTGTGGACTTGACACAGGACGAAGCACCGCAGAAGTCGCATATCCCACCACCAAATAAACCGTCCTTTGAGGTGCAGATAGGGATGGATGAGGATTTTGGTTCAGACAGTGAGATCGACCTTGATGTCGAGTATGCACTTCCATTGCCAAAGAAGCCCACCGAGCCGTTACAGCCAGTATCTGTCAATAGGGACTCGACACAGATGTTGCCGCCGGAACCGATTACCACATCCCGCGGATTGCCAATACCTAGTAGCGCGACAGGTTGGTCGTCCTCGCCTGTTTCGCACTGGGAAGCGCCGTCTCTTAAGCCAACGACTATGCAGGCCGTACAACAGCAACGCTCGGCGCCACCTCCAAGCTCTGAACCATCAATTGATGCCAATCCACGACCAGCCAAGAGAAGGACAACACCGTGGGCGAAGAGGGAGTCAGAAATGAGCCAACGGTCCGATACCTCGAATCAGCCCTACAAGGCTGCTCGCCTGTTCTATACCACGCATCAAGAGACACCACGCATCGTCGAATCTCAGCACTTCGAAGCTCCAGAATTCAGTGGGCCATACTGCCACAGATGTCAAGGCAACGGACACGTCATGCCCGCCTGCCCACACAACAACAAGAATACCCCGCAACCACCTCCAGCACCAGATACCTTCACACCACTGCCCAAGGATGAGAAACCACCATGGAATGCCACTGCAGGCACGATGAGAGAGCAGCAAAAGGCATTCAAGGAGCAGCAACGCCTCAAGAAGGCAGGCCGTAGCAAGGGAGCAATCGAGGACCTTTTCGGGGGGGAGAAGAAGAAGATGGAGTCCTCGAAGCGGTTGCGTCCTGCTGAGATCTTTCTTTCTAAGGAACAGCAGAATGTACTCAATTTGGTGACTGCTCAGAAGAAGTCGGTGTTCTTCACTGGTTCGGCTGGTACTGGTAAGTCTGTGCTTATGCGGGCCATTATCTCTGACTTGCAGAGGACTTACAGACAGACGCCTGAGAACGTCGCTGTCACCGCCTCAACTGGCTTGGCAGCATGTAATATCGGTGGTGTGACACTTCACAGTTTTGCGGGTATTGGATTGGGCAAGGAATCCGTACCGGAGTTGGTGAAGAAGATTATGCGGAACAACAAAGCGAAACAGCGGTGGCTGAAATGCAAAGTGCTTGTTATCGATGAGATTTCCATGGTTGACGGGGAGCTGTTTGATAAGCTAGAAGGTATTGCGAGGCTGGTAAAGAAGAATGCTAGGCCTTTTGGAGGGATACAGTTGGTGGTTACTGGAGACTTTTTCCAACTCCCTCCTGTTCCGGATTTTGGCAGTGGCAGGAATATTAGGTTTGCTTTTGATGCGGATACGTGGCAGACGAGTGTTCATCATACTATTGGGTTGACTGAAGTCTTCCGTCAACGCGACCCTGGTATGTCAATCCTCCATTCCATCATATCAATTTTACTAACTATGCTACCAGTCTTCGCGAACATGTTAAACGAGATGCGTCTCGGCAAGATCCCCGATTCGACCCTCAAAGCCTTCCGCTCCCTCGACCGCCCCCTCCCCCCTTCCACCATCGACCCCACCGAACTCTTCCCAACCCGCAACGAAGTCGACCGCTCCAACACTCACAAAATGGCTGCGCTAAAAGGCAAAGGCAAGCTCTACGTCGCCGAGGATGGCGGGACTATTAAGGACAAACAGCAGTTGGACAGGTTGTTGGCGAATATTATGGCGCCAAAAATGATTGAGCTGAAGAAGGGGGCGCAGGTTATGCTGATTAAAAATATGGATGAGGGTCTTGTCAACGGCTCGCTTGGCAGAGTCACTAGATTTGCGACCGAGCAGGCGTTTGGTATGTTTGTTGAAGGGAAAATTTCTGAGCTGTACGACTCTGAGGACGAACAACAGGCGCAGTTGTCCCAAGAGGCTAAGCGCCGTATCCGCGCATTCGGGGGAATCAACCCTGCAAACAGCACTAAGACGCAAGAACAGCGCTGGCCAGTCGTGGCCTTCGTCCTCGCCGACGGCACAGAGCGCGAGCTTCTCGTCCAGCCTGAAGACTGGAAAGTCGAGCTCCCCAACGGCGAAGTGCAGGCGCAGCGTCGTCAACTCCCTTTAATCCTCGCCTGGGCACTGTCGATCCATAAAGCGCAGGGTCAGACGCTGGAGAGGGTTAAGGTGGATTTGAAGAAAGTTTTCGAAAATGGTCAGGCGTACGTAGCCCTCTCGAGAGCTACTACGCAAGAAGGACTATGGGTGAAGAACTTCAATGCTAAGGCGGTCATGGCGCATCCGAGGGTGGGGGAGTTTTATGAGTCACTGTATAGTGTTAATAAGGCGTTGAAACATCCGACGGTGAAGCAGAAGCCGAAGGAGACGGGGGAGGTGCCGGATGATGTTATTGTTGCTGGGATGGGTGGCGGCGGAGGGGCGCAGGATGAGTGGGATGAGGATGAGGAGGCTTTTAGGCTTACGTACGGTTAGAGTGGCTGCAAGCGCACCAGTAGCAACCGAGAAGATTTTTAGAGTCTGAGTAAAGGACCTAGAGAGATGAAGGAGCGTTAATCGAGGAGGCTTGTAATTGGAAGCAAGCACACCTAACATCTTGATGAAGCAAGATACCACAATAGCTAGACACGAATCTCTTATAGGTCAAATAAAAATCAGTATCACAAACGAAAGTAGCTAAATCAATTGCGATCTTGAAATACATTCATAAAGATAAATCATATTTCTCATATCATCTAACTTCATTCAGCCCACGAGCTAAATGAATGTGCAGCTTATTATATCGTGAGGTCAATTAGTCGACGTTCAGAGTGCTCAAACGCGAGCCAGGCCAAACCTGGTTTTTTGGAACGAGGCTGAATGACCATTCAAGGCTATCCCACATTAGACCCTATTCGGATAGGGTGCCCGGGTACAGGGATCCAAAAGTTGTACCGCCAGGCTGCAGCCGCGAACAATTGACGTCCCAAAAGCCTTGAAGTCTTGTGGATTGTGATACGACTGCGAACAAAGCGCACAACTACGAACCAGGGTCTTGTCATAGTTCACGTTTGACGACGCCCATTACCATACGACAGAACTCTCATAGTTCCAATCAGCACAAGTTGCAACACTTAGCGACAACCTCACTACAACACACCTGTTCAACAAAAGCCTCGCCGCGACAGAACCGACCGCGAGAAAGCGCGGGGCCGGAAATTGAATAACCCACGCACGACAAGTAACGCGCCATCATGGAGAACTTCATCGATCTCACCATGACGGTGACGCTTGGGAACCCACCAGGAATGAAGTTGAAGGGCAATGTCGCCCACATTGATCCTCAACAGAGCTTGACGCTTCGCGATGGTAAGCTCTTCTCACATTCCTCGTGTCTCCGTTCGACGTTGAAGACCGAAGCTCACATGATATACAGTCATCTGCCTTCAAGATGGGCGCTTCATGCCACAGATGGTCATCAGTGCAAGCAACATCACCGACCTCGAGCAGATGGTTGATGAGCCAGCCCCTCCACCACCAATGCCACAGCAAGCACCACCACCGCCGCAAATGAGACCAGTTCAACAGCAGCGGGAGCCGATGCCAGAGCAGATGCGAGCACAGTTGGAGGCACAATTGAAGAGAGTAGAGAGAGAAGAGAGAGAAGAGACGAGGCAGAACGGATACGGCCAACCAATGCAGCATATGTCAATGCACATGTCATCTTCGGTCCAGCACCGTTCGAACGGATACCATCCAGTGCAGATGCCAATGCCACCACATGGGCCACCAAGACAGATGGTACAGCAGCAACCGATGCCGATGCAGCCACAGCCAGGACATGCGGGTTTCTACCAACCACCACCACCAATGATGAAGCAGAAGATGCCAATGCATCAGCAAGTCCCAGTCCAAGCACCGGCCCCAGTAGCTAGCCCAATGCCTGCTCCAGTTGCCCGCAAATTTGTCGATCCAGCTATCGTCGCCATGACCCGTCCTTCTCCCTCACGCACCACTACTCCAGCCGTTGCACCACCGAAAGCCAAGCAGCCGCCGAGAGAGCTATTGGTGGGACCAAAGCACCAGGATGTTCCACCACTCAAGATCGTTCCAAAACACAAGCCAGTCCCAATTCCTACCGCCGCACCAGCGCCAGCACCGAAGCCGAAGGCCACGCCAATGATAGAGGTTAAGGAAGAGCCAATCAAGCCTGGACTCATTCCGGTTTCGTTCTTGCCGGCTTCGGTCCTTGAGAGACGCCTTTCACAGGCTGTGTCCAACGTGCCGGCTATCCAGGATCATCTGAGAGAGGATGTCCGGAAACTGACGCCAGCTGCTGTTCTTGTCGACCCAATGGAGAAGATGACCCTTGAGAATGGCAACAACGACGCCGATACTGCTGATATTCTCGCGCCAATCGATGCTGAGGCCGAGATCCTCATCAACGCCAAAGCCAACCGCGGCCGCCGCAATCGCAACCGTCGTCGCGGCAATGGCCGTGGCGGGGAGGAGACAGGCATCGGCGCCGCGCAAGAGAACCTCGGCGAAGGATGGCGCAAGACCCCGTTCTTGGCACCAAATAAGTCGTTCCAGCCTTACGAGTCGCTTAACAAGAAAGCGCTCCGCAACCGCATCATGAAGGAGGACGGATGGGCGACGGAGGATGCCACCGATGTCCAAGAGGCGGGTGACTTTGACTTCATCGCTAATAACAAGGCTTTTGACAAGGTGCGCGAATTTGAGAAGATAAGGGAGAGCGATGTCACAGCGGATGAGGATAGGCTTGTTGGCCACAACCGTCTTCCACAAAATCCTAAGAACTTCGGTAACACCGAGATGGTGCTCGACGGTCTCCGCTCCGGACGCGACAGCGTGTCTGGCAAAGTCGAGTCTCCAGCTTGGAACACCGAGGGAAGCGAGACAGACGACGAGAAGGAGGGCGTAGGCTCCGCGCACGACACCCGTGCTGGACGTGCCCATGCTTCTGGCTCCAATGCTGGTGGCCGCACATCCCGTCGCGACTCCAGACGTGGCGAGTCCCTCCTCCGCACCTCCATCGGACCCGGTGGTCATCGTGATTCGGGCCGCGAGTCGGTCTTGAAGTTCCGGCACGAGTCCCCTCAGCCTCGCGAGCCAGGAGAGAGGAGACCACGCAACGCCATGCCGGCCGGTACTCCGCGCTCCCGCTCCCAAGCTAAGGCTGCACAGAGCGCTGTCACGAGAGTTGGTAACCGTAGCGCATTCTACACCGTTCCAGCTGATGACCGTGTCGAGCCAGCGTCCGCGTTGGAGATGCTGAATATGGAGAATGTTGCCTCTGAAATGGGACTCACCGAAGAAATGATGACCCAAGACGCCGGTCGCGGCATCGCCGAGATCGCACTCAAGACTCTCAACAGCAGACACACCCACAAGCCCAAGGAAGCTTACGTCGTCGTGTACGCTGGTAACAACAAATCCGGCGCCCGCGCTATCTCAGCAGGCCGCATCCTCCACCACCACGGCGCGGAAGTCGTCGTCGTCGTCCTGGGACCAACTGAGGCTGACTCCGTCGGGGAAGCTATACGTCGCCAACTCGATCTTTTTAGAAACTTTGGAGGCAAAGTCTACAATAAGTCCTCCCTCTTCGAAATCCTGAACCAGCCAAAGGTGTCTGTGGAACTCATCATCGACGGTCTCCTCGGCATGTCTATGAGTTTTGAGGAGTTGAGACTTGGTGAGCAGGCTGCTGCCTACGAGCTTATCGAGTATGCGAATCGCTCTCGCGCGGCGGTGTTGGCGATTGATGTGCCTACCGGCCTCTCGCCCATCTCTGGTGCGCCGATGCGCGTCGATGGACTGGAGCTCTTCATTAACCCGGAAATTGTGGCGAGTTTGTCGGTGCCGAAGAAGGGGTTGTTGGAGGCTATGCGCATGGGCCTTGGTTGTGGGGATGGGGGGTCGGATGGTTTGAGGAGACTGGGGGAGTGGAAGTTGTACCTTGTTGATGTGGGGATTGGAAAGGAGGTCTGGAGGGAGGCGAGGCGGAAGGGAAATATGGGGATGGGGAAGAAGGGTGAGAGGAAGTGTGTTAAGTTTGGGGGTGAGTGGGTTGTGGGGGTGAGGTTTCAGAAGGGGAGTGATTAGGTGTGTGTGAGTTGTGGTTGAGTTGTGAATAAGACAAGAGTGTGATGCGACTGGTGGTGGGCGGCGTCGTTTATTGAGGTTGTGTCTGAGCATGAAGAGCTCCTGAGCATAGAGAGGAGTTGGGGGTTGGGCCAGCGTTTCTTTTGTGTTGGCATAGCGTGGCGTTAAGATTGCCGCACTGCGCTTCATAGCGCCTTTTAGAGAAGCACAATACCATGAATACATCAACCATAAGACACTACTCCCACCATTTTGCGATGCCGCAGTTGTCACCTAATCAGCATTCTCGTCAAGTTCCTATGACCCGCGTGGCTCTGCTTCCGCCAGCTCTTCTTCTAACCTCTGGGGATGCTTCTGTTACTAACGGCTTGTCAATGGGTCACAGAGAGTCGTGCATGGTTATGAATGCTGCTGCCGATGAACCTGTTGAGATTGTGGTATAGCATCGCCCAGCTTCCTCAGATAAGCATCTGTGGAAACTTATACCCCGATGTCAGCCGTGATAGGTAGTCTCACTGAGCCGTCAATTTTTGATTGGACGGGGTTGTAAAATATGCCTGCTGGTTCCATGTACGGAAGGTTTGGAGTATTTGCTCTTTGGTCAAAAAGCCTAGGAAGTGAGTGAGCGTGAGCTTTATAGTTGTTGTCAGAGGGCGTTGGGCAGCAGTGATGCGGGGTGCATATGTAGTAGTTATACAAGGCCTCTGCCGCTACCCACTGTCCCTTCATTTCTGTACATTGCTGCTCACTACCGCCCGTTATTTCCTAATCGTGTGCAATTCTGCCCGCGACTGACCATCTTGGTCTATTATTGCCCGCTATTGGCTACTTCCGCCCTCTAACCAGAAATGGTCGGTAGCGTGAACTTTTATTTTTGATTGGTGAGTCTTCATGTGAGTCTGCCTTGACATCCTGGTAGAGAAGCACTTACAACTAGAAGTGAACAGAAGAGAAGCTCGAGGTGAAATCTGCTCGATCCTTGCTATATAAGAGCGTCCTTCCCACGCTTTTCATCATCACCAACTCAAATTCCAACACTATCACTTACTTCAAAAACTTACATTGATGAACTTCTCGGGGCCATATGACCCGACTGCTTTTCATGGCATCTCATCCCTTCATGATGCCGACAAGCACTTTCGAAGCAAGAATGGCCTTTCATTTGTGGAAACGAAGTTAAAGTCTCTTATTCTGCAGCATGATGTTTCGAATCTGTTTGGAGTGGCACTTGTCCATCGTCATTTTGACCTGGAAGAGGGAACAATTCTCGTGGAGAAAGACATGGTCACAGCCCCTTGGAAATGTGATATTTCTTTGCGAAGCATAGTGGGAGGATTGTCCCGATCTCTTGGTTCTTCAAGGAGGGCAGACCTTACCCTTATGAGTTCAGTTTTTTCCGTTATTCTAAGACCGATCCCGCAAAACTCGAAGAGCATGCATCTTTTGTTGAAGCATTCTTTGACGTTGTCAATCTTCACGGGCTGGATAAATTTGTTGGTCTCCGTCGTCTGTCTGGACATGAATCCACGGGAATGCTGGAGTGCACCGCGGGCAAAGTGAACATCATGTGTCCAAGCAACGGGGTTTGTTCATTTATATCTGCCTTGGTATATCACAAGTCTCATTAAAACAGATACCCGCCGAACTTCTTCAAAATGGAACTGATACAATGTGGATTTTTGATGGTCAGTCACCGCGCCGCATGTATCGATGTGCCTGTACGAATACAGGCAGTTCGTCGAACCCGAACCACATTCATATTGACCAGGCTTGAAACACGCTAAAGGAAGCAACTCTACTGGTAAGTCAAATAATCCTTTGACCAGGTTCTCTTCTGTACTCATTGTGAACTAGGTCGCTTGCTTTCTTGTTTCAAACCAATGCGCTGACATTTTTGGGCTACCACTCCTTACGTCTTACTTGTTATCATTTTTCTTCAGTCAATCGCTTTGTTGTTGATAGCTCCGGTCCTTTCCACTTAAATCAATGCTGCTAGTCTCGCTGCCTGCAATTAGTCGTGTTCATTATTTATCGTTCAGGAATAGGAAACGTGCCACAGCAGTAGATTACTTTTCCTACATTCGCGGAGCCAAGGTAGATAAGGGAACCAGAAGGAGATTTTCAGGAGAGAGAAAATGGTTTGGTCATGTACTAAATTCCGACATTGTGAATAGGAATTCCAAAACCAATAGCGCGTTCCACCAAGGATCTAATCAAACGCCTGGGAACCAATGAGCTGTAGTGGCACTAGTCCTAATTATAGCAAGGTTAAGTATTACTAGATAAGCAGTATGATTATATAAGCCATATTTAGGGGACCCGCTCCCACTACTGCTCATGTACCTTATTCTTTCACCTCTCTCTCTCCCTGCCATTTCACATTGTTAAACACAACGGTCACTTTCATTTTCCAGAAGTTTCAATATGTCAGGCTCACTTGATCTGCTCTCTGAAGCTAGCCGTCTTCTCCTGGGAGTCCCATGCTCACTTGCTGACCAACAACCTTGCCACGGCGGCTCACACCGCGTATTCGAAGTTGTCTTTGAAGACTCCGTACGATGGGCTGCCCGTGTCAATACCGATTCCAATAATTGGAAAAACGAACTACGAGCCGTTAGACAATTTCAGCATGTCAAACAGCAACGCGCAGATATAAAAGCGCCAAACCTTTTTGTGGAAGAACACCCTGTGCTGTATTCAGAATGGGTCAGTGGCAAGCCGCTAGCAATCTGGAATTTTCAAATCCCTCTAGTTAAACGTCAAAGGCTTCTGGATGACCTCGCAGAATTTCTGTTGCAACTATGGATTACTCCTGTTTCTTCCGCCCTTGCTGCAGAGAAAAATTGTCTGTACTCTGTCTGGCTCACGAAAAGCCTGGACCGAGGTCTTCGACGGACTCTCAATGGCACTGCTCGATGGGGCAATGCTATTGACTATCTGATCATGCGGTCGATGATCCCAAATTATGCTGCTGAGTTTGATAAATACACTGGCATCGGCTTTACCCATGGGGATCTGAATGCGCACAATATCATGAAAAGCGACGGCTTTCACTTGACAGGGTAGGCATAAAACGTCGCTTCTCTACTACATAATCTCGTTCTAACAGACGGAATCAAACATAGGGTCATTGACTGGGATTGGATGTCTGTGGCACCGCTGCCAGCCATTATCCACCACCCTTGGTTCATAGCCGATATTCCTGGATGGATTAATGATGGTGTGGCAGAAGGCGAAAGCTTCACAGAAGACCGTCTTTACCCTGAGGATTCTATCAAGAAGAACGAGCTTCCACAGCACCCACCACTTATGCTATCAACGTTGCTAAGTGACTCTGGAAAGAGACTGTTTTTCCAATCAGCCTTCCACTTCTAAGACGTCCATGAGAGTTTTGTCAAGACGCACTGTCCATGGACAGAAAAGAACATCAGGGCTGCGAGGTCACAGTTAGATACCGTCCTTCGTTTGTATCCTGAGTTAGGAGATACAGACGATGTACAGAAAGTTAAGAACCTACTGGGGAGAAACGACGAAAAATGACGTCGGTAAAGGGAAGACCCACAATGACAATTGTGTGCCACTGCGCTCAGAAACAGATAGCTGTAGGCAGATCTGCGACACCGGGGCCTGTGCAATACAAAATTAGATTGGCCTGGATGAAGACCCAACGTGTCCTCAACGTTATGTCAGTTTGACAGAGTGTGGTTGCGCACAATGAAAGCAAGTAGACTGTGAGGGCATCAGCCTGATAAGAACGCCAGCGATCGTTGTTTGGAACTGCTCAAAAGCTGAATGAGTATTATGTTTCGGGATTACGGAATAGATGGTTTCAGTTTCTGGTACATAGTTCTCGGGTCCGCACAGGATTCTCAGGGTTGAGGGCTTGACGGTGCTGATCGGCAAAGACAACCGGTCCTATCATCGATCTGGTATTTTTGCCATTGGATACTTGTGACAGCGCGCAGTAACTGCAGTTACCAGGCAACCAGGCCACGAAAGAACAGAGCAGCGATCACGACCAGGCAGACGCGAAGGAGCGGGTCACATGTACGCGGCACCAGGACCAGCACAGGCGAGGTGGTAAATCACCGAATCGAGAATGAAGGAAGGTCATCGAGGGAAGCGAATACGCAGGACAATCCAGGCATTTGTAGAAAGAGTGTTTAAGTATGTAGGTTAAGTGACCACTTTGTGAAGGATTCATTTGCATCGCTCTCAGCGATTCTGAGTGACAGCTTTATCTGTGCCAAAGATGAGTGTAATACTTTGTGCTGTGAATGGCGGAGGTTGGCATTGGGGATGGGGAGGTATGGCTGTGTCGATCATGCCGTGGAGTGCCAAAATATTATCACTGAAGGATTTAAGTAGACGAGCAGAGAGGAAGTAAGTGTTAAAAAAAGTTCAGACAGACATTCAACATTATGAACGTCTTGCGCCTGCGCGCGGTTTAGAGGTGAAGATGAGTGCAGTTTGAGGGGTTGGGATGACTTGTGTGATAGCGGTGTAATTGATAATAGTGCTGGAGCACGAAGGGAGATACGACGGCCAAGTAGCCGGCCTCGCATCATGATGGCAGGAGCACAATCTGGTGTGATGACTATTGCTCACGCAACAAACAGGTCACACGCGCAAAGGGGCTGCCAGCTTGAAAGGCAACTGTCACGAATCGTCGTCATGAGGCACGAAGACGCTGATTATTTACTCTGCATCGGACAACGTTGGTGCAGGGTTGAGCCGGCTTAATATATAGCTTATGCAAGTGTTTGTTTCTATGGGTTATCTCTCTCCGTGGTATCATCTCCATCTGCTGACCGCTCTCCATCTCTGTCATACTCCCCTTTCATCCTTCAAGCCTTTCTCCTTCCGCACATCCGTCCTTCCTCTGGCCAATCTATCTATAGGCCGTTAAAAAAGTCATCAAACTCGTCCCCTCCTCCACCACCCCTCATATCGCCCGACTCATTCCCAAAGTCCATCATCAGATCATCAAAGCTTGCTCCTCCATCATTGCCCATGTCCACATTCCCTCCCCCAATACTACCATCCCCACCATTTTCATCGCCGAAATCGAGGTCCATTGCGCCGTCGTGGCCCAAGTTCGAGAGGTCGAATTGGTCGGCACTATCCTGCGCGTCCCCCGGTCCGCCTCCAGCGTTATCTCGGGCATTATCATTGCCGTTATTGTTCTCATCAGCCTGCTGAGCTTGCGCCTCCTGGTTAGGTTGTTGGTCGGTATTGGAGAAATCGAGGCCGCCCATGCTGTCGTCACCACCCATCTTAGCATACGACTCAAGACTTTCAAGCGTACCGAGGCCGAGGCCGACGCCTCTTTGTTCCCCTATGATTCCGGCGGTGGCAGCTCCGCCAGATTGGTCTTCTTCCATTACATGGTCCAGACCAAAGCTGTCGAGGTCAAAAGCTGCATCTTCTCCCAGTCCACCATCATTTTGTTGTGGTTGATCTTGAGAGGCGGAGTTTTGGGTGGCAGACATGTCAGGTACATCATTGAAGAAGTCGTCGAAATTGATATCCGTCTCTGGGTTCTGCGTCTCTCCCTCGTTATTTTGCGGCGGACCAAACATGGCGTCGAAATCGATGTCATCCGTGCCTCCCTGGTTCTGCGCTGGCTGGTCCTGGGTTTGACTTTGCGGGTGCGTGGGCTGAGATGGCTGGGTAGGTGGAGGTTGAAGTTGATTAGGTTTTTGAGGCTGCGATTGCTGGGATTGTGACGCAGCATGAGCACTCTGATGCATCTGTGCCGCCTGCACTGCCGAGGCTTGGTTTATGGCTTGCGACGTCACCTGAGGAGTAGGTTGCTGCTGGGTTTGAGATGGCTGGTGAGGTGAAGATTGAGGCTGCTGGTCAGGTAGATTGGCATTCGGTCGCCTAGGACTATTATCCGCAGTCCCAGGCAACTGATTAAATGCTATCTCATCTTCTGGCATTTTCCTCATCCCCCCTACCCCGCCCATTCCCCCCACTCCTACACCACCCATACCCTGCTGCGGAAGTTGTTGATGTTGCTGCTGCCGAGGCAAAGTCTGTGGAAGTTGCCTTTGTGATTGTTGGGAAGGGGAAGTGTGGGGAGCTCTGGCGAGTATCGGTGCGGCAGAATGAGAGGTGGTGACGAGGCCGTCGGATACCATTGCGATGGGTCGAGGCACAGGTATAGACTGTGGTGCTGGAATGAGTGTTTGTGCTGGTTTAGGGGGTTGTGACTGGCTTGGCGGCATTTGTGGGGGTTGGGGTTGTGGTTGCGAGGTTGCTTGAGGCTGTGCTGGTGTGGGTTGTGGTTGGGCATTTGGTTGTGATGACTGTTGGTCGGGTTTGGCCGGCTGTGCCGCCGCCGAGTCGACCTTCATTCCCGCATCGTCCTGCTTCGGATCTTCCCCAGCCTTGACTTCTTCCGTTCCTCCCACAGACACACTATCCTTTCTCGCCCGCAGCGCTCGTAAATCCCTAGCAATAACAGCTCTCGCCCTCACTATCTCGGCCTCTATATCGTCTAGCGCACTATGGAACTTCGGGATCGCTGACGGGAGGAAGATTTGCAGTCTCTGGGTGTCGGTAGTTGAGGAGCTAGCTCTTGGGTGAGCTGAGGATTGTTGCTGGACGCGCTTGTTGGCGGAGCGGATTGCTTTGCCTGTTTCTACTAACTGGAAGGATGTTAGAATGGGGAAGTGAAGACTAGGAGAATGAAAACCGAGAGTGAGATGTTGTCGTGAAGACTGCGGACTAAGAAAAGTGAGGAATAGAATTGAGGATTAGAGCGACGAGTTGGGAGACATACGATTCCATTCAGCATTGCTTGAAGTGAGGAGAGAGATTGCTTGTGTCGGGGTAGGGGTTCCGGTCTTGGTTCTTGGGAGTTCTGGGGGATTTGCATTGTTGGTTGCGTTAATCGGTTCTGTGGTGCAGTAGGAGGTTGTTGTGCGTGGTATGGTTGTGGATGTTGCGGTTGTTGCGTAGCCATGGTTGCGGTCTTCGTGAGCGGCTCTCGACGTTTGTGAATTCCAATTGGACCTAAAGTTTGTTGGCAGTACGACTGGATAGAGATCGAGTACTCCTCTTTCAGGCGATTATATTCCAAGCTCCCAAGAGCAAATATGGGTTATAATGTGCTCTGGTTGTCGAATGCGATCAAGGGACGAGGCTGAGGTCAATGGATTGACATCCTGATAAAGGACCCCTGGTTGTCTCCAAATTCTTGGCGTTGACGGAATGGCGTCCTTGGCTGGAGCTAAGCCGTTTCTGTCCTCAATTGACTTCCTATTCTCACTCACTACAACATCGAATTGCATGTCGAATGGGATCACTAAAAGGTAATTCAATAAATGCTAGATGATCGCTAGTTTTCATTGAAGGCGTAAAGGAGTGGCTGGTAGAGTTTGTAGCCTTTGGTTAGAACACATAACTTCCTCGTCTATATCTGAGCTCAAAGCACCTTTTCACATCAGCACCAGCTATAAAATCCATCCAGTGACAGTTTTATGTCTCTGCTCGATCTACCTTCGAGAACGAAGCAGCTGATAGAACCTGACCACAGCTGTAACTAGCCATCATGCGCACTGATGGCAATAGACCATTGCCAATAGTGTCGATTTATCCTCACGATGATAAAGCTGTGAAGTGTCGTTCCACACTCATTTATAGCCTGAATCCTTGATTTTGCCGTCTTTAACAAGACGGCAAATGTTTGATGTGCCCGTAATGACCTAATCATACTTAGCTTTCTCGGGCGTTACCAATTAGAAATATAATATAAGCTAGCTAAAAGTGAGGATGAGTGGAATGCTCCCCCTGCTTCCACATTCATAGCCAAACACGCAACACGATCTTGTATATATACCACCCACTGCGATAACATTGGCCTGGACATCTTGACCGGTTATCTTTGACACCATGTACATACGGAAAGCAAAGGACTTTGAAAAATGTTGCTACTCATCTTGAAAGCTTGAAGATGTGTCCAATGCTGATGGTGAGCGGTTAAGAACTAACGACAACCCAATAGAGTGCTTCTGTTCCTTCACTGCCAACATCAAAGCACCCAATAGCAGCGATAAGTGGAAATGACGACAGCATTATGTGTGCGGATTGTTGTGAAGCTTTAACGATGTGCAACCGATTAACGGAACTAAGCACTGTGTTGTCCCTGAAGCTGTGTTTGGAAAGCCGGGACCATTGGCTATCCAAAAGCTGAGAACAGCTAATGGAGCGCAATCGATTAAATTTAGAGCAGTCTACGATGCTTGAGAATATGGGAAAGCGTAGCTGGTGGTCGAGCAGGCTACATCGACCAAGTCCGAATCTCAACCATCGATCGTGATAAGAACTTGCAACATTCACTTACGATTATCGACCTCTATCTGATTCCATTCTATCGTTGATTAGGGCAAACAGTCCAAGCTGTGTGCAACTTCTGGTAACTCCTTCATTTAAAGATGCAAGTTTGCCTCTTTCGTGGGACGCTTAGATTGGCCAGTACGTAAAAGTTGGCCTCGTGGGAGTTTGACATTTTCGAAGATCCAAGTCTAGCGTGGGACGAGTGAAACAGTCCAATCAGAGCTACCACGCACTGTTTAATTGGACCTCGCTTGAGATTCAGAGTGCCTCGCTTAAATATTCATATCGACCTCGTCCAAATGTGACAGCTACCTCTGAGCTGTCAAATCAAATCCCATCACACGTGAAGTTCGGACTGGACCGTGCATTTTTTAATTCGCACCCCTCGCTTCCTTTCCCCACAGACAGCCCTTCATACCCTTCAAGGTCTTCGCGATAAGCAAAACCTACACTAACCACCTCTAACCGCCATCACCATCGCGACCGCGGCCATCCGATATCAACAAATCAACAATGGCATCGGCCCAGCAGGTTGCGCAACAGCTCCCGCAATCTAACGCTACCAATGGCAGTAATCCCATGCCCGGGAATCCCTCTCCACACGGCAGTCCTTCCGGCCCCATCCAGCACCGCCGCGTCTACCAAGCATGCATTCCGTGTCGGAAGCGCAAGGTCAAATGCGATCTGGGCTCTGTCGACAACCCGCAGCCGCCGCCGTGTGTGAGGTGTCGGAGGGAGAGTAAGGAGTGTTACTTCTCTGTTACGAGGAGGAAGCAGAAGTTGGATGAGAATGATGAACCGATTTATGATCCGGATTTTGTGGATAGGAATGCGAGGAAGAGGACTATAAGCGATCGAGGATCGGAAGTGCCAGAGTTTATCGAGAGACCACAACTTATTGGGAGAGCGTCAATTGGAGGGGGTTATAGAGATACGCCGCTGGCGCCTGTTACGCCTGGCGGAGGGACTGGACAGTACAATCCATTGAGTCGTCCTGGGCAGGAGCAGCAACCGCCTCGCCGCGACGCCAGCGACTATCACAGAGTCATGACGAATCCAGAGGCACAATCGACGATGAGGGCTGAGATATACGGTCCTCACGATGCCTTAAACCTCCTATACAAAGCCGCCACCGACGAGTAAGTTGTGCTTGCCTTTGCGACTACCCCTCTTTTGACAGTTACTAATCGATTAACAAAGCTCCGAGGCACGTCAAGCAGAGCAAAACAAACGTCAGAAAGTCGATAACGGATCAGTCTTCAATCATAGCCGCGAGCCAAGTAGACACAACAGTATACAGACCCCAGCAACCGGTTACCGCGATGACCAGGCGCGTCAACGTCCAGGCCTCGTTCCAACACCAAGCAGCTACGTGGACGACTCCGCGTCTCGCCAGAATGATCCAGGATACAAGATAGCGCTACAAGCATGGTCGCGCTTCCGCTTCGTTCGTGCGGGCTGGTTTACGCCCGAAGAGGCGATATTGTATATCGATTACTACTACAAATACCTCTCACCACTAACACCTATCTCACCACCCACCTTCCGGGAACCGTCAACCCATGTCACGCTCCTCCATGGAGAGCCGATTCTCGTCGTCACACTCCTCACCATCGCCTCTCGATACCTCCAACTCCCAGGCACGGGCGGAAAATGCCGCTCCTTCGCGATCCACGAGCAGCTCTGGACATACCTCCGCGGCATGATCGAGCGGTGTCTATGGGGTCAAGAATCGTTCGGCGGAGGCTTCTGCGGGTCGGGAGCTACGAATTGGGAACAGACATCTAGTACCGCACCATGGCGTGGACTCAGGAAAGGAAGTCTAAGGACGTTGGGCACGGTGGAATCTTTGATGATATTAACGGAGTGGCATCCAAGGGGCCTGCATTTCCCGCCCCAGGATGCGACGGATGAGTTGATGTTGCCTATGAATGCCTACGGTGGCTTGGACGGTAACGGCTCAACCGTTGACGATAATGGGGACCCCTCACTCTCTAACGGTGTGCGAGGGAAGAGGATTGAGTCCTGGCTGGAACCAGCATGGCGATCAGACAGGATGTGCTGGATGCTCCTCTCCACCGCCCACGGCCTCTCGTACGAACTCGGCGTCTTTGACCCGATCGGGGATTCGGATGAAATCGATCGTCCAAGGCCGGAGTACGACGAGGAAGCGTACCGTCTGCGCGCTGAGCGGATCAAGAAACTGCTCTTGATTTACATTACGCAGTTGAGTGGCAGGCTGGGATGGACAAACATGGTAACCATGACCGACTCCACCTCCCGGTCCGCGCTCTCCTTCCGCAAGTCGCGCAAAGACACTGACGGGAATACGCCGGGCACAAACACCTCCATCATCAATTCCTTCAGTTACATTCCCGACCTGGAACTCGATGACCAGATCATCCACTGTTGGGCGGGCATCACGACCGTTATGCGCGCCGGCAACGACAAGATCTTCCGCTCTCGAAAATACACCACCGACATCATCACCAGCGGGAATTATTTAGACCTCCTTGCCGAATTCCAGCCCATTTTAGCAAAATGGAAAGAATCCTTCGACAACTACAACCTCCCGCAATACATCCGACATATCCTGGCGATCGAATACGAATACGTCCGCATCTACATCAACTCCCTCAGTCTCCAGGCTGTCGTTGAAAGGTCTACGAATCATGCAGCCGCAGGAGTAGGGCGGGACAAAGCGTCCCCGAATTTTTTGAACAAGATACCCATGACACTCTACGGCGGCTTCACGCCCCAGGACTCCCACTACGTCTCCCAAGTCATCAGTGGGTCACGGAACCTGCTCCGCACCGTCGTTGAAGGCCTGCTTCCCTATGGGTATCTTAAGCATGCGCCTGTAAGAACGTATTTCCGGATCATTTCGGGTGCGATGTTTTTGTTGAAGACGTTTGCGCTGGGGGCGTCAAAAAGTGATGTGGAGGTGTCCATAGGCTTGATGGATAGAGCGGTGGAGGGGCTGAGGGGGTGTGTGGTTGATGATGTGCATCTGGGGAGTAGGTTTGCGGATCTTTTGGAGAGTTTGACGGGGAGGTTGAGAACGAGGTTTATGCATGCGCCTTTGCAGAGTGAGGGTGGTAACCAAAATGATGAACAAGTTGCTGGTAACAACAATGAGGGCGGTGATGACGTGAACGGAGGTGGTGGACAAGGCGATAAACAAAGTTGGGGGATTCAGGATTTGGGATTTGGGGATGGTCATGGTAAGTCTTTGCTCTCTCCACTTATTCTACAACCACAACCTCAGCTCTACCTGACCTTGGGAAAGTGCTAATAGAACTAGACATCAACATCTCCGCCACCGCCTTTGACCTAGGACCAAACGTCTTCTTCGGCCCAACCTACCACAATCCGATGGGCAACTCAACGGCTGGCCCACCTATGGGACCAGGCGCCGGCGGACCGTCAGGTCCTGGTGGTGGCTCCTCAAACGTCAACACTCCGGGACAGTCGGCCAACATGTTTGAGAACAATATCTTCGGCGGCGGGGGTGATTGGGGTAACGGGGCGGGTGCCTCAGATATGTGGTACCTACCGCCTGGTGCGGCATTCTTTCAGAACGCTGATCAGGGAACTACTCAGACGGCGGAAGGTGTGAATTTGGGCGGTATTGATTTGCTGGATTATATGGCTATGGATGCTTTTGGTATGGGGGACGAATTTAGAGGTTGACGGAGGAGATGGAGGTGGGGGGTGAGGATGCGAAAGGAAGAAGAGACGAAGAAGAAGGGAGGAGGAGAAGTTGGGAAGAGGCAAGGAAAGGGATTTGGAGGGAAACTTGTTTCGGGGGGATTTTGGGTATTCAGGACCTGGATTTGGGACAATTTAGGACCAGCACACAGGGCAACTGATGCAGAGTGGCATACGAAGGGATGATTAAATCAAATACCCGGGATTCGCGTTGCTCAGGTTGGAGTTTTATGGAAGATGGAGTTTATTTCGGGACGGACGATTTGCTCGAATTATAGTAGTTAGGATCACAGGACTATGAAATGCAAGTTATTAAGGCGAAGGCGCTTGCAGGACTGTTAAGCGATCCCTAGTCGAGATAGTGGCGGTAAATGAGCATGGGTATGGTGAAAGGAACGAAGTCGACTACAAGGTCAAAATTGGCGACTAAGAGGCAAAATATCTCTTCGTCGGAGCCAAGCGTTGAGCTCTGCTAAGATGGAAAGACTGAGGCCGATGCCCGATCGCCTGAGGGGTCTTATTACTAGCTCTGGTGGTGATCCGGCGTTTGAGCCGACGTAGTTGCCGTTCTCGCGTTAGGAGACTTGAAGTAATCACCGTCGTCGTTCTGGACGGGATCACTCTCATAGTCAAGGGGGTCGGTGGCCATATCCATTGTTTTACGAAATGCGCCTTAGCGTCGCGCGACGATGCTGGGTTGTGGTGGTGTAATTGAAGTTAAAAACTTCTTGTGCTTGCTGTCGTAAACTCGAATATCAGAGGTTCAAGAACAGAAGAATTCGTCGTGTCCTTGATGTGGTTTGTGTTGTGGTTCCGAGTCGCGAGTCCCCGACAATCGACCGTATTACCCCCGAACTTCCGCCTTCAACGAGTCAGCCAGCTACACTTGTATCACAATCACACCGAAACAAGCAAGACAAACAACGGTTAAAGTTATCACTCTCATGGACTCTCAATCGTTGATCACTAGCCGCGAACTATCTTCCTACATCTCCTGGTATACCTACCCACCATCTTAACATCCATCCCTTAACCTGCCAGCAAACCGCAGACCAATTCAGCACTCAGACAATCTCATACAGCTTCACAACTGACGATAACGGCTAGATACTTGTTCACTTAACACGTCCCAAAGACCAAAGCAGAGACTCGCATCACTCATATAAAAGCAGCCTTCATAACCGTATCAGCAAGGGCATCTCACCGCCTCAACCAACCCTCGCTGGCTGATACAGGGGCGGGAGGCCTGGAGCCGTACACGATGAACATTCTGTCGTTTACCAAACCATGAGCTCCATCCTAGCCAGCTTGAGTGGCGTCTGTGCATCAACTTATATTCTGAAGCGACTCCGCGCCCCCAACTCCAGCTCACCTTCCGACCCCAATGGCAGCCATTCAAATGATGCCCGCCGACTAACTCGTTGCTCCATAGGCGCCGCAGCACACGTCGATATATCCGTAAAGGTCGGTATCGGCCCAAAACACACCTGCAGCAACTTGCTCGAGAAGGGCGTCCATCTAGGTAAGTTGTTCCATCCTCTGGCACTATTAACGACTCCCAGTCTGCGCAGAACACCGTGCATCGGCACCCATCGACAGTCCTAGAATGGCCTTCCCAGGCCAGAGGGAGTCCAAAGCCGGGAGTCCGCAGAAACGATAAAGCCCACCGAAAATGTTATTGTGTGAAGGGAATCAACCAGATAATCAAATGCAATTGTTCGGTATTGGAGATAGCGCAAAGATGGAGACGATAGTAATTAAAAAAACCATGCCAACAACTAGGCAAGTCTCAAAAGTGCTCATTTACTTTCAAATCAATTCGCGTCAACATAGCTAGAAAAGACTGTGACGCGGACAAGGCATAGGACCTACATAGGCTACTTATACCTCTCCCTTCCCAGACCCTCTTCCAGGCCTCTTCCCCGTCCTCTCCATATCTTTATGCTTCACACGAAACCACACATGCAGCAAAGAGCAATAAGCCGCGACGTTTGCGGTCAAATCCAACAGAGAACCTCTCTTAATCCCTCGATCTGACCTCGAGACGTCCTACTCCACCAATCAAAGACAGGCCCGGATTGCCAAAGTCTTGGCGGAATGACATCCTCCAAGGTCACGGACAACACTAAGATAAGATAAGATCTTGAGTAAAAGGGTGGCAGAAAGCCCTGGGTCCGCCTTTGATGGCCGAGAGATGTCTGCCATACTGTAAATACACAAGAATCCCCAGATCTACTTATTGAAGTTGGATAACTGGTATATCGTAAGCTTTAATAAGTGCATCGTTTATAAAGTAGTATTGCATCGCTACACCTTCATCGACCTCACGAAAAGGATCTCGGAGTTAACCACCCAAGCGCCGGCCAGTCGCGACCATCATTACAACTTCACCAAAAGCTTAGAAATACTCCGTACATCACTGTACCGATCCAAATCGCGCCAACATGGCAGACACAATGGAAGGCCTAATGCATGGCCAGCGCCCCATCGCAACAACTCGCACGCGCAGACTTCCAGTCCTCCTCAAAAAATCGAGCAACAAGCGCAAGAGCGGGGAGTCGTTTGGGCATGTTCATGGTGAGCAAGGCACGACTGCAAAGAAGAGAGCCAAGCTTGCGGCTACAACCAACGAGAACGAGACTTGGGCATCCGTACGTACTCCCCAAAGGCTGCGACGACGAGAGAACGGAGGGTTGGAAGCGATATGGGGGATGAGGACTGACAGCGGGTAGATTACGCAGGAACATACGAGGATGCTAGAAGCGCACTCTGAGTTCCTGGCCAAGTTATTGAAACAATCCAGTAGTTCGGCGGCTGAGAATACGTCACCGAGGACGACCGCGTTGTTGGGGTTTTTGGCTAGGACACATGAGTTGATTGGGCAGGTGAAGGGTATGGAGGCTATGACGCCTGCTGGCACCCAACCAACTACGAGCACTCTCAGAAATGCTTCGCCAAATGTCCAGCCAAAGGAGGAGGTGATTGCGAAGAGGAAGAGGACACCAAATGTGAGCCCGAGTCCTAGCTCCGCGAAGCAGGAAGGGAGTGAAACAGAGGGAAGTCCGGTGAAGAGACTCAGACCCGCACCAGCAGCGGAAGTGGTGGGAACGGGAAAGATGAAGACGCCGGCTATGAAATCAAGAGCTGGTAGTAGGAGTGTTGGCGGAGCCTTTATTAGGAGTCAGATCCCGGGCACACCCACTGGCACCCCAAGAGCTGCCTCGGCACCAATAGCTGAGGTCAAGACGGAGGTCAAGGTTGGGGCGACTGAGAAAGTAAGTGTGGAGATTAAGCAAGAACCAGAGATGGAGACGGAGGATATCTCGGCAGAGGTAGAGGCACATCTTCGTGCGAAAGAGAGAGCAAAGCATAAGATGGTGGAGGGCAGCAAGGCGAAGAGGAGGAGGAGAAGTAGCACGGTGGATGTTGGGGAAAGGCGCAGTGAGAAGAGGGTTAAGAGGGAGAGTTTGCTGGGCCCTGGTAGTGGTGTTTCGAGTAGGAGTTCGAGTAGGAGGACGAGTGGGGTTGTGAAGGGGGAGGGCGGTGAGGAGGAGAGGGGGAGGAGATGAATAGTCTGTGCTACATTTGGATGGACAATGCAGATTCGCGCCGGCGTAAAGAAATCAAAGCGCCTTGAGGTGTGCCCGCCTGGCAGCCTCATTCGGGGCTTTTCGGAGTTACGTCTGACGAGAATTGAAGGCTTGTAGAAGCCATGAATCATAAAACGGCTGCCAGTGGAGGCGCAGCAGCTTTGCGAAGCTCTGAGCATTGTCGACAAGGTACAAAAAAGAGGTGCCTTCTTGGCAAGATCGTGAAATGCGACGCTAGCTCCTTGGGGCCATACACGTCGGCGTCCAGCAAGGCCACTGGATGCATGCGAGATAAATGGATTCATATATCTTTAGCTGACTGATACAAAAATGCGGCTAGCATGTATAGAATGAAAGGATTTATAAATAGCCTGCCTCTTCATTGACAGGTCCTGATGGAAGCGTCGCATGTGCTTTTGTGGGGTTGGCGTTTGGGCCTGGACCATCGAAAAAAGGGGGTGGATAGGTGAGTGGGGGGTCCAAGAGGTCCGAGGTTAAGATATTTACGAGTGAGCCTAACTTTCGATAGCGACAGTAAGGAGATAGTTATTAGACATAACCAGGTGCTTCATTTCGCAGTAGATATATGTGCCAATGAATTGTAGAAGATGTTGCCAACTTGTGATTGATGTTCTTGGACTACTTTCTAAATAGCTAGCCTCGCTCAGTGACGTCGGGCGGCAGGTGAAGGTACGGGGCTTCGGGTACCTGGAAAGTTTGGAGGCGTCAACAATGGTGACAGATAAACAAGACCATCAACCACAAGTTGGCAACACCTTACTTTTCAACCTTCCACAATTGTTCTGTGGTGCCTTTCGTCTTAAACCGTAAATAGACCACGCCGACGACATCAGAGTTCTAGCGCCAGGCTAGTAGGGCGCCGTAGACCCATCTCGACACCAGCGACAACGAACCACGAACCTCAATTCACCTTTTCACTTTGCAGCCTTGGAGCAACTGCGCCTATAAGCTCCCTAACTAAACGAACCCACGCGATCACGCACACACTGTCAGGCACACTCAGCTAGATCAGATCATCGGGGAGTAGATCCGAGCCCAGCCATCACCACAACGTATCCATTGCACGGGCCATCTCATCCGCCAGGCACCGACAAGGAAGCGAAGACAGGAGCATAAGCGCGCCTTGATATAAGCCCGCTGGATACCCCTGGTCATCATGCACGATACTATACCCCAGATCCGCGTGAGCGATGGGCCGAACGATTATGAGCCGAGTGATGAGGGGAGTAATGGGATTGAGCACTGGAGTGCTGCGCAGAACGCGCTATCGAGGAGTAGTGAGGAGGGTATGTTTACTATTTCCTAATCTCGATATGCAAAGAACCGGAGGAGTTTGTGCTGGTATTCCAAGCCTAGACAACGCCGTGAGAAGTGATGCTTGCCCAAGCGTGACAACTCACGATGCTAGATTTAGAGTATGGTGTTTCAGGTTGAGGATATACACTAACGGTATGGTATAGAGAGTCGCAACAAACCGCCAAGCAGCGGTGCCTCCAGCCGCCTCCTACGAAACGCCAGCACGCGAACCGTAACCAAGAACCCCTCCCCACCACCCTCAACCAGCGCCATCGATCCCCTAAGCCGCCACATCCTCCAACGCACAAACACCGAGTCCACGATTCCAGCGCGCCTACGAACTGGCACCGCAGAGAGCCACGACGGCGACTGGGACAACGCCACCACCGCGTCGGCAGATAATATCAACCAGGGCGTCTTACATTCGAGAACCGAACCAGTAAGGCAGGATACGCTGGGCGTGCATGGCAAGGAGAAGAAGAAGGTTGTTTCGTTCCTGAGCAGGTTGAACTTCGGAGGCATGAAGAACAAGAACGAGGCGAATTCGGACGAGGAGTCTGATTCCGAGCCTGACAATGATAGGACGGAGGGCATGAATGCGCAAGTGTTCAGCAGGTCGAAAGATGCTTCGGGATTTATACCAGTGCATAAGGACCCGCCCCGGTACATCAAAGTTCGGGCGAAGGGGAAGAAAGATAGAGAGTTCGGCCGTGTGTTTTTGGCGCAGGAGTTGAGGGGGACGACTAAGGAGGGTGCGCCGTCAAGCAGGCCAGCGAGTATTGTGGGGAGTGCTATGGAGGAGGGGAAGAGGCCGAGTAGCAGTTCTGCGAGGAGCGGTACGGGACCGGGTGGCGCAATCTGGACCACGGAGTTTAGTATCGATGGGAAATACTTGGCAGCTGCCGGGCAAGACCAGATTGTGCGCGTCTGGAGCGTTATCTCAACACCGACTGAACGTGCAGAACAGGAGAGAGATGAGGATTTGGGTGGCGTGGGGAGCGAGAGGTTGAGCACGCCGGTGTTCAAGTCGAAGCCGTTGAGGGAGTTTACGGGGCACACGAGTACGGTGCTTGATCTGAGTTGGTCGAAGAACAATTTTTTGTTGAGCAGCAGTATTGATAAGACGGTTAGGTTGTGGCATGTCAGCAGGGAGGAGTGTCTTTGCACATTTAAGCATAAGGACTTTGTCACCAGCATCGCTTTCCATCCCAGAGACGACAGATTCTTCCTCGCTGGCTCCCTGGATGGAGTACTGAGACTATGGTCCATACCGGATAAGAACGTGGCTTTCTGGGCGAAAGCGCCGGAAATGATCACTTCAGTAGGCTTTGTCCCCGATGGCCGCACAGCAATAGCAGGCGGCAACGGCGGGCTCCTAGGCTTCTATGATACTGAGGGCCTCAGCTTCGTCACACAAGTCCACGTCCGCAGTTCCCGCGGCAAGAATGCCAAGGGCAGCAAGATCACGGGGATCCGCACTATGTGCTTCCCGCCCAACAACCCGAATGGTGAGGTCAAGGTGCTTGTTAGCAGCAACGACTCGAGGATCAGACTGTATAATCTGAGGGATAAGAGTCTGGAGATGAAGTTCAAGGGCCATGAGAACGTGCATTCTCAGATCCGGGCGAGCTTTTCGGAAGATGGGAGGTATGTTATTTGTGGTTCGGAAGACAGACGCACTTATATCTGGTCTCTATTTAGCAATGACGGAGATAGTATGGCGAGTGGGAAGGATAAGCACCCCGTTGAGTCGTTCGCGTCGCATGGTGATGTGGTGACTACGAGTATTATTGCGCCTGCGAAGACTCGCCAACTGCTTGGAGCCTCGGGTGACCCGATTTATGATCTTTGCAACCCACCACCAGTCACGCTGCTGTCACGGGCAGAGACGAGAGGCACGACTACCACGGATATTCCTGCAGGAGATAAGAGGTTATCGGATACTCCGTCTAATCTTGAGCCGACACCAACGAATGCGTATTTAGCGAGAGCGAGACATGAGTATGGGAACACGATCATCACCGCCTCCCACGGCGGCAGCATCAAAGTCTTCCGCCAAGACTGCGCAGCGAATAAACGCCGGAATGATAGTTGGGAAAACTCCTCTATCTTTAAGCAGAAGCTGGGACGGCAAGCCTCTATGATGAGTAGGAAGAGTGGGAGTACGGGGAGACAGAGCAGGAGGAGTAGTATTACGATGAGCACCATGGGAGGCATCGGCGGAATACTAGGATCGAGAGGCTCAAACCCGAACTTGAAGGGCGAGGAGGGCAATCACCATCACATCCTGAACTGGGCGCACGGTATCCACTCCAACCACTCTTCTGATGCAGTAGGCAACGGCCATTTGAACCGCCAATTGGACACCAGCACCGGCATCAGTGCCGCGCCAAGTACAGCAGTCTCTGAAACTCCCTTGGTCTCCCGCGACAGAAGTCAATCCCCGCCATCTACCTCACGCTGGGGCGCTGGCAGGAAGAGTGTGAGTAGTTTGAACCCGCCGTCTACCATCCTGCTAAATCGTGGAAACGGTCCAGCGAGTGAGGCGAGGCAGGCACCGTATAAGGGTGCGATTTCTGCGAATAGTACGCCCGCGCCGATGAGCCCTGCGAGTATCGGACCTACAAGTATGGCTCCCATGACTCCTCCGCAACCTGGTTTCGTGAACAACGTGAGGACTGGGTCAGCTGGTGGTCTGTCTACTACAAGTTCAATGAGTACCATGAGCCAGGATGCACCGGCGACGAGTAGGAGTTTGGAGATGCAGGGGCGGGAGAGGCCGAAGTCCATGCTGCCACCTTTTACGGCGTCAACGACGAATTCGCAAGAACAACAATTGAAGCCTGGGCAGAAGGAGCCGGCACCAGGGGGACTATTGCCGACTCCGTCCTTTAGTTTGAAGACGGAGGATAATGGTGGTAGGTTCTGGGGGCTGGGCAAGAAGGATAAGGATAGTAAGAGGAGGAATAGTATTTTGAACTAGGACGACCATGGAGAGGGAGTGAGAAAGGTACATGATAAGAGAAGCAAATGGGTTGGATAGCGAGCGTTGGCTATCGATATAGGCACAAGAGGCGTGTTCTGAGCAACATAGATGGCGTATAAGTGAGCGTGCATGATTATAGCAGTCCATATAGAGAGCCATGATTATAAGTCACCCTGAGTTTACAACTTCATGTTGAAAGGTGGTATCTGTCTACCGGCCTGAGCTGCCCGCGATTGGTACCTGAGCCATCCACAGCTCCGCTCACCCCTTTCTTAGGCGAGCCACTTGGTGTTGTTCGAGTACGAGTACGGACGTGTGCGGCTTCGGGGACAAAGAAGTGTCCAGCCAAGCTCCCGTGCGAAGATACTGCTGGATGAGTGCTTAAAGACTTCTCACTGCAGGGTATCTGTCGAAGTAATGGGACTGCTCCAATTGCCTGCGATCATATCCTTCGAATTCGCATATGGGCGTCGATGTTTTGGTCCACTGCAGTCGTACTACTACTTGTAGAGTCCGTTTGAGCCTAGGAATTAGCTTTACTTGAGCACATTCTCAGGTCTTCGAGATCGGCTCTTGTTGTGTTTCAGGTTCCTTACCTAAGTGCTTCGTGCCGCGCCTTGTGCTAAATTGGGAAACACGCTCGCTCCCCCCAGCACAGCCGCGTCAAAGGCTTGGCTGAGCTCGCTGACAGGGTAGCTGATCCGCCGCGCCGGGCAAGAACTGAAAACATTTCAGAAACGACAACATTCAGTCTAGCAATCTACTTCAATAACTGTCGCCATAATACGTATCAGCTGAAGAGGCATTCAAGTCTTGTCTTGCGATCTAGAATACAAGCGACGTCACAAGGAGCAGGCGGAGTGGATCTGTGGAGGAGTCATTGCGGATAAGGTACTGAGCTCAATTTGACGTCTCAGGTCCCGACAGCGACAGATCTGACGGCAGGGCTAGAGCTGTCGCTATTTCAGCTGGCATATTTACAACTCTATAATCCTACCTTATCATATACTCTCTTCACTTTCTTCGACTGCCTTTATACACATCGCCATCATGGCGTACAACGCGCCGTACCCAGACAACGCCCAACATCCCTACTACGCCAACAACAACCTCGACACATCCTACGACCGCGATCGCGACCTTCCAAGGTTACCTTCGCCTTCACCGTCAGACAACAACTCTTACTACAACCCTACCAATAACAACACATATCAATCACAACCTGGAGCGGAGATGGATCCATCGCTGCAGAAGAGTCCCTTCACGACGACCTTTGATGGCCACATCTACCCTGCCACTTCTTACCAAAGAACGCCTAGCAATCAATCACTAAGTCCTATGGACTCCAACACAGCATACTACGGTCAAGGCGGTGGTGGAAGACCGATGGATAGTACGAATCAATTCTCAGATAACATGCCTTTACGGGACCACCCTGGCGGTCAAACCATGGGAGGTGCTGGGCTGAAGGGCACAAGGACGAATGACACGACAGACCACGTCTACGACATCGAGAACACGAACCCCAAGCGTCGCAGCCCCACCGGATTTGGCTTCGGGACATCGAATCGATTTAGATTTGGAGGGGAAGAGAAAACAGCCTGGGTCGTATGGCTGCTCACCATTATCCAGGTTATCGTGTTTATTATTGAGTTGGTGAAGTGCGCGCAGATTACTGGGAGCGCGATACAGACTGCACCGTTTAATTACATGATCGGGCCGAGTCAGTATGTGTTGATTAATATGGGGAGTAGGTATGCGCCGTGTATGCGCCCAATTGATGCGATTAGGGACCAGACTGAGGCGGGTGTGGCTGTGGATTGGTTCTGCCCTAGTGCAAGGGATTTGACGTCGTTGACTAGTGAGAGTAATAAGGGTGAGCACTGCCGGCTCAATGAGCTTTGTGGATTTGGTGCCGAGAGCAAGGTCGACAAGACGCTGAGTGATGCGGTTTATGCCGAGACCTCAACTCCAACGCCCGAGCAGACCGCACAGCTGAATGATGGCCCAGATCAGTGGTTCAGGTTTATCGTCCCGATGTTTTTGCACGTCGGCATCATTCACCTCCTCTTTAATATGTTGTTACAGACTACTTTGGGAAGGGACATGGAGAAGAGTATCGGCAGCATCCGCTTCTTCCTCGTCTACATCGCGTCAGGAATCTTCGGCTTTGTGATGGGCGGCAACTTCGCCGGCGTGGCAGTCTCCTCTGTCGGCGCCTCCGGCGCTCTCTTCGGCGTCATCGCGCTCACCCTCCTGGACCTCTTATACACCTGGGGTGAGAGGACAAGTCCGTGGATGGATCTCCTCTGGATCCTCCTCGACATCGGCATTTCCTTTGTTCTTGGGTTGTTGCCGGGCTTGGATAACTTCGCGCACATCGGCGGCTTCCTCATGGGGTTGGTGCTGGGGATATGCATTTTACACTCCCCTAACTCCCTACGCAAAGGGATCGGGAGCTACGAACCGCCTTACCAGGGCCTCAGTACCTCCACTTCTAACCCCTCTGAAAACAGGAGTGGGACGCAGCAATTTGCGAAGAATCCGGTAGGATTTTTCAAAGGGCGGAAACCGATGTGGTGGGTGTGGTGGTTCTTGAGGGCTGCGGCGCTTGTTGCTGTACTGGTCGTGTTCATCGTTCTTGTGAAGAACTTCTACGCGGAACCGATGCACGTATGCAGCTGGTGCAAGAGACTTAGTTGTCTGCCTGTCAAGGACTGGTGTGACGCGGACCAGTCGCTCTTTTTGCCTCGGGGGTGAAGAGGGTGGTTAGAGAGCGAACATTAGTCTGGTATCTTGAATGTCCATTTCAGCTTGCAAGGACTCGAGTGTAGTCTGATAGATAGGAAGCATAGCGATGGCGTTCTGCTTGAGATCACAGTCTTTGAAGCAATATGAATGGCGATAGAAGGATGATATGGTTTGTGCTCGTGTTCATGTTCTGCTCACTGTGCACTTTAATTTTGTTGATGCGCGTAGGCATTCATCTGGAATTGTGGTGAGGATGGTTGCAGAATTGCCTATTTGGGACTCAGGGTCGTGGTCATGAAGCCTGTCGGCCAACTAATCGTAGCAACTCCACGAGATGGATACAGGCTTTGTCGATCTTCAACAGAGAACATCAAATCATTAAGAAATGTGAAAAGAACTTCAAAAACAAATCCTGAGAAATTCAAGGGCAAAAAATGCAAAATACAGTCAGTCCAGGACTCACTGAGTCGGGACAGGACCTGAGCCCGAGACCATGGTGGGCGCTCATTCAACCAAGGCCAGCCTTTCCCAACGGGTCCTGTTGTTTTGTTACTGAAGAACATCCTCAGTTATAGATGCAATGGTTGCGACACTACTTTTGACCGTCACCTCCCAAACTTTAGACGCACATACCACTCTTGGCATAGTGTGGATGACCCCTTACCTAATCGGCATAAGCTTAGCACTTTACGCGTCTTGTCGCGACTTGTACTTGGTACGCGACTTCTGGGGTAGCAAAGCAGCCGCGGTCGATATTGTGAGGAGGCATCAACACCACTTCTTCCTACTTGCCGGAGGTTTTGAATACGAATTTCTGCCTGGATCAACGACGTCAGACACATAAAAGCCTCGCCCTTTTTGAGGTGTTTGTTGCTTTCAACGCATTCCATACATTCAGAAGTCTTCACTTAAAAACTTCAGTCCCCTCGAAGTCGTCGACACATCCAGAGCCTTTTACGCCCTTTGGACTCTTTACGCTATTAATCCACAATGTCAACACTCCCTCCCTACCGCCGCCGCGCCTTCGGCGAACCCACTTCATCCCGCCGGCTCAACTCCTCCCCACCCGCCTCCCAGTCCTCATCCAACACCACCCAAAAAAAGCGCAAGCTCGACAGCCTCCAGACAGCCTCTACACTCCAACGCTTCAACAGCTCACAAAATGGGCCGAAAGGCAAGGTGGGTTCAAGCCAGCCGTCGCACTTCGAAAGCGAGGTCCTGGAGAAGATGACGCAGGAGATGAACGGGTTGAAGGAAAACAACAGTGAGAAGGACCAGCAGTGGGAAAGGCCGAGTTTGAAGGACTTTGATGCGAAGAGGGATGGGTTAGTGTTTCAGCAGATTGAGGCGGAGGAGGGGACGCTGCATGGGGGGAAGGCGACGGTGAAACTTTTTGGTGTTACGGAGGTATGTTCAGCCAGTTGTCCCGGAGAGAACGGGTGGGTTAGAATATGAGCTAATATTGATAGACTGGTCACTCAGTAATGTTACATGTCACAGATTTCTTACATTATCTGTATGTGGCGGCGCCAGTGTCATTCCAACAGAGAGACTGCGAAACCTTCAAACTGTACCTCGAATCCCAAATAGCGAACCACGCACCCTCAATCCACTCCGTGCAAATGGTGTTGAGAGAAAATCTTTACGGCTTTCAAGGCAACCAGCAAAACCCATACCTCAAGATTACCGCCACAGACCCAAAATACATCAACAAGATCCGCACAACCATAGAAAGCGGCAGCGCAAACTGGAAGGGCATGTGGAAGGTCGGTGACGGTGCAGGAATCATGACATTCGACAGCATTCAGTATGTGCTGCGCTTCATGGTGGATACGAAGCTTGCGGGTATGTCGTGGGTGGAGGTGCCGACGGGGAGTTACAAGCTCGTCCATTCTAGTGAGCGGCAGTCGAACTGCCAGATTGAGGCAGAGTGCACGTACAGAGATATGATTGCGCATAAGCCGGAGGGGGAGTGGTCGAAGATGGCGCCGTTGAGGATTCTGTCGTTCGATATTGAGTGTGCGGGCCGTAAAGGCATCTTTCCGGAGCCGAACCATGATCCGGTTATCCAGATTGCGAATGTCGTTACAAGATATGGGGAGAAGAAGCCTTTTGTGCGGAACGTCTTTTGCCTTGATACGACGAGTAGTATTGTCAATACGCAGGTCTTTGAGTTTGAGAGGGAGGAGAAGATGTTGATGGCTTGGAGAGATTTTATGGAAAAGGTCGACCCGGATATCATTATTGGGTACAATATTTCAAATTTCGACTTTCCGTATCTGCTGGATCGAGCGAAGCATCTTAAAGCGAACGGCTTTGAGTTCTGGTCGAGATTGCATAGTGTTAGGTCTGTGGCGAAGGAGACGAATTTCAGCAGTAAGCAGATGGGTAGTCGCGATACGAAAGCTACGAATACGAACGGCCGTTTGCAGTTGGATTTGCTGCAATTGGTTCAGCGAGACCATCAGCTTCGTTCCTATACACTCAACTCTGTCTGCGCACAGTTTCTCGGCGAACAGAAGGAAGACGTTCATCACACAATCATCACAGAACTCTTCAACGGCACACCCGAATCCCGCCGCCGCTTAGCAGTCTACTGTCTCAAAGACGCCTACCTCCCCCAGCGCCTCATGGACAAGCTATCATGTCTCGAAAACTACACCGAAATGGCCAGGGTCACCGGCGTGCCCTTCAACTTCCTCCTCTCGCGCGGTCAACAAGTGAAGTTCGTCTCGCAGCTGTTCCGCAAAGCCCAAGAACAAAAACTCGTAATCCCCAACTTCCGCACCGACTCATCAGGCGAGCAATACGAGGGAGCTACCGTCATTGAGCCGACGAGAGGGTACTATGACGTGCCTATCGCGACGCTGGATTTCGCGTCGCTGTATCCGAGTATCATTCAGGCGCATAATCTGTGTTATACTACACTGCTGAATAAGAATGCGGTGGAGAAGTTGGGGCTGAAGAAGGATGATGACTATATCGTTACGCCGAATGGGGATATGTTTGCGACGACGAAGTTGAGGAAGGGGCTGTTGGCGCAGATTTTGGAGGAGTTGTTAACGGCGAGAAAACAGGCGAAGAAGGAGTTGGCGACTGAGACGGATCCGTTTAAGAAGGCCGTGCTAAATGGTAGGCAGTTGGCGTTGAAGATCTCTGCCAACTCTGTCTACGGCTTGACGGGTGCCACCGTTGGGAAGCTTCCTTGCTTGGAGATTGCTTCGAGTACTACTGCCTATGGTCGTCAGATGATTGAGAAGACTAAGGAGGAGGTGGAAGCGAGATATACGATCGCGAATGGCTATACGCACGATGCGCAGGTCATTTACGGAGATACCGATTCCATCATGGTGAAGTTCGGCACGAAAGACCTGGCTGAAGCCATGAGGCTTGGTGACGAGGCCGCGACCTATGTTTCCAGCAAATTTATCAAGCCGATCAAGCTCGAGTTCGAGAAGGTCTACTTCCCATATCTGCTCATCAACAAGAAGCGTTATGCGGGCCTCTACTGGACGAACCCGAATAAGTATGACAAGATGGATACGAAGGGTATTGAGACCGTGCGCAGAGACAACTGCAGGCTGGTGCAGACGGTTATTGAGACCGTGTTGAGGATGATTTTGATTGATCAAGATGTGCAGGGTGCTCAGGAGTGAGTCGACCCATTCCTCTCTGCATGATGACTTGAATAACGTGCTAACAAATTGAAAGTTACGTAAAAGAAACCATCTCCCAGCTCCTCCAAAACAAAATCGACATGGCCAAGCTCGTCATCACAAAAGCAATCTCCAAAACAGACTACACCGCCAAACAAGCACACGTCGAGCTCGCGGAGCGCATGCGCAAGCGCGACGCTGGCTCCGCCCCTACCCTCGGTGACAGAGTCGCGTACGTTATCATCAAAGGCTCAGCGGGTGCGAAGAACTTCGAGAGGAGTGAGGACCCGATATACGTCTTAGAGCACAACGTTCCGATTGATACGAAGTACTACCTTGATAATCAGCTCGCGAAACCGTTGGGTAGGATCTTTGAGCCGATCCTGGGCGATGTGAAGGCTAAGTCCTTGCTTACTGGCGCGCATACGAGATCTGTATCCATCGCTGCACCGAGTGTAGGCGGGCTGATGAAGTTCGCGAAGAAGACGCAGACGTGCATGGGCTGCAAGAAGCCGCTCGTCAATAAGCAGGAGGCCGATGGAGCGGTATGCAGCAATTGCGAAACGAGAGTGCCGGAGTTGTATACGAAGACTTTGGATACGGTGTCTGAGCTTGAGGTTAGGTTCAGTAGGCTCTGGACGCAGTGTCAGAGGTGTCAGGGGAGCATGCATAATGAGGTTATTTGTAGCAGTAAGGATTGTCCGATCTTTTATATGCGGATGAAGGCGAAGAAGGATGTGGAGGATGCGGGGAAGGAGTTGGGGCGGTTTGATGAGGCTGCGCTGAACTGGTAGATGATGGTGTGGAAGACGAGGACGAGAGATGGGTTGGAGATGATACATGTAGGAAGTGCTAGGAGTTCGGCGACGAATGTGACGGCATGTCAAGGATACTCAAATATAAGCATATTATTATAGTACCTGCAGCTAGCAATCCTTATCTATCTACAACACTCCTGCCTAGCCAGTCCCACGTTGGTGTATCTGTGTTATCATCCCCGCCAATCGAATAACAAATCCCACCAACCTCTTCTCACATCCATATTCCCATCCCTCCTATCCAAACTATCCAAACTATCCAAACTATCATCCTTCGCAACGCAGCCTTCGCTGCCTGCTTCTCTGTCACGACCTGAATACTGAAGCACTGAGGGCATTTTACTCGCAAAATTCTCACTCCTCTCAACTCGCACCGGACACTTGAGAGCGGGGAGAGAAGGAAAGGATCAGCAAGCGAGGACATGCGAGCGCATGGTTGCGCAATGCGTGTGGGATTCTTGGATGTGGGCGCAGGAGTGGGCGGCGCTGTGTGTTGAGTACATCTTGCCGAAGTCGTTGGGATGGCTAAGGTTGAAATGTGGGGGGGCTAGGGGTATATAACGGAGAGGATAGGGAGGGTTCGGTGTATGAAGGAAATAAGAGATGCCTCAACCAGGAATGGGTGAAACGGAGTGTGCGAGACAGTACTCGGGACCGACAAAGCCTCGTAAGCTTGTCTTGGACAATGGAGGCTGTGAAACGGCTATGAGGCCGAACCTACCATCTGAGGACAATGGATGCGGTGGATCAAGTAGCAGCTGCCGGGTTTGCCGCATCGCCGCCGCGGCCACCGTCCGGCAACTCGTACTTGGGCCCATTCGACTGAAAACCTCTTCATTGCTAGTGACGCGCTCTACCACTGAACTGTCGAGAGCTGTTGAACTTCAGCAGTTGAAATGTGGGTATAGCTAGCGTGGTGTTGTGGAGAGATCTGGAGATGGGGTGAAGATTGAGTTTGAGGCGGGTCTTGGCGGCGGCAAAGGCTGGTGAGACCTGTATCTCAACCCTATCAAAATCGATATCGGGGAAGATACAAACACGCAGGAGGATATCTACAAATTATGCATTTTTTTCCTTCAGAAATCCAGGCAAATCTCCAAGTATTGTTCTTCAATTTGTGTTGTTCCTCGACGGTACCCCTGTCAAGCCGCCCCGCTAGCAGGGTTCTCGGAAACTCCGGCCGAAAACTCTTCAACGACATTCCCACAACACCGCGGCAGCAAAACGAAAAGATGAGCACTCTCTTGCGAGAGACTCGGGTATTGAGCCCGAGGCGGGGCTCGAACCCGCGACCTTGAGATGATCTTGAAAACCAATTGCTTGGGAGCAACCGGATGGTAAGAGTCACACGCTCTACCGATTGAGCTACCCAGGCGGGTGTTGTTGGAAGTAGAAACCTATTGAAGATTATCGAACGTTGTACGATGACCGAAAGAGGTAAATGGAAAGAGATCTGTCCTGGAATCGCCTGTGGGGTCACTACTACTTCCGGCCATCGTTTTTCAAGACAAAGCCAGATGTCCGAGGTATACAGCGTCCTTTGCCAGTATTGACTTGAATTGAATCGACTGAAGGTTGTCTGTAATCTGAGATAATCATGGGCTGTCAAGTTAACATCTGTCTTAAATTGAGAGATTGGATGCTGTTGGACGCAAAGGAAACGGCCGAGTTGTGGTTGTTGTTCGATGAAAGTCGTGAACTCGAGAGAGGACGAGATTGATGGAAGTTTCTTAGCCACAGATGTTCCGGATTGGATGAACGTCGCTGGGAGCTTCAATGCTAACTGTATTCCAGAGTGAGAGAGACCTCGACATTGCGGCAGTGAAGAGAGTCTTGTAACTGCTGGTCCTGCTATTCGGTTAGCACCTTAATTTCGGATGGAATAATGAAGTCTACGCAGACCACCACTGTAGCCCTTGGCTTGGACGGACGACGAGACAGTCCCAACTATGCTCGCACTCGTCAACCGTTTGGCGTTGGAGCTCTGTAAAGTCTATCGATCTTTTCTTCTGGGGTACGCCTCGTGGTCGACCGTTTAGCGCGAAGTTCTCTCCTGCGCGGTATTTGTGGGGGATGCTCGACGGTGGAGTATGGCTGAAGGCCGAAGAAGCACAAGATACCTGGGAGCAAGTTAGCATCAGCTCTTCAAACATGGTTTTGCACAAAATGTGTTCAGAAGAGTTCTTGACCTCAAACTGGTTGACGATGATGAAACCCGGAGCAGTGGTCTGTGATGGAATCGTCGTGACTATGCTTCACCTCCTCAGCGCCACTCTCGGCGCAAACAACAGGTTGGTCTTGAAAAGGTACGGTAGTGCTTGGTACGTCCTCGCTCTCCAGAAGGAACCAGTTAGCGGAGGCGTCGGAGAAATATCATTGCTGTGTGCTGAAAAACCAAAGGGTAACGCATCAACTGATGGGCTAACCAAGCATTGATTTTGTCTGCGAGAAGTGAGCAAGACCATTGAGGCGAATCCATTCAGGGCGGTCACTTTTGACAGTCACTTATCAGCGCCATTTCGACTTTTCGCTACAACACCAAGCCGAATACATCAGTCATTCTTGCTGAATTTTCATGAAGACATTTGACATATATGTAGCCGTTTATTTATAAGTTTTAAGGGTGTCCAGATCATGGTGGTGCGCATACCATACTTTGGAGTGCCAACAGCGAGCTCAATCGACCGTAGAGCTGCAACAACACATGTTTTTGAATCGGGATTCTTTCCAACGGGTCAAAGTGGGCCTGCAAATGATATTGCAAGTTTTAAAGCTCATAAAATTCTAGTTGTGGTTGCGAGTTTGGCCGGGGTTGTGGTACGATGGCGACGGCACTAACCCATTCAGGTAAAACTATGACTGTCAAAAGTGACTGCCGTGAAGCGTTTCGCATATTGGATGATAGGGAGGTGCAGTGGGTACTGACGAAACGGGTTATTATCGTCCTGAGCAGAACGATTATGGCTTTCGAGGGGCCCAGGAGAGCCAGGGGAGAGTAGATTGATGAATCGGTTGGTAGGGGGGAAAGGTAGATGACTGTTATCATATGGGTAGAGATCTTCGGTGATGGGTTGGCGACAGAACTAGTGGCGTGGATATGTCCGGGGGCGCTTCATCGGGGTAAGGCTGGAGTAGCACAGATTCTCAAGACTACACAGATCAGTGAGGAATTTACAGAATAAATCACTTCAAGCGCTGTGCTCACCTACACACAATCCTACATCCATCTCTCCAATGCCCCTTTTAAGCATTTACACAGTGCTCCACGCTCTATCCACAGGCAGAGCAATACCCGAAATACTAACAGCTCCGGGACCAGCCAGAAACAAAATCGCCTCAGCAATCTCCTTAGCCTCCACCGCGATATCTCTCCCCTGAATATGATTCAGTGCATGAACCGGTGCGCAGGATTGGTACCCTTCCATATCCATCTGCGCCGAGATCGAAGAACTGATGTTGGTGCCTACGCTGCCTGTGTGGTTGTTAGTCGTCTCTCATTGCACCCATTTCCTCTGCCGGAGGCGGAAATTGTCAGAGGAAACCTACCAGGAAGCACAGCATTACAACAAATCCCTTCATCCTTAAACCTCCACGCCGTATGCTTCGTCGCCCCAAGCAGCGCATGTTTACTCGCCGTATAAGCAATTCCCGCCGACGCCCCTGACACACTAGCTTTCGAGCACAAATTGATGATGCGGCCGCTCTTATGGGGCAACATGTGTGGGAGGACGGCGCGCATCAGTTGGAGCGGGGCGGTCAGGTTGATGGCCATGACGCGCTCATACTCGGCGTCGGTGTAGGTTGTGGCGGAGGTGAAGGCGTCCATTATGCCGGCGTTGTTTATGAGGACGTCGATTTTTGGGCTGGGTTGTGTTAGCTGATGTCTTGGGCACGGCGAGGGTTGAGGTGAGCAGCTGTGGAGGGCGAAGGTGAAGGGAGTGGGTAGGCGAGCACCAGATTGAGCACACCGGAGGGCTGCTTTCTGCAGCTCACGCAGTTTCTGACTGATGTCAGAGATATCAGCTGAGAGCTGTATGAGCGGAAGCAAGTAGCACGCCGTTCACTCAACAAGTCCCACCCACCATCTCCCACCATCTTTCCTCACATCTCACACCTCCCTCATCCCCCCACCCAATGCAAAACCACCAAACGAGAATCGCGAGTTACTCACCCCCAAGTCTCCACACACCCAACAACAGCCTTCTCCACTTCTCCCTCCTCCATAATATTACACAGATGAAAATGAAAATTCTCCTCCCACTGCTTATACTTCCCCTCCTCCAGGCTCTCAAAAAGCCCATAATCAAATTGGTTGATGTCCAGACCATAGACTTTGTATTGGTGAGACAGGAAGAGTAGTAAGGTTTGGAGACCGATGCCACTGCTGCAGCCGGTTAGGAGGACACTGCGATTGTATCCGTGGTCGAGCATTTTGGTGGTGGAGGGTGGAGGTGTGTAAACGGCCTGGGTTGGGATTGAGTGGTGGGTGGAGTTGATGCCGTGGCTTGGTTGTGTGGGATCGTTGTTGATGGGTTGTGGAGGTGAAGTGGGAGAGAGTCGATGATGCCAAAACAGCAGGACGAAAAGCTACAGCTTTATAAGAAGATCGAAGAGAAACGCGAGCAACACAGCAGGGCAACATGATTATATGCGAATACGATTGAGACATATAGCGGCGTTCTTGAAGATCTCGGCCCCCCGGATATGTGGAATGATGGTTGCAGCGGGGTAATACGTGCGGGCCAAGAGAGGGATGCACAACCTTCTACTTATACCTGCCGCGCCCACTGGGCAGCTGTTGGAGCTATCCATGCCGCTCCCTCAATGCATCGTGATAGCATCGACCTATAAGGCTTTGATACGAGATCTGACATGATATGAGAAGGTCAGACATGGGACGAAACTTAGTCAATTGCTGGATCCTTGGCTGGGTGCGTGATCGAGATCCAGTGCCAGCCTTCACATACCGCATACCAAGTTGTTGGCATTGCTGGGTATGGGTCCAACATGACGCTACTGTGGTAGTGGGTTTTTGGATGCCGCCTAAATCTGTAATGGTGGTCAAGATAAGCTTTCAGAGGAGCAATTGGAAAGCGTAGAGGGAGGATATGGGAACGTCGAGTGTGGGGTAGCGCACCTTATGCAGATGCGGGTATCGCCCCGCTTTCTTGTTCGTTTCGCCAAGTTCGGGGTCTCAGAGGCTCCTGGAACTTGCTCTGCAATAAGATGTCCATAAGTCAAGTGAATGTTATAGGCCTTCGTGAACATTTGGTGCCAATCGGTTTAGCTAGCCAATCTGACTGACATTGTTTTTTGAGATTTAATTAGTTTTGCCGAATAACTGTTAACCAGTTTCCAAAGATCTAGATGAGACATAGGTATGTGTATCAACATATCAGGGTTTTATTAAAGGGGCAGACGAGGGGCCTGTAAATGCGAAGAGATTAAAGATCTACTGCTCTAAGATGTACTGTAACTTTTTCATAGGACCGGCTTTGTAGTCGATACACAAAATAGTGAATATATAACAGCGTTTATAAATTCCTGACTCGCAGGAGAGCTGATTGCTCAAATATATGGAAACATGGCGGGTCTTCTACATTCCATAAATAGGCTAAGGCTGTAACTGTCTTCGTATTCATAGCTATGAGCAACGTAATGATAACTGCCTCCCAACATGTTAATGCACTCAATGTGCACATGTCTAAGCCTTCTATGCACTTAAACCAGATCTATCCGACATCCAGGCAAGATCTTCCTGCAGAGGCCTTTTGCCAAGCGCCAAACGCCAATCCATCTACCCTGTAATTTGTCGGCAACCATTGGGAAACTCCTTCAACGAGTCGGCGATATTACCTCCCTGGGCATGCCTGTAGCTCCGAAATGGCCTCGAGTCTGCTTCTAAGCCTGAGGGAAATGGGCTCACAACACATCTCTATCCGGCTGAAAAAACTCCAAACTCTTCCCCGCAGCAGCAAACATCTGCCACCTAGGATTGAACTCCACAATATCACACCCACTCTTCCCGCTTGCGGCGCCCGTCTCTAAGATCTGAATCGGGTCTCTAACCTTGCCCTCCTCGCCGTCACTCTTCTTATCCGCAACATCATAAAGATTGGCCCCACTTCTTCCATTGGCGGCGAGCACGTAGCGGCCGTCGGGCGTGAAACAGCAATCCCCACTCGTTTCCTGAACCTTATCATGCCTGCTAACCTTCTCATCCTTATTCCCCTCCGGCGGTGTCTGGCCAGGCGCAAGACGGTTGGGCCCAGGCGACTGGGTGCGCAGAAAGTGCTTCACTGAGCCGTTAAAGGCGTCGAGGACAAGATGGCCACCACTTCCCGTGCCCAACAGTATACTCCTCCCGTCGTTGCTGAATTGGAGCTTTGTCCAATTCCTGGTCAGCGCACCCTCACCCCCAACCTCCATAGCGCGTTCACTCATATCCCAGCACCCAAACGGCTCCTTATGGTTCCTGTAATCATACAACAGCAAAGTCTGGGCCGTCGGGGAGGCGACGGCGAAGACTGTCGCACTTGCGTCGAAGGCGGAGAGGGTGGGTTGGGTGAGGTGCAGTATGCCGGTAGCCTTGTCGGATTTCGGGTCGCTCTTAAGGTCCCAGATGCGCAGGGTGTTGTCTAGGGAGGTGGAGAGGAAGAGGTCGGAGGAGGGGTGCATGGTGATGGATGTGACGGCGGCGCCGTGGCCGCGGAAGTACCCCAGGAAGGTGTCGTTGTGGGTGCTGAGGTAGCGGATATCGTCTGGTCACTAATGTTAGCATCGGGCGCCTACAATGATTTTGATGGGAGGAAACGAAGGGGTGGCCACGGGGGTATTGAGCAAGAGAGAGAGAGAGAGTGGGCAGGGATAACGCACCGTTTATCTCAGTAGAAGCGTAGAGTACAGATGCGGAATTGTGAGTGAACTTGGCGAGTTTGGCGCCGTACTTCTTGGAATCTATCCGCTTGTTGAACTTGCCGTCCATGACGGTGTAGAGCTCGAGTGTCTGATCAGACTCGGAGGTGATAAGCTGCTCCCCTCTGTCGTCAAAGTCGAGGGAGAGAATGCTAGTTGTCTTGTGGTGGTGTTCACGCTCCCAATGCTAGTAAGCTGTTAAAAAGTTGATCGAATGGCTTTGAGGGTGCACATTTGGAGGCAATCTTACTCTAACTGGGCGAAATGTGCTGATAGTGGTAGTCAACTTTGCAATTGGAGGCACAGTTGGCTTTTGCGCAGCGCTGGAAGCTGGAGTATCAATATCCATCGGGGTGGACGACATTGTCACTGAGCTTGAGCGCACTGCTCAAAGGACGAGACCTGGAGAAAGAGTGCGTAGTTCTTAGCTTATTTCTAGATTTACAACTGGCTTCAGTGGATTCAAGCTCAGCTTCTCTTCTCAAGAGAAAGCTGCAACATATATATTCGTCAAGTTGTACAGTTTGTAGTATTATCTTGTGGTGTTGTCGCAAACCACAACGCGACAATCCACGGCCTCGTCCTCAGCCTCGCCAAATAGACCTTGTCCCTAATCACGTGGCAGCTCCACCCCCGTCACCCCACAACAACTCCTTTCATACTAGCGTCTCCGTCCGTCATTGACGGGCTGTCCTATCTCGGCGTTCCTCGGCCACGGCAGGAGCGGCAAGGGGCGGCTTTGGCCGGCCAAGTTGGAGCTCTGTGTTGCGGTCTCGGCAAGGACGACGTGCTTAGATGCCGCTTGGATGCCCTTAGATCAACACGCGGGATTGACCTGGACTTTTTGAGTAATTCGACTTGGCTATTCTTCAATTAATTCATCTTGCTTGTTTCTGAGATACCCGTACTTCTTGTACACGTTGTTGCGATTCCATTGTCAACTTACATGTTCAATTGACCAAGTCGGCCCACAAGTGAGAGCAACTACCAACGGCCAACCAGCTTGCGACAATTAACGCAACAAACTTTAACAAAAAAAGAGGCTACCAAACACATAATATCGTCGTAATCCGTGCAGCGCGAGTGGAGAGCAGCTCAAGACACAAACAAACCACCACAATGTCAACAACAGTAGGCGCGTTCATAGCAGGCGGCATAGCAGCCTGCGGCGCCGTCACCGCAACTCACCCTTTTGAGACTGTCAAGATTCGGTGAGCCCGCTCAACATTCATCCATCAATTTAAACTCATTCTAACACTTCCCTAGCATGCAACTCCAAGGTGAACTCCAAGACAAAGGCCACCAACCAAAGCTGTACAAAGGCCCTCTCCACGGCGTCTCAGTAATCATCCGCAACGAAGGCGTGCGCGGCATCTACCGCGGACTCAGCGGCGCCTACATCTACCAAATCCTCCTGAACGGTTGTCGTCTTGGGTTCTACGAACCAATACGCGGGACCCTCACCCAAGTACTCTTCAACGACAAGACGAGGCAATCATTAGGCGTCAACGTATTCGCAGGAGCAACATCAGGAATGATGGGCGCACTCTGCGGATCGCCATTCTTCCTCATCAAGACGAGATTACAATCATACTCGCCATTTTTGCCAGTGGGCACGCAACACCATTATAAGGGTTTCGTTGACGGATTCCGCAAGATCTTCTCCACAGAAGGAGCACGAGGTCTTTACAGAGGTGTCTCAGCAGCAATGGTCCGCACAGGCTTCGGTTCCTCCGTCCAACTCCCAACCTATTTCTTCGCCAAGCGCCGCCTTACAAAGCATTTGGGTATGGAGGAGGGACCAGCGTTACATCTTGCTTCGTCGGCAGCATCAGGATTCGTCGTATGCTGCGTTATGCACCCACCAGACACGATCATGTCGAGAATGTACAACCAGAACGGAAACCTCTACCAGGGAGTCTTTGACTGCTTGAGCAAGACTGTCAGGACGGAGGGTTTCTTGGCTATTTATAAGGGGTTCTTGCCACATTTGGCTAGGATCTTGCCGCATACTATTCTTACGCTTAGTTTTGCGGAGCAGACAAATAAGTGGATGAAGACGGCGGAGAGCAAGCTTGGCTACGAGACTGTCATATAGGGAAATCAAGTTGTAGATGAGAGTCGATTGGAGATGAGAGGGCGGTGATACCCAGCAACAGACGCTCAATTGAGAGCCTGGCGTATCTTTGACATATTGAGCAAGCGAGCGATCTTTAGACATAGAGAGAATCAAGTGTTGATCTTTCCTACGGCATTTGCTATCCTTTCTTACACTCCCCGTGATAAACTTGTGAACTCCTGATAATCTGTACCGCTTGATACTGAAACCCATCTTGTGATATAGGCGGTTAAATATACGCTCCCCGTCTACAACTTCAGCTTCCTCTTTAGCTCATCAACGAGTTCAGTGCTCGCACTCCCACCAGTACCCAACTTCTTATTCACAACCTTTTCAACAATCTCGCCCATCTTCTTGATCTTCGCCGGCTTGCCCTCGTCCCATGCTCTCAACTTCTCCTCGGCGCCCTCAGCCCTCGTCTTCCACTGCTCCTTCCCCTCCCTCTCCGCCAGCACCTCCCTCCTCACCCCCTCAATCTCCCTCCCCAAACCCCTCATCTTCACCCCGTCATCCTCCCTCGCCCTCTGCAACCCCACAACCACCTCATGCTTCCTCCCCAACGCAACCTCCGACTCCACTTTCTCCACCTCCAGCTTCTTCACCTTGCCATCCAGCGTCCCAGCCCTCTCCTCGCTCGCCTCGTACTTCTCTTTCAAGTCGACATTCTCGTCATAAACCTCGTCCAGCAACATGTGCAGCGCCATAACCTTCTCCTCTGGGGCGATGTCTGGGATGTTGGGACGCACATTTATCGACGCCAGGACGGAGGGATCGGGCTGGCCCTTGTTCCTGTCATCGCCCGATGTAGCGCTGTTATGCGGTTTGGCGGTGGCGGTGGCGTTGGCGTTGGCGGTGGTTTTTCGTTTACCCCTGCCCTTTCGCTTCCTCCTTTTTTGATCGGTATCCCCTCCACCCAAGTCAGGCCCTTCCTTCTCGCCCTCCCCCGCACCGATCGCATCTCCTCCCTCGTCTCCTCCACCGATAAGCGTGTCATCGGTAACCAATCCCCCCCCTCCCTCCCCAATCCCATTCTCAATATCAAAGTTCCTAGCCGCGCTCCTGGCGGTCGCGACGGCGGCGTCGTGCTCGATGTCGGAAGTTGTCGACATGGTGAAGGACTTGTAAATTGACTTCTTTGGCGCGTAACCGATTAACCGGTGTATTCGAGGTATGATCGCGTTTCAGTGGACTTCTAAAAGTTTGCAAAGTCTGGCGACAAAGAGCTCTGTGGTGACAGTTGATTAGTGGTGCTGAGAGTCTGTTGAGATGTTTGGAGGTTGAGTGGCCCTCATCGCGACGACGACGATAATGACAGTTGGCATAGCGATAGCAAGCCCACAATGTGAAGAAGCTCATACACGCGCTCACACGGCAAAGGAAGAGCACAAAGGCCTCAGAGAATAAAATAGGTATTAGACAACGTACACAAAAATGCGTACATGTCGCCGAAGAATTATAAAGCTAACCCACACGCCAACCAATCGCTCATTTGTGTTGCTTGCCACCCCAGCCACCAACCGTCTATCCCTTCTCCCGTCATCTCTCATACCACTAATCATTAGGTCCACCAGTCGTGCTTTCGTATGTTCGTCCCTCCCTAACCTCACAAGGGTCTACCCCAGAAGAAAAGGAACCAGACACCGAAAACACCGTTCCCCAACCTATTCTGCCCCGACTATACTCGAGCTGATACTTTACGCATACCGCTTAACCATGCCAGTTACTAGTGCTGAGGACTGCTGCCAGGCATCTTTGCTGTTTACGAACGCGCCGACTTATTGCTTTGACTGATCGCTTCAATGCTTGCTGACGCTGAACGCGTACGCCAATGCCTGCTTGCTGATTATAATGTTCGTCGCCGTCTTACACGAAAATATGGCTCGCGACCTCAAGCTACGATGATATACACATTAAAGAGCTACCCCACCACCACCTTATCTGAGAGGGTGCTTCACGTCGTTCACGCCATTAGCAATAACCTCTCTCAACGACCACCTTGATGGCTTGACGCCTCTCTTTCCGTTGAGCCTGATCCACTCCTTCTCCATCTCATTCGTAACTCCGAAAGGCAGTGACTCAGCTCCTCCAGCGACACCGGAAGAAAACTTAAGTTGAAGGACGTTTCCAGCCTCATCACAAGCAGCAAGAAGTCTGTCGAGATCGTCCTTGTTATGCGCGGCCGAGACACAGAATCTCGCCCTCGAGGAGATCAAAGGAGTTGCTGGGTACCCAACAATAACGACCGAGATTTTGCGACGGAGCATTTCATGGGAGAAAGCTGGCATCTTGGCAGGGTTATAAAGCAGGACAGGGATGACAGGTGAGTCGTCGTGTCCATAAACGATGAATCCGAGACGCTTAAGACCAAGACGGAGATAACGAGCATTGAAAGCAATTCTCTGCAGCCTCTCTTCTCCCTGTCCCGGGCAGAGTTCGCCGGTGATGATTCTCAGGGCGCTCGAGATCTGCATGAGGACAGCCGGGGAAGGGCATTCGCCGTATATAGTCGCAGCATTGGTGGCGCGGAGCTTATCGATGATGTGAGGCTCAGCGGCGATATAACCACCATTTGCGCCAAACGACTTGGTAAGCGTACCCATCAGAATATCAACCTCAGCTGGGTCGATGTTGAAGAAATCGCAGACACCCTTACCCCTTGGTCCGAGCGCGCCGATGGAGTGCGCCTCGTCGACGAAAAGGTTGAACTTGTATCTCTTCTTCAGCGCCAACAGGCCGGGGAGATTACACATCGTGCCCTCCATGGAGTAGAGGCCTTCGACAACGACGAGGATCTTTTTCCATGGGCGATGGGTGCGTGGTTGACCCTGGGAGATGACTTCGCGGAGTAGGCGTTCGAGATCCCGCATATCGTTGTGTTTGAATGAGGAGATCATGGCACCGGAAAGGCGGGCGCCGATGCGGATAGATGCGTGGTTCAACTCATCAGAAATGATGAGGGAGCCCTTGCCCACGAGCGCTGGGAAGGTTGTGGAGTTGGTAGAGAAACCCATGGAGAAAACCATTGCTGCTGCTTTGCCTGTGAACTTCGCGATCTCCTTCTCGACTTCCAAGGTGAGGTCCGTGGTGCCGGCATCTTGGCGTGGAGACGCGGCCGAGAGTCCACTGCGCTTGATCGTCTCCTCGACGGCGTCGGCACATGGGCCCTCGGATTGTGCGAAACCGAGGTAGTTGTAGGAAGACATGTTGAGGGTTTCCGTATACGTGCCCGTGAACTTGAAAGTCTCGTTGAAGTTACCGCTCACACGATCAACGAGCGTCATCAACCGCCCTGGGACACCGGTGATTGGGCGACCGAAACAGTCGTTGATACGCATCTTTAAGCGACGGACATAGAAGTTATCGAAATCACTGTTTAGTGCAGCGTAGCCATCCGCGGCCTTGAGGTGCTTGTAGTGGTCTGGACGGAAGCGCTTCCCGAAGAAATCACGGACGTGACCGAAGACGATAAGGATTAAATAGGACAGGTAGGTCGTGAGGAGGTAGTAGTAAGGAGGTTCGTCCATCACCGGTTCCTCCAGCTCGCCGCCCATGTATTTTGAGACATAGCGGTGCGATTGTGAGCCCAGCGGGCCGAATTGTGCGTCCTTCTTTGTTTGCAATTTCGCCTCTGCCGCCGATAGAGGTTGGAAAAGTGTCGTCGCTGTTTCCGACATGTCGTGTTCGCCGGCTTTAGCTGTGCTTAAAGAGATAGTCGGAAGACTGAGGCCAGGTCCCGAGATGGACGGCGATGGATTGTCGAGGAGATATTGCTGTTGTACTTTTGCGGCAGCAAGAAGCGCGGCCTGTGCCGATTGCTGTTCCTTGGATTTTGGCTGGCCAGAGAAGAATTGAGTAAGGCGCGTCGCTTTGGCGAACGAGTTGCGGCGCGTCGACGGCTTTTCGGCACCGCCAGTCGCGGGGCCAGTGACTGTCGCGGGTGAGGAGCTCGCAAAGGGGTTCTTCAGCACTTGACGAGGCATTGTAGTCATGTAGTTCGTTAAGATGGAGAAACGCGGATATGTACGTTTGTCTGTTAAAGGGGTAAAGTTGTGAGAAGGGTGGTCGTCGTCGTCGTCGTGTTGTTAAAGTGATGGCAGCGATGACCTCTGTCACATCAGATACGTTGACCCAAACTGTCGTCGAGGTACGTGGTGAGCGGTCGAGGAGCGCTTACTCCATGATGAGCACGACTGCGGTGTCTTATGGTTCAGGAACGACAGGGTTTGTAACGACACGTGATGTGGGTTTCCGGGTGCGTCTGGGCTATTGAAACTGTCTTTTCCCCCTGATGCGCCCTAAGCTAAAGCGCTTTCTCCGAGCCATCCGCTGTGGCGCAGGAGTGGTGTGCAGTGGTGCAGCACCGAGCTTGACGGGCCACGATAGCACAAAGGGGTGCTGCTCAGCCACAGCTCAAAACGTTATCAGCCACAGCTCACAACACTGACCCCTCTGAGCAAGGAGGCCTGTGGCGCAAATTCTCTCTCACTCCGCTGCAACGCCGAGGGCTGGCACATGCTCTGACCTCAGCCTGACCGCCCTGACCTCAAGCCTGACCGCATCGGGTTTGGCCGGCAAAAGTCGTGTTGCTTGCTGATTAGATAACCACAATCCGATCCGATCACAATCTTCTCCGTTCACTCCCTTAGCCGCGGCTCGGTCCCGCATTCAAGCGCTTCTCCCCTTTCTTCCCTATCAACCGATCCGTCAGTTGCCAGCCTTCCTGAAGGGGGAGAGGGGGGGGG
>RCNJ01000019.1_pt1 | contig 152273 bp, 159 predicted proteins | sample 2041171 | NCBI WGS metagenome assembly RCNJ01 (sample SAMN09708213, study PRJNA481090) | feces metagenome | biome: feces | host: Pygoscelis adeliae | place: Antarctica: Rookery Lake | collected 2010-03-01 | reverse complement strand
TGTTGACGATCTGCCCCTTTATCCGCAAACGTTATACGGAACCGGCCACGGACAGATCAGCGGATTCTCGAATAGTACTGCTTTCAACACTTACACTCACCGGACTTTCCAATGCACCTTGTCCCCGCCCACACGAACCACCTCCACTTCTCAAAGGTCACAACCCTGCTGTGGTGGCAAGCTGCCAGCAGATTCCCGACCCCGCACTCTCGCCTCACCTCTAAGCAGCATTCCCCATCTGCATCCTCTGGTAACTGATTTGCGCGGCGGATGTGAAGGAATTCAGAGGCGGACTCAAGAGATGGGCGGACCAAGCCCCTCGCCTGCATCAAGGCAGATGTCCGGATTAGGAGCTGAATCTGGGCAGTCTACACCGACCTTCAAGCGCCTCCATGCTTTGTTTTTGCTCGCCAGCTATTGGTCCACATAGATTTGAGGGAGCGGGTGAGGTATAAAGGCAAACAAAGCTTGTCACCTTAAACTCCTTAAAACGAGCTTATGTCGTGCATTTGCTGCGAGGTCCATGTGATTCTCGTTTACTTAAACTTTCACTATTCCCAAACTAGAAAACGGCGCCGGCCCAACCGCTGACAGGCGCCTCTCAGTACCCGCCAAACAGGAACCCTGCCAAAACACGGACCATCTTGAACTTCAACGTCGGAAGTGAGGAGCCGTATCCATTTGGGTGACTTTTTGCGTGAGTCAATCGTAGTTTACAATTGGATGGTTGAGCCATTCTCTAGGAGAATGATAATGCATGGCATCGAGTGATGGCTTTAGGCCAAGCTGAACGACAGGGCCTGTCTCCGAGGTTCAGCTTTTCTCTTCCATTCTGCGCACCTTTATTGGCAATCAGAGCCTCAACTGCGGGATGAGAGCTGCCTACGCGATGTGCAAGATACGCGGAAGAGCAAGAAAGATAAATGTCTGCAGCACTTGGAGTCCTAGGCGACGGAGGACAATGGATTTCATTCCTGGTTGCTGCTCTATCAAAACAGCCTAGTATAACACACCAATACGACACATCCCATCAGAGGCTATTCCAGCCGCCGTCAACTAAGTCGGGGCTGCTGCTATACAAGTGCGCCGTAAACTCCTGCTACAGGATATCAAGCGCCGCCACTTCCTTCGAAAACCTACCCACGCTTCAAAATGCCTAACCCTTCTCCATTCTACTTGCTAGGACTCTCCTGCACCCCACCCAGGATCAAACTCTCCAACTCCCAAGGACTCAGCGTACTCCTCCTCCGACTCCTCCTGTGCTCCCTCGACATCGGCTTCCTTTTCTTCGGTTGTTCCTCGCTCTCCTCCATGTTCTGCGTCGCATCATCCATCTTCTTCACCGGGCTCTTTCCAGTCTTAACCTTAACCTTCGTCGTAGTCGTCGAAGCGGCCACAGCCGCAGCAGCAGCCCTCTTCGCCTTGGCCGCCTTCAACTTCGCCCTCACCCTCGCTGCATCCGCCTCTCTCTCAGTTGCAGCAAGTTTGGCTGCTATACTAGCCATTGTCAACGGGCTTTGCTGTAGTGGCTGTTCGGCCGGCTTCGGCAGTTTCTCAGGCGACTTGAGCGAGTTAAGACTCATGCTAGATATCGGAGTATTAGTCAGCTTGACAGGTGACAAGGTCACGTTCTCGTCCCATGGCTTCTCGTTCTTGCGTCTGCTTGATCTGCGTTGTGGGACTGCTGGCTCCGGTGGTGCTAATGTTGGTGCAGAAAAGATTGGTGAGGGGTGGTATTCGCGAGACAAAGATGACTTTTTGGCGGGTGAGAATTGGTGCTCGTAAGTGATAGATCGTGATGAAGACTCAAGCTCGTTTGTGGCAGATGAAAGCACACTCTTTCTCATGTCTCTTGGCTCATGCTTGACTGGTACTTCCTTGATTGGCGCTTGGCGCAATGGAGAAAGCTTTGGCACTTCCGGCAGTGGCGATGAAGAAAGGACATCTTTCGTTTGAGATCTTGTTGACCTTGTCGACCTCGTTGGGGCGGTCGATAATGGCTCCAAGAGGTCGGCTGGGAAGTCGTCTGGGATTGAGTCTGCCTCGTTCTGCTCCGCATCACTCATATTGCGAAGGTGTGGACTATCCGAATCTTGGGCCCTGGTCTCCTCGTGTCTCTGCTTCATTCGTGGTTCTGAAGCTACCCGTTTCTTGGCAGTTCTCTCGAGGATATCACCGGATTTGCGCTTTCTCCTGGAACCGGGCTGTGTTGCTGGCGCGAGCTCAGCAGTCGCCGTATGATCCGAGCCAGTTTGAGGCTGCGATGCTGTTGTGGTAGAGGCAGCATTGCTGGCAGAAGAATTACTTAGAGTAGATGGTGCACCTCCAAGTAAATTGTCCACCAGGCTGTCAATCATCGGTTGGTCTTCCTTAGAAGCCCTGCTAGTGCCATTGGTGGTTTGAGATGAGAAGTTCGGCTGCTTAGGTGGCCGAGACTCAGATTCAGATCTCTCCATCCTCCTAGCGGCACGATTCCTTGCAGAAGTGCTAGGCGGAGGTTGGCGTCTCTCCACCCTTAGCAGCAACCTATGTGCCTCGTCTTCCACTTCCTTTTGTTCACGAATAGACTCGCGATGAATCTCTCGCATCTCCTTATCCCCCTCTGCCGTCACCTTGGCTGCTTCGCGTTCGTTCGCCAGTCTTGCGGCTCGTTCATCCTCCAACCTTTTCCGTTCCACTTTGGTTTTGGATTTCTCTACCGCTTCCGCCTCCTTCTGCTTCTGATATTCTTCTTCTTGCGATCGCTTTGTCTCTTCTTGCCTCTCATATATTCTGTCTTCCGCCAGAGTGCGGGTCAACATTTGACGGTTCCTTTTGGTTTGGTCGACTACCCATTGTGCGTGGTCCGGGAGTTCCTGATCGCTCTCTCTATACTCGCGGGCGTCTTTTCTTGTTAGGCTATTTTCCGCCGCCCATGAATCGTCGCTGTCGATGGCATCGTCATCGTCTTCGAGCTCCGCGTCAACTGCCTCAGCCGCTGCAGGTTCGTCAACTTGTGGGTCTGCCTCTTCAATCTCAGCTTCCTGTGGTTGCAATACGTCTTCATCTCTCTCTTCAAATGAGCTTGTCTCGCTCATCTCTTCGAGGTCGCCAAGCGGCACACCATTGTCGTTCATAGCATCAATGTCGTCCTGGGTATCCCCCTCCCCATATTCATCCTCCAAATTCTGGGTATACATCTCTTCCGCATCACCTTCCTTTATGGGGCTTAAACTCATGCCCAGCCTCAACTCCTCAAGGTTGATAGCTTGGCCGGTGCTCGTCATCCTCTTTCTCCATCCATCCATCATTTTCACGGCATCCTTCCACCTTTCCTCCATTCTCTCCCAGCCCCCTCTCAATCTAAAGATCTCCTCCTCTCTGACTTCGACCTCCTCGAGCGGTACGAACGAGGGGTTCGTAAGTAGTGTGCGAAGGTGCTCAATTACATTATCAGCTTCCGCTGCAATCGCCTCATATCCTTCTTCTGTGTTGACAATCAGTCCATCTTCCTGCTCGCCCTCTTTCTCCCATCCACTCAACGCTTTTAAAGTATCGACCATGCGCCGTATCAATGCTCCCAGCTTCTCGTTGTCCTCGCTCAATCCACTTGCCAGCTCAGTCAAGAACTCGTTCGTCTCCGACCTGAGATCATACTCCTCTCCAAGCTGCGACTCAGAGTTATTGGCCTCCTTCTCACCAACACCAGCCACCACCGTTATAGTCGCAACCCCAGTTGCCTTCCCGCTCCCTCTTGCCCTACCACCTTCCCCAACGTGCTTCTTCAGTCCCTCAATAACCCTCTCCCTCTTTCGCACCTCATTTGCGCATTGTGCTCTAGTCTGTGCCACCAAACTTCTCATGCGCGCTCTCTCCTCCTTCAGCCCCTTAGCCGCCGCCTCCGCACTCCGCAACTGCATCTTCAACGCCCTCTCACTCGCATCCGCCAACCCCAGCTTCCTCGTACTATCTCCCAGCTTTGCCTTCAGTTGCTCCACTTCACTCGTCTGTTGCAAGCTCTCCGCTCTGACCGTGCGCAACGTAGTTGATAAACTTTCGCGCTGTGTCGCATCGCGATCTCTCCTTAATATTAAGTCGTTGACCACACCCATTATGCGGCCCATCGTCCCATCTGCGCCACCGTCGCCGCGCTCTGGATGTGCAAAGTCGATTGTTTGGCCATTGCGCAGAAGGCCGCGTGAGAGAAGGAGGTTGTTGATGTATACAGAGGCGGTGCGCAGATTGGTGTCGTCCATGTTGCGCTGGATTCGGGAGCGCTGAGGCTCAGGGATGATTGTGATTAAGCTCCAGTCGCCAGCTGCGGTTTATATTGATTGGGTAGCGAATGTATGCTGGGCGTTATGTAAGGGCTAGGCGTGAGGTCGTGAATTCTTGATAGAAGTGTTGAAATTGCGATTTACCTTCGTGTTGCTATGCGGGATCGCGACAATGTAAACAATGCCAAGTACTCTGTGGAGCCCCTGTGGTTGTGGCTGTCGTGGCTGACCCTTCGCTGTCTAAGCCACATCTGTCTCATCACCAGTCGTTGTGCGGCGTCGCATCACGAGCATCAATTCGCATACGGTGCCCTCTCCTCAACTCTCACATCACAACATGGTGGCCAAAGTGGCCAAAGGAAGTGTCTCGAGCATGTACAAGGTACGTTCTCTCTCTCGCCTCTATTCGCTCTCCTTTTGCTCTCTCTCACGCCTCTGTCTGCTATACCTCTCCACGCCGATTCAAGCCAAAAGAAGTGTCGCAGGCAAATACAAGTTATCTCCTCTCTTCGCACCCCGTGTTGTCTCGTTTCAGCAGGGAAAGTGACTTCTAGATGTCAAAGCTCTCGACTTCACATATGGCCACTTTGTCTCTCTCAATGTCTCTTTTCCACAGCACTTCTCTCTCTCACCTCGCTCGACTTCTCGATGTTAATGCTTGACCTCACCTTTGTCCACATTCCCAGTTGAGCTGATTCAGTCTTGACCGTGAAAAGTTGCAATGCAGTAGAATCCGAGCAACAGCCGTGTCTATACCACCCGCAGGCCGTCTCATAAGATTACCACGTACGCGTACAAGCCTTAGGTAGAAGCCATCCATATGGTCCTTTCACTCAGGAGGCTTAACAATTGAGTGTTACCTACAACAGCTTTTTGTTTGGAGAAACACTGTGAAAAAGATATCACTAGCTGATGGCTGCTTCAGACTTCAGACTTGGTTACCATGATCAGGGGCCAAATGGCATCCCTTCACTGACGAGCAGTGCTTGTGTTATTCGTATTTTCAAGCTTGACTCCTGGTCCTCACATCGGAGTCACCACTCAAAGGACAAACAAAGCATTTGAAGTTATGTATTCATCTTCTACAACGATGCCCGACCTCCATATTCTCAAGACGTAAAGATCCCTCTTAAATAAGTACACCTTTAGCAAGGTAGGCTGTTGGTGGAGCTTCTCCAACCTATGAATGATGCTTGCTGAAGACTGTGACTGTGGCTCAACTTACGGGCATTGACGGCAGCGTGCTGTGGTACTTGTGATCCCTGAAAGGTTGCGGGTACGTGTTGGACCAAGGGCTGTGAGGACGAAGGAGTGTTATCATTGTCGTGGATAGAGCTTGTAATGGAGGAGTTGAGGTTATTGGTATTCATGCCTGCGTTGGAGTTGTAGGCAGCAGCGTTGTAACTGTCAATCTCACTCTCCAGATCAGCGTGGGAGCGGCGAGTGGCGAGCGGCAGCGAGTCTTGCTGGGAGGTCATATGAGAGTTCATATGATGCGGTGTCTGTGCAAGCGAATTATTCGACGCTGAGTTTTCAGGGATGCCGTCATTGGACCACTCCCCTGAGCTCGAGTACATGTTATCGCCTTGCGGATGGCTAGAGCTTGACTCAAAGCTCGAGGTGCTAGTGATCGTGCCATCTGGAGAGGTGGAAAGTCCCATATACCCGCCATTGTTGTTCATCGAAGCTGACTGTCCGACCGAAGTGTTGATATCTTTAACTGGAGCTGGGTCTGTCGGCTGTGGAAGATTCGTGATGCTACCGTTGCTATACACGGCTCCATCGTTGTATCGCGGTGCTGGCCGAGCCATGGGCATAGGAAGTGCTCGTACGTGGCTCGCCATTGGGCTCGGAACTGGTAGGGTGCTCGCCATATTGTTGAAGTTGAAGTGGTTGTCAGGCCGGCTAATACTGCTGCGTAGTGGGAGTGCCAAGCTCTGACCTGTATGGTGATAGAGCTGCTGCGGGTGTTGGGTTGCCTGTGGATATGTTCCGGAAGGTTCGTAAAAGTTCATGTTATTATACGATTTGTGGCCCGGGAGGGGAGTCAATGCTCTCTGAGGCGGGACATTGCCGCTCCCATACCCAACATCGACAGACTCGTGATGGAGTGGTTGATGGAAGGGGATGTTGTTATAGTCGTTCATGTCCTCGGAATAATCGAGGCTGGGGTACTGACTGCCATAGCTGGCCGGCTTGATTGGAAATGGATAGTTTGACGGAGGCTGACGGAATGGCATGTTGCTACCAAGTGGTACCATGCCGGGCATCGTTGCATAAGCGGGTGCCATATGGTATTGGGGACCGCGAATGCCCATCCTCTCGGCGGCCATCGTATCATAAGCAAAGAGGTTGTCAGTCCTCAGCTGCATCTCTGTTGATTGAACCTAATATGGTAAGTTGAGTAGCGTCATGGTCGTCGAATAGACTTACTCGGTTGAACTGGCAGTTGTCGTTTCCAGCCGTCTTGCAATTCTGGCAACCTGAATCTCCTTGCTGCCCGCTGCATCGGATCTTGCGTTTTCTGCAGCGACCACACTGAAGAGTGTGAGCACGAGCTGACCGGCCCAAAAGACTAAACCCTGGGTATAACTTACTGCTATTGGTATCCTTCGGCGTTGGTTTTGTTTGTTTTGGTCTTCACTCTCTTCTGCTGTGTCTTGATAACCTCGAGAACCGTTCCGGGGCCGATCAACATTGGACGGCACATATCTGCTCTCGTGGTGGATTGCATATGGCAAGCCATTTCGGCCGGTCCGGGTAATACTCGATTGCTCAATGTCTTGATCCCAATAGCGCGTCATCGTATGAAGGTTACTCTGCATCAGATTGGCTGCTGATTGCTTCGATGTGTTGACAGTGAATTAACTCTTCAGGCGTATGGTATCGATGTATGCAGGCAATTGTCGAGTCGAAATAAAGAAATGCAGAATATGTAGAAATATTTCCAGGTGGATGTCAAGCGACTGAATGTCGAGGCGATCTCCGTTGGCTGGATTCCTTATAGTTCTGTGTAAGGTAGATGCCTCAAATCATGGAGCTGAAGAGGTCATCCATGCATTGATATATTTCCAGGTTCAAAGACACCTTCCTCCGTTCGCTCCCGGGTTTGCTGGCTGCGCAGCAATTCATAAAGAAAACCCCAAATGATATGTCACTCCAGCCATGTTCTGATGGCATGAGTACTTGCTGTACACCTTTTGGTCTAGACATGTTAGGCATTCAGAGTACAGCAGGCAAGATGCAACTATCCTTTTGTGCATCCCAGTTTCACGCAGAAGCTCAATTTGCATAAGATCGCCCTGTATCATTGGAACCTATGTCCGAACATGGACCACAAACAATCAGATGGCCATTGGTTTCATGTAATTCAGCTGGTTTGAGCCTGAGTCGTAGCTGACAAGACCAGACCTTTAGAATCCTGACTGAACCATAGTTGTTAGTTGAGTGGAATTAGCGGCGAAATTTGAAGTGGTAGAGTCAAAACGAAGTTCAGCCAAACAATTTTAACATCCGTTACAACTCGATTTGTTAAGTGTTTTAAACTGCCGATGCCTGAGCCAAAGTAGGGCGTCTGTACAAATCCGCCTCCGCCTTTGGGTATGCGGTTTGACATATATCGCCCATTTTCTCAAGTGCTACGGCAGCGTCTATTTACGGTCGATTTCTCTGTGTTCCTAAATACCACTCTGTGAGCCAGTTGCTGTTATAAATTCGCTGCAACGGTTTTGTGTCCAGTTCACAGGGTCTGGTACAACTGAAACATGGCATGTAGCGTTGTCGGCGTGGCCCCAGCGCGCAACAAGTAACGTCGAGCAAGAAGACAGGGATATATTGCCTGGTTCCACCAATTCTTCCTGAATCTCGTGGTAGTATCATGTTAACTGTTGCCACGGTGTGCGCATATCGCCGCATGGAGTGCGATTAGTGGTTGTGTTTGCCTCTGGTCGCTCGCGCTGGCAAAAGCTTGCTGAACCATGCTGAAGACCCACTGCGGCCCTATTGAGCTTAGTTCGTCATTGGTCAGGTTTAAGGTGGCCCTGGAACTGCATAGTTTTGTTCAAAAATCATATGTAATGGCACCATTAGACAGTATGGTCAGATGAGTGGCATTCGATCTTTCTCAATCGCCTCAACATAAAGTGGTGGAAAATTGTATATCGCAGTTATGTCAATTCTTTACGGCTCAAAGACTTGCATAAAGCAAATCCGCAGTAATGCCATAAGGGACTACGGTGTAGCACAGCAACCCAGGCAACTGGGTCGCTTGGGATGTGGATACGACTTTGCGTTGAGAATAGATGGTCTCTCGAGGCTGTTTTCGACACCGGCGGTCTGTCCCCGATGCAAACAAAATATCTCCTAATTTTGACAGGCTACAACAAGATAGTGTGCAGAAGTTAAGCCACCCTTAACGCTGTGTGGTTGGGCCTGGCGGCGGACTGTTTGGAGTGCATAGGCAATCAAATCGTGCTTAGGCGAAATTATGTCTCGCAGAATGGTGCTACCTGACCTGACGTGCGCGCAGGGATTCTACGACGTTTACCATTGACTACCCAGAATCGGAAACAGAAGCGCGATCATGAGCCCTTTTTAGGTAACACGTAAGATGTAGAAGGATGGTGCATCTCCCTTCGGCTGGCTTAGGCGTTTGAAAGCCAGATCGGTTTGAAGATTTCCGGCGCAGTACTCGTGCGCGTCAAAAGTTTGCCCCTGGTCCGTGCATGATGGCTGTTGAAGCAACACGTAAAGCTTTCATTTGCGCCTGTGCTCCAGTAGCCATCTCTCCCCTGCCAGGGACAAACCTCTGACGAGCACGAGTACTATGGCTCTCGTTGGCCTCTGAAGTGATAAGTGACATTTCTAGCTGTTATCCACGCGACGACCGGCAAAAGCAGCAAACCCGGTCTGACATGTCCAGAGAACCTGCAAATGATTCCATACCAAAACGAGCACCTTCGCACCGCTTAGTGATAACGGCATACCTACCTCTACCATGGGGTCTTTAGACGTGTCGGGACTGTCTCTAAGCCGAGGAGGATAGCCCCACCGGGAAATGTCTGATTCTCCGCGCGTGATTAAGTGCGTGGAAGTGACGATACGGCAACCACATTGTAAAACACAGAGGTCTCCGTCCGCCGGCTCCCTTCCACGTGGAGTCGCAAAGTTGCAATCTGCGGAGGATTTGCAGCAAGCGGTACTCGTATCATGGACGGTTCTGTACTCTGCCCCAGTGGCGGTATTACGAGTACGGTGAAGCTGCTTGTTGACAACGGATACATGCAGTTACCCGACCTTGAAAGCGGGCACCATGTCAGGGCGGCCGACACTGCGATAATGCGATTGAGGAGGTTTTGCCGATTGTCGTGGCAGACAACGCATGCATATGCACCTACAACCGCACTGCAATTGGAGAAGCAACTCTAGCCTTGATATTCGCATGAATCTCACTCGGCGGTCGCCTGAGAATGGTGGTCTCCCATTCTGGGATCTTTGGCTAACATGGGACAAAACCAGTCCACATGCGAGGGTGTACTACACCGTATCTGCTCATGTTTCTGATTTGGGCATCGTGCTTATCGTAAAACTGTTGTATCCAGTTTGTGGAAGTGACATTGCAACTGTGTCTCCGTTAGACATGGAAGAGCGACTGGCTGCAAGTGAAAAGACAGACAGGCAAGGTGAACACTGCCAATCTCGGCAGTCGTGAGACAGGCAGAGGCCAGCCAGCTTCCAAAGGATATGGGGGAAACAGGGTCCACTTAGACTTGGAGGCGATATAGATAAAATGGAAGAGATGGGAGAATAAAATGTCCGGTACGGATAAACGACAAGACAGAAGAGGGCGCCACCTAAGAGAGAACTAGATGCATACCAATTTTTCAATATTGGTGGTCGAGATGCTTGAAGTTGTCTGTGACCGCTATCAAGAATAGGCGCCGGAAGGCGCCAATCATGCCGGCCCCGCTCCCACGATTGGCGACTCCCGCGTCAAGGCGGCAGTCATCAGCACTCCTAAAACCCCATACCCACCTTGAAAGATCAACAAATGTCCCCGCGCAAGGAAATAGAAGACCCTGCGTTGCTACTGCCTCATTGCATCCCCATAGCACGCACACCTACGAGGAAACGTAGAGGCCACAATTGCGAAACATCATCGTTGCTTGCCGATACCAACCGCTTAACAGCCACCGAAGATCTCCCGAATCTTACAGAACGCAACATATAGCCACCACAACCCAGCACTCAACAGCGCCACGATGAGCGTGCTCCTTGAGACCTCGGCGGGCGATATCGTCATTGACTTGTTAGTCGACTACGCGCCACTTCTATGCGAAAAGTAAGTCTTCCTCCCCTGTCCGTCGCATGCAAGGCTGAACTCCTCTAACAGCGCACCCTAGCTTCCTCAAGCTCTGCAAAATAAAATACTACAACTTTTCTCCCGTCACCACCATCCAGCCAAACTTCACCTTTCAGACCGGCGATCCCCTTGGCGGTTCTCCCGATAGCGATGGCGGTAGTTCTATAAGGGGTGTCTTGGGAAGTGGCACACGCACATTTACTGCGCCTCTGCACCCGAAGCTGAAGCATTCTGAGCGCGGCACAGTGTCAATGGCTACCGCTTCACACCCATCAAACCCAGACGAGAGAGTAGCGGGAAGCCAATTTCTAGTCACCCTCGGCGATGACCTTGACTATTTAGACGACAAGGCTGCAATTTTTGGCAAGGTAGTGGAAGGCTTCGGCGTCCTCGAGAAGATCAACACAGCAATCATAGATGAGAAAGGTCGACCACTAGTAGATATCAGGATAAAGCACACAGTCGTCCTCGATGACCCATACCCCGATCCTATCGGTATAATAGAGCCACCCCAATCACCAGTGCCTTCGAAAGCACAGCTTGCAACTGTCAGAATCGCAGAAGATGAAGACCTCACCGAGGAAACGGACCAAGCAGTTGTTGAGAAGGCGCGTCGCGAACGAGAAGCCCGCGCACAAGCGCTCACTTTGGAAATGGTTGGCGATCTTCCTTTCGCCGAGGTCAAGCCACCTGAGAATGTCTTGTTTGTCTGCAAGCTCAACCCGGTCACAGGTGACGAGGATTTGCAGCTCATTTTCTCGCAGTTCGGCACGATCTTCAGTTGTGAAGTGATCAGAGATAAGAGGACTGGCGATTCATTGCAGTATGCGTTCATTGAGTTCGCCGACAAGGATAGCTGTGCGAAGGCGTACTTCAAGATGCAGGAGGTGCTTATTGATGACCACAGGATACATGTCGACTTCTCTCAAAGTGTGAGCAAGTTGAGTGATTCGTGGAGAGATGCGACGAACAACAAGAGAAGGCAAGGCCGAGGGGGGGGTTGGGGAGGAGTCGAAGGACTTGAGAAGAGAAGGCAGTACAGAGGTGAGGCCGAGAGGGAGGTGAGACGAGATAGATATGGATATGTTGTGGACGAGGAAGAGCTTCGAAGAAGAAGCGAAAGGAATGCAGCAAGTGGAAGAGGCGGCGGAGGAAGCACCGGAGAAAAGAGCCTAGAAAGAAGGGATACGAGAACGAAAAACAGGAGTAGGAGTCCTCGAATGGATAGGAGTCCCAGAAGGGACAAGTATGGGAGGGACGAGAGACAAGACGACAGGAGGCGAGACGACAGTTACCGTTATCGGGATCGTGGTGATTACCCCGACCGTGATCATAGACGTTAACATGGTCTGCAGAGATGCTGCCAAGGCACGAATACAGAGATCATCCTGCTATGTCTGAGTTTTGAGTTTGTGGTTTCTCTCGGCCTATCTATTTCATACATTACGTTTTATCTGCTCGAGCTCCGCGGCTCAGCTTCTGTCCGAGGTACAAAACATGAAGCCGTGCTGATCACTCTCATCTCGTCAGTATCGCAGGCCTTTCAGCCATGTGTCCCACTCTCCTCCCAAGTCGGTGCATCGCCGACATCATACATAGTTCCCATATTCATCCTCTCATCAATACGCATAAGGGTTATCTCATATACCTTAGCAATATCCATATTTCCTTCCTCGTCATCATCCCATCTCAGGTGTTCATACTCATCGGCAGTCTCAGCTTCCGTATCTGTGCGGTCCATATCCACATCGGTGTCCTGCGGAGTCTCCTGCCCTTGAGCCTGCCTATGGGTCTGTTCTGGTTGCCGTGACAAAACTTCTAGAACATGCACTCTAGTGCCTTCGACTAGACTCTTCAAGCGTACCATGTCTGTCCTGCTGAGCCCAGCGCTGGGCCCATCCTCAAATCCAGGTAAAGGTTCACCTGTATCGGCATCCTTTCCCTCTAACAAACTAGCGAACGCAAAGTCCAGTTTTCTGAGCAAACTCAGCGTGGATGCAGGTGCCGGCTGAAACGCTCCCAAGTAATCACCTACAGCGCCTGCTACATTGAGCAGATATGGTATCTGGAGTCCAGGTGTCCCAGTCCTCCACAGTACATCCACAACATCGCCTAAATCTTTTGCGATTTCATTGAAGTTTCTATACCCCTCTCCGAAGCCTGGTGTAGTAGATGTCTCATCTTCAGCTGGCGCAAACTTCTTGACATATCGTCGTGATACGCTAAGCAGCCTATCCTCTACATATCTCCTTGTAACCTCCTCTTTGTTGCTCCCAGGCCGTAGTGGGTGCGAGCGAGGATGTGGGAGCGTTGCGCCTGCGGAGATTACCGTGGAAGCGGGCGGTGAAAGTGGAGTGTTCCAAGTGTTGACCTGCGGTTGAGGCAGTGGTGGATGGAGGAAGCCACCTTCTTCTGGTGTGCTGCTTGGATTGGCCGCAAAAGGGGCGGACCATGAAGGTGATGGAGGACGCTCGTTATCCTCTATTATATTGCGCCCACTAGACTCCACCCAAGTCGGAGACGGCGGACGGTCGGAAGTCGCCGAGTGCTCCCGTTTGATGGGTATGAGATCATCGAAGTCGTCCATGATGTTCTGAGGGCCTCTGAGAAATCAATCCGCGCTGCCGTATCTGGGTTAAGATGTGGCAAGAGATGAGAGTGCCTGGGCCTATTATAGCCCAACGCCTGATTTCATTCTTCAAAGTGATTCGATAATACGCAGATGGTTAGAAGTCAGACTGAATAATGAAGCGCTGGATATTGTGAAGCCTGCAATGCAGCTGTAGCTATGTCGTGCTGAAGATTGCTTGTCAAGAGGGATGAGACGTAGGTGATATGTCAACTGCGTGGTGAAGCTCGATGGTGGAGAGAGCAAGGTTAAAATGCGGGATGGGCCGGGGCTATAAAACGATGACGACGTTGTTAAGCGCCGTCACTGTTCTCGACTCCACAAAGCTTTCATTTCGGGATTTGTTGTATTCGAGATAAAATCGATCAATTGATATTTTGCCCCTCTTGCTTCGCTGACAGGCCATCTAATTTAAATCCTCTGCACTATGCAGGAGCAACACAAATACCTGGCTCGGTGCGCTTGCAGCATATTTTTGATCTCGCCGAGACTTTCCTCGACAACTTCAATCGAGCACATACTGTACCTCCTGCACAACACTGTTCTAGCCTGTACGGCATTGCATACGGAGCACTCCAAGCTAGGCCTTCTCGAAGGTCTTTATCTCTGCGCTAAAACTTGGGCCCTTGGTACTACCACACTTTTGTTTTCAGACCGACGGCCAACGTCACACCGCTTCACTGCTGTGTTACCCTTTCTTGAAATCAGTATTAGATTCTGCATAAGAAGGGCAACCGACCTCAAAATGATCGCAAGTCATGATCCTCAGGCACGAAAAATTTGAAATGTAAAGCGGAGACTCGTGTAACAAAAATAAAATTTTACGCTAGTGCTCCTAGCCTCCTCGTACCTATCCGCTCTGCAGAATAGCCTCTGCTCCCACGTTCTAACATTTCGACCCTCGTCTGCTCCCACTAACCTTCCAGCGGCGGTGAAACCCATGCCCGTGCCACAACAACCCCGCATCTACTCGTCGGCGCGAAGCATAAGCTATGTCTCATATATCCAAGTAACCTTCTTTTTACACCCTCTCCGACGATCAAGGATCATCGCCAGACCGTCGGGCTGCGGTCATGGATTACAGGATGATATGACATTGTAGTTGCACAATCGAAGTCGGAAGAGAAGGAGAGGCTGAAGGGTTGCCAAGCATGGTTGTCGGATCTCGTGCAGGTAGTGATACTTCACGACTCTATCGAGGTTCGACAGCAGAAGATGGGCGCAACGCACATGATTTTCCCAGGGATCATGCCCTACCCACTTGATGAAACCTTAACATGCTTTCTCGATGGCCATTGAACTTGAGATGGTGAATCATAAGTGGCTCAGCGAGGAGGTAACACGAAGCTATATGTGCGAGAACTGTAATCTCAGCAAGTGCTTCGATGGTTCCCCTCATGACTCGCGAATCGCGAGTGTGCGACACGGGGCCTGCGTTGTGGCATACTATAGGAGCTCTGAATTTGTCACGCCTCGATCACGAGATGCTAACGAGGGAGGACAAGATCACGTTGTTACAACCACCACCTATGGTTGAAAATGTCGAGCCATGACCATCGATCTGCCGTTAGAGACAGACGTCGATCTTGCCGTCCTTGTGCCTCATCGAACCATTATGATGACGGTTGCTGCGCCGTGGACGGCCTCCTAAATCGTGACGATAGTCGCGACGGGGAATTCTACTTCCGCGGCAGAATATCGGTGGGTGGTGAGTATAGACTCAGTCGCCAGCACTGTAATATATCTCCGAGGGTTTACATCGGTGTCGGTGATGAGGCCGTTCGGGCCCTGTCCTTGTGGAAGGTCCGGTGGTTCGCCGGTGAGCTGTTTCGTGTACATCTCCGGTTTGTAACAGAGAAAGGGGTGTCCAAACAGTAAGCCTGGGTCCATCCAATCACCACAAGTTTCGCGGCGCGAAAGAGTACGGATGCAATGCTCGAGTCCTCAAGTCCATAGAAAGGAGTTGTCGGGCGTCGCCTCTATCTCGAACATATGTCCGCACGTCTGTTGAATCAACATATAAGAGGCCATAACATCATTCATTTTTATCTGGCGTCTCAAGTGATATTTCATCTCCATAGATTCTCTCTTCTCCCTCTACTCTGGCCTCATCTTCATCTCAATAAAAGACACGATACAACACCCTCAGCAGCGCTCCCTACTAAGCAGCACCATGTTCCCATCTCAGCTAGAAAGAAATACAAGACGAAACGTCCGCCAACCTAACTCCCGAGCTCAAGCGTCCGCCTGCATTGAAGCTCTAAATCAAACCACAAAACGCAAAGGTATTATTTTCGCACCCCACCATAAAGTTTCATACTCGTACTGTGCAATGAAATATCTCCCCGGGCCTCGCATGGCGAGTCGATCAATTGAAAAGAAATGTTCGACGCAAAAGATGAACGCCTCTGTAAGTCTGTCAAATTGCCAGACCGCATGTCGAGATGTGCGTTTTGTTCTGCGTTCGTGTGCGTGCGTATGTATGTCGACTCCTGCCTGTTTCCTGCCCGCAATCAAATGATTGTATAATAAACCCTACCCCATAAAAAGCAAAATCCTTCTCCCTCAATTTTCCAGCTTGGTACATACACGAATACTCGCATATCTCCTTTCTGCAAGTTGCTGGTCTTAATCGGCCCCAACTTCATTCTCGCCTAAAAAACCGACATTATCGAAATTAAATTGATCAACGTCTGCGCTATCCTGGTGTAAGAACGAATCGAAGTCAAAGTCCTGCAGCACGTCGCCGTTCATAGCAGGATTCGCGAAGTCCATGTTCATGTTCTGATTCTATTTCTCAGTCAGTGTCCAACAACTTCTGATACTCGCGCCCAATGAAACACTGCTTGGAAAAATAACAACATACCATAGAGAAATCATCCATCGCAAAGTTCTGGGTAGGATCAGCCGCAGGCTGGGGGATTGATGGCGCTTGACTAACAGCAGGCGCTGCAGGCTGGCTGTTAGCGTTGGTGTTCGCCCCTCCCAGGCTGTTGCTCTGCTGTCCATTCTTGTTGAAACTTGCTGGATGCATCGGCGTAACTGGAGTTTGTGGAGTAGGTGTAGCTGGCTCGGCTGGCGCATCACCTGCTGGCGTAACACCAGTTGTAGCTGCCGTCTTTGCGTTCCGCTATGCGGGGTTAGCATAATATTCTCATAGTATCATAAAGTATAATTGGAAACCGCACCTTAGGTTTCGTATCCTTCTTCGCTTTCGGCTTAGCCTTATTAGCTTGAGATGGCGTTGGAGGTGCAGCAGGTTGTTGTGGACTCGATGGCTGTGTTCTCCCATTCGCCGCTTGGGTAGCGGCAGGGACTGAAGGTGGCGGCATCGACCTCTGCTGGGGAGTGCCGATTGATCCCGTTGGCGGAGCACCTTGGTGAGACCCTTGTTGCTGCATAATCGGCGCGGCGTTAGGTCCAGAAGGCCAGCCCGGGACTTGCCCGACATTGGCCTGCTGTTGCTGCTGCTGTTGACGTTGTATGTTGATCACCTGCTGCTGGTTCATCTGCCCATTGGTGAATGCCGCTGGATGGGAACTGGGTGGTTGGCGCATTCCATTTGGTCCAATGTTGCCCTCCATACCATTCATATTCTTGTAGAAGTGGGGTGCCATGCTCGGATCCATACTGTTTGGCATGAAGTTCATAGACGCCGGGGAACCACGACATTGCCCGTCTGGGGACGGAATACCACCGGCAGCCATTTGAGGCGTCCCGCGCTTCATTTGCTCACCCGGATTAGGCGAGTTTAAAGATCGTGGTCCGCCTTGTGGTGATGTGCCAGTGAATGGTTGACCGTTCGGTCCAGGCCCGCCCTGACCTCCAGACATGGTGTTGTCCTGTTCCTGCCTTGCCATCAATAGGCGCTTCTTATTCTGCTGTTCCAACAACATCAGCTGCATCTGATAATCCTGCAGAGCATGGCTACCACTTTGGCCACCAGCAGGAACCCCTGGCTGTCTTGGAGCATTTGCGCCATTGTCCATATAGTAGTTCGCAATGGCTCCTTCCTGACCTGGAACCATACCTGGCGACCCTTGAGACTGTGGTCCAGTGGGTGTCATTCCCTTTGGCATCTGACCTTGCTGATGCTGCGCAAGACTATTGGTATACTGCTGCATGGTCTTCGGCATATTTTGTCCGCCTTGTGGCCCCGGAAAATTCTGAAACTGTTGAGCGGCTAGATTACTGGCAGAAATTCCGTTGGTCATGACCATGCCAGCATTCAGACCAGCTCCTACTTGCTGGCTCGGCATTCCTGGTTGTCCCCTGTTTACCAACCCCTGTGGCCCGTTGAACTGCGCGCCGTCAAGGCGTTGTCGCTTGGAAGGCGATGGTGCACCTTCGCCGGTATTAGGTGAATGCGGCCTTTGTTGGCGATTACCATCCATATCAGAACCATCTCTTTGCATCTGATTCTGTTTTGCCTGAAGCATCTGTATATGCTGAATCTGTTGCGGCGTACTGTACTGCGTCAGACGTCGCTCAAGGTTTGGGAAAACGATCACTTACAGATTGCGGCCATTATTCTGCATCGCCTTGCGCGCAAGATCATTTTGTCCCATTGACGTTCCGTTCGGTTGTCGCATCCCCATCATCCCTGTTTGGGCCTGATTTAATTGACGGAGTAATTGCTGCTGCTCCAGTTGCTTGATTCTTGACTGGCCCTGTTGTTTGTCAGTTTCGTTCCTGGGGCCCATAGCAGCGCAACCTACCTGAGTGATATCCAAATAGCGCCTAACATTAGGATCATCGCTATGGTTTCTCTGGCCTTGAAACATGTCCCAGAACACGCACCACCAATCAAACAGGAAACAACTTTCCGGACAATCTGGTGGTATCTGTGGCGCGGGCAGGCCGTGTGGCAGCTTCAAGTCAATTCCGTCCTTCGAATCTTCTGCATCATCGCCCAAGCCTCTACCCGCGGGCCCCTCTGCAAGAGTGAGTTTTGCATCGCTATTATACAAAGCCTTGGCGCAATCCCACATCTCATTAAAGAGAAAGTATTGGTAAATATATGTGTTTAACATAACCTGCTTCTCATCGCCACCTGTCGCTATGCCGCCCTGTTGTTGCTGTTGCTGTTGTTGCTGCTGCTGTTGCTGGGCGTGCTGTTGCTGCTGATGTTGAGCTTGCTGCCTTGGGCCTCCTGGCAGGCCATTGTTCATCATCGGCGCAAATCCCGCTGGAGCACCCATCGCATTTAGCGCCGCCATATTGACGTTATTATTCATCGTTCCCAGACAAAGTATGCGATTGGAGACAATGTCGGATAAAAGATGTCGGTGGCTGTGATCGTCGCGATGAACTGATCACCCAGCGTGTATTGAGGTGACGCAAAGGCGTCTTGAGGCCGAGTGCCGTCGCAGGTATTGTCCAATATGTCGCCCGAAGATTGAGATTGCGAGCTAGACTAAGGATATACCAGCCACTGTTTACGGTAGGGAGAATTATCGGGGAGTTTCGTGATACAGTGTGCTGATTGCTGACGATAGCAGTAGGTGATGCAAGCGACAGTAGTCCTGCTTCAATGGACGACGACGTTGTCGTCTTATCCGGTTTGGGGTTACGTCGTGTTGAGTTGAGGCTGTAGACGTAGTGGCACTGCGCTGCGCTCTCCATGCCTCGATTCCCTGAAGATTCCCGCGTGATTAGACGAAGCGAGGTGTCCGGCAAGGCAAAGAGCACGAAATCACGCCTGTGTGGATCCCTGGTGCGTCGTTGGTGGGGAGAGATTCACTGGGAAATGGAGGACCCTGACGACAGATGTGCCCAACGCTGCCAACGCGTGCCTGAGTGTACTGCTGGCGCTGGGGCGACTGGAACTCGATATACGTTGTCGCCGCTTGGCGGGGAGTATAGCCAAAGATGGTGTTGTCGTGTTATCGGAGTATGTACACCTCTGGAGGGGCTTTCAGTCAGACGTGGTGGACGTTCAGGAACATTCAAGGGAAGGATTTCTGCAGGCGGCGGGTGTCTCTCTGCTGTGGCAGAAGGGCGACTGGTGAGCTGTGGAGTGAGCCGGGCGGGAAAGGCTAACCGGCTTGGGGTCGCTTCCAGGATCTGACGGGTAGGATGAAGCGCTAAGCGAGAGACGAGAATTCGAAAGCAAACTTAGCCGCGCCATGTAGCCGATTATAAAGAATGAATCATAGATATCTTATGTCATAATTCCCAAGGCGTCGACTGTTTGAATACGCGATTATATAGCGCATTGTGGTTGTCAGGCCCTCACGTCCATCCGCCCCGCCACCAAATATCTGTCACACCCCTGAAGCTGCCGCGGTTGACAGGTCCGGTGGAGGAGAACGCGCCGCGGTAGAGTTGGAGAAATGTCAAGCCCATCATAAAAAATCTAGCTAAGAATTGGATCTCCCGCTATCGATCGGCGACAGAAAACGGCGAGTGGCTCATCACAAGTTTTCACCGGCAAACAGGAAGATCAATGCCAGGCGGTCGGTATGAGGATTAATGTCCGGACTACACTTTGATGGCTACTCCTCGATTGGCACAAAAAGCTCGACACATGACGTGAGAGAGTTTGCATAAAGGCTTCTATGCCTCAAATCCGAAAAGAAGACGGCCAGACTACCAGAATATCATATAATACCCAATCTCCTTCCCTGTGGAAGTTGAATTTCGTGAAACGAAATTGGCCAGTCGCATTGGTGTATGTACTGGCCGCCGTCACTTCAAAACGCGATAGTCATTCCCTAAAGATGAAAAATAGTCACCCAAAGAACGCAATAGCGCACATTGGGATGTTTCGTGCTCGATGAACGGTCGGAATCAATCTCGCTTCTTCCCTAACCCGTTCGATATTGACTTAAACAGTCTTTTGTACGATGCCATTATCTCAGCCGGGCTCTTCTTCCCGCCAAACTTGGGACCCTCTTCAACCTCTAGTCTTCCTCGCCGGTGTTGCAAATGCTCTGCAAGATAAATCTCAACGACTGTTTCTCCCTTGTTCTTGCTGCACCGCTATGCCGCTTGTCCAACGCCCAAACTCCTCCTTGTTTCTATACTGCTCGTCACGTCGTCCAGAAAACTTCTCACTCGTCGTCCACAGGCATCTCGTCATCGATATAGCGAATCAGCGTAACCCGGACCTCAGTCGTATCGTTGCCTCTCAGCACATCGCTTATAAACCTCGCCTCAACCTGCATCTGCACCATCTCCAGAGCACCCCTCAGCACCCCACAAAAAATGTTCGAGAACCACAACTCCTCCTGCGCTCTTCCATCGTCAGGGAGTTCGACAAAGTCCGCCAAGGGGTTCTCTTCGAAGATAAGAGAAAATAATTTATTGTCCGCGGTCCAGTTTGTGATTGTCGGTGTGATGTTGAGAAAGATCTTGAAACCGACCTGGGCTTTGTAAGTTTGATATCCGCTCGTTTCCGTTTACAAGCGCGGGTTTCCTGCGAGATCTATCGTCATATCGAAATACCAAGTGAAACAGTACCTTTGATATCATCTCTGCCGTCTCTCTGAAGTTTGCGCACCTTCTCATCGAGTTGCTCTTCGCCAGATAGTCCTCAATCAGCCTCAATCCAATGTTGTACCCCATCTTGTCTAACTGCTTGTTGACTTCGACGTAGTCACTTTCATAGTCGCGACATAATTGGGCCACGATTGTGCCGTAAGTCAGGGTGACGAGCTCGGCGTTGACTTTATCGATGCGACTCCTTTTGTGGAGGGTTAGCACGGCTTCGATGCTTTGTGAGCTGTCAATGGACTCACTTCCATACTCTACAAGCATGTTAGTACTGTGAATTGGTATTACATGGCGATTCAAATACTCACTCCTCCCCAAGTCTTGCAGCTTTATTTGCAGCGGCCATCTCTTTGAAAAGGGAAATAAAAGAAAACGAGCCGTGAAGTTGTTATGAAGTTCGTGCCCGAGACGTCAAGGTTACGGATACTACTGTCCCTGTCCGCCCAGGTTGTTTCGGCCTCGCGCGCGCGGCTGAAGCTCGACGGCATCCATGAGTCGCCAAGCTAGCAAGATCCTAGCGCGCCGTACTCAATCGCGACCACGAAATAATTGCCCATGAAACCCAATAACAAGTACGGCCCAACATCTTCGAGACGCTATTAGTATACATTTGGTCGTTCCGTCGTATCTGAACCTGGAATCTCGCCCTGTTAGAAAAGAAACCTAATAAACGATATGTCCACAGCGGGCCCATCGCAGGGCTTCGGCTCATCGCAAATGGTCCTCCCCGGGCGCAACAACAACAACACAGCACAAAACCAAGTCGCAACAACTTCAGGTAGCAATGGCGCGCTTATTCAGAGTCAACCACGCACCAGCGGCCTTAAAGCGCCCGTCATGGAGCTGTCAGGCCACAGTGGAGAGGTGTTTGCAGCAAAATTCAACCCAGAAGGAAACTACATAGCGTCTGGCTCCATGGATAGATCGATAAGTAGGTTCATTCCCAAAAACTCGATTTACGAATGCCGCAGGGGCTAATCGCACCAGTGTTGTGGCGCACATACGGTGACTGCGAAAACTACAGCGTCTTGACGGGACACAAGGGAGCAGTTCTCGATCTCCACTGGTCTCGCGATAGCAGCATTCTCTTCTCTGCCTCCGCAGACATGCACCTGGCATCGTGGGACCTGAGTACCGGCACCCGAATTCGCCGCCATGTCGGTCATGAAGAAGTTATCAACTGTATGGACGTTTCAAGGCGAGGCGAGGAACTTCTGGTCTCCGGGTCCGACGACGGCTATATCGGCATCTGGGACCCAAGGACGAAAGCTGCGGTGAGCTTCATAGAGACGGACTTTCCAGTTACGGCGGTTGCCATGAACGACGCTGGAAGTGAAATCTACTCTGGTGGAGTGGATAATGACATCAAGGTGTGGGATGTGAGGAAGCAGGAGACTGTGTACACGATGATGGGACACCAAGACACCATCACCTCTTTGAGAGTGTCGCCAGACAGTCAGACTCTGTTGTCGAACTCGATGGACAACACGGTCAAGACATGGGATATTAGACCATTTGCGCCTAACGAAAGATTGCTGAAGACATTCGACGGGGCGCAGCACGGCTATGAGAAAAATCTCATTAGAGCCAGCTGGGACAAAGATGGAAGAAAGGTGGCTGCGGGTTCAGCGGATGGGACGACAGTGGTGTGGTCGGATGACACAGGGAAATTGCTATACAAGTTGCCGGGGCACAAGGGAACGGTCAACTGCGCAGAATTTTCTCCAGGAGGAGAGCCAATCATTCTGACAGGCTCGACTGACCGCAACTTATTGTTGGGAGAGCTGAAGTGAGGTGTTAAATGGAGACACTGGGGAGGACGGAAATAGAGCAGCGGCTCCAAGAATGGAGAATTGAGAGGAGAGAGTTGTGGTGCTGCGCGGGTACGTATTCCATGTGCAAATTAGCATCTCGACAAAATCGGATCTCAAAGGGCGCAATACTCGTAGAGTACTCCAAGCGCGATGGACAAGACGAGCATGAGCAAGTCCCGGCAAAGCGACATACGGCTTACGAATGCTGGTAAGAGAGTCCGCGCAATTATGTACCAAGATAGACCCTAGGGGATAGACGCGATGAGCTGGAGATGACATATTTAGCATACTTAGCGAGGCGGTAAGAGCCAGACAGTTAAGAGATCATACCTGAGCATACCATTTACCGCTCGTTCCGCTCTATCCAACAAAATCTGAGTCCAATGCCGTCTTTTAATCGCGAACCTCTCAAAACGAGTCGCTCTAATGAGAGCGAGAAACGCCTGTCGCGCGTCCATTGTCGCGCCAACGGAACCGGTGTTGCAAGTTTCCGAGGTAGGCGCTTGCGCACCTATGACTTGAGCGTTCGCATAGCTTGTTTAAAACAGAAGGTCGAGTAACTTGGCAAATATATCTTGGTCGTTAGTCTTCAGCTAGCAGACGATACGGCACCTACTATCGTTTCTCGTCACCCCAAGGATGGCCGGGAGACGGTCGCAAGATGGTGATAATGTCTTCATCAATTGCCAGCTGGTTCTCGTGTAGGTTTCAAAATTCGCGATTTTCTTCATCGTGGAGAAGACGCCGAAATAAATCATGTTTCAAGAACACAAGGTAGCGGTGAAAATGGCGAGGTACGGGGCGAAACTGGGTATTATAATTCGTCCTATCAACGCTAAAGCAAAACGTATTATCTATCAACCCCAATCCTCTTCTCATCATATTGGCAAGCACTCGAGTCTCCCTCAGCCCAGCATATGATTTACTGGTTTTGCTTCTGGATATCGTGCTCAGCACCGCGCTCACGGGTCTTGCCCAAGTCGTGCTGGCGCTGTGCTTCAGTCTCTGCTTGGCGATCGCCGGTGACGCCTGCAAAGGCGCCCTGGACGGAACCACCCACACGGTCTGCGATGCCGGATCCTAGATCGTTCAACTGTCCCTTGGCCTCCTGGCCGCTGCCGGCGAGGTTCTGCTCGTGGCCGTCGCGCTTGAGTTGCTGTGGTCAAGTTAGCTATTATCCCAGAGGAAGCTGTATTAGGATGAGTGCGGGAGTAAAGCTTACCTCGGAGCCGACAAGGTTACCAGCAAACTCCTTTCCTGCTCCAACAGTCTGGTTCCAGGCACCCTCCTGTCTGTTTGGGTCGTCGCGGGCAACTCCCTCGGCGGTGGCAGTCAAGCCCGGTGCCTTGACGGTTGCGTGTGAGAGGTTATCCTTGACATCGGCGTTATCCTGCTTGGCCTGGCCAGCGCGCTGGTCGGATGGATTGCCGACAAGGTTTCCGAGACCCTGCTGGACAGTGCCGGTGATGTTGTCGATGGTCGACTGGATGGTGGAGGTGTTCTCGTTAGACATGTTTGAGGTTATTGTTTGTTTTGGTTTTTATGAAGTGGTAGTTGATTTTTGTTGTAGGTTGGTAGTGATGTTCGTGTGTGAAGATCCTGTATTGTATGGTATGAAGAAAGAAAGGGAGTCCGTATGGGGGAAGCTGAATATTATATAGAAAGTGGTGTGAGAAGTTGCGATGAAGGCGCAACCTGCAGGGTTATGGAGGGGTCCCAAATGACGTCGGTTGCAGGACCCAAGCCAGACTAAAAGCAACGCTTGAGTCGGCGCCAGCCACCATCAAGAACCAGCCAAAGCGGAAACTCTCGGCAGCTGAGCTAAAGGTGAGATTAAGGTGGAGGTGGACGTCATTGAAGCTATTATTGAGGAATTTTAAGAGCTTTCGATGCAAAACCTATTTACGCGACAGTGCTTATTCTGGCTAGTGAGGTTTGAGTACGACGTGCTCCTCGACATCTCGACCTTATTTGAAGCTTCTTGCACGTCTGGGTGAGGATCGAACTTCTCATGAATATTCACATCTTCTAGCGAAAAATGAGCACGTATTACAGGGCACAACTAGGTCATTAAAGATTGTCATAATTCGCTACGTGGAGCTCAACCATACCACACAGCCAGATAGCCATTCGCTTCACGCCAGACATAGTCCACCCATCCGGAACGCCCCAGGATATTTAGTCGCTCAAATCCAAATGCAAAGTCCACGCTGCCCAGCTTCCCTAAACGAACAAACTAGTGCTGAGACCACTCAATGCTATCGAGGTCGACACCCTCCTGGACGAGCTCCCACAACGGAGAAAGCTCACGAAGGAAGGAGACACGCTCCTGGACAGCCTTCAAGACGTAGTCAATCTCGGCCTCAGTGGTGAAGCGTCCAATACCAAATCTGATAGAGGAATGTGCGCTCTCGTCACTGCTACCAAGTGCGCGAAGGACGTAGGATGGCTCGAGGGAAGCAGACGTACAGGCACTGCCGGAGGACAAAGCAATGTCCTTGAGGGCCATGAGGAGGGACTCGCCCTCAACGTAGGCGAAGGAGACGTTCACGCAACCTGGGTAGAAAGCGCTGCGGTCTCCGTTCTGAGTGGTGTGCTCCATAGCCAAAAGTCCGTTCAAGAGTTTATCAGAAAGCTTCTTGATGTACTTCGTGTCATACTGAAAACAGGTTAGCTGGGTCCCGCACTATACACTTTGAGCAAGAATGGATAGTTTATATTTCAGACACTGTGCCGTGACCACATGGCAGCTTCTACCCCGTAAGGGAGGCCGCTCGGAAAGCCATGCATTGGAAAGCGTTTCATCATTTTAGGGTGGATAGAGAAGTAGAATGAGAAGAAGCTTACCTCCATATCGCGCTGTGCGATGCGGCACGCCTCTCCGAAGCCAACAACCAAGGCCGGGGCGAGGGTGCCGCTTCTGAGCCCTCTCTCTTGACCACCACCAGAGATAATAGGATCGATGCGGACTCTTGGACGTCTTCGCACATAACAAGCCCCGATACCGTTTGGTCCGTAGATCTTGTGTGCGGAGATGGACATCAAGTCGATATGCATCTCGTTGACATCCATTGGGATCTTTCCAACAGCCTGGGCGGCGTCGGTGTGGAAGAAGATCTTCTTGGATCGGCAAAGCTTGCCAATCTTCTCGAGCGGTTGAATGACACCAATCTCGTTGTTGACAGCCATGATCGAGACCAAGGCAGTGTCTGGACGCATAGCGCCCTCAAGCTGCTCCATGGAAATGAGACCGTTGCTCTGAACTGGGAGATAGGTAACCTCGAAGCCCTCATCCTGCAAATGTCTGCAGGAGTCCAACACGCACTTGTGCTCGGTCTGCGAAGTGATAATGTGCTTCTTCTTTCCAGATCTACCAAAGAATCTCGCGACACCCTTGATGGACATGTTGTTAGACTCTGTCGCACCAGAGGTGAAGATTATCTCCTTTGGGTCTGCACCGATCAAGTTTGCGATGTTCTCACGAGCCTGCTCAACTGCCTTGTCGGTTTCCCATCCATAGGCGTGAGTTCTCGAGTGAGGGTTTCCATAAAGTCCAGTGTAGAACGGAAGCATCGCATCGAGGACGCGTGGATCCAGTGGAGTGGTAGCCTGGACGTCGAGATAGATGGGCCTCTCACCCTGGTCCATGACGGTAGCCTGTTTCAAGACACCTATGTTGATGTTAGTTTGTGTAGCGAGGGACAGTCGGAACTCGCTCGTGGTAACTTTGACATACCTGCCATTGGATCCATCATCGCATCTGCGTTGGCAGCAGTTCCCTGCATAGGCTGTTCAGACGCATTGATACCAGTCTCCTTGAAGAACTTCTTCTGATCCGCCTTGATGGCTGAGTCGACGTTGACAATAGCGGCATCTGCCTTGGACTCGGAGATGTATCGGCGGCCAGTTATTGCCGCTCTTGGGAGAGCAACGCTCCTGATCAGACCAGCTGAAGAGACATTCTTTGCGTAGAGGCGTGCAGCCCCCCGCATGGCTGTTGGTCCTACATTGGCCATCGTAAGAAACTTAAAACGGTTATGGAGGAATGGGTTTCTATGATGGGAGAAGTGAAGCTCGCGGCAAAGGCATATTATAGTGGATCGCATTACCCGACTATATCTGATCGATGATTACATCAGCTTAACAACACGTGATTGGCATTGAATTGCTTGCGGCTTTCAATGTTTCGTGCCTGTGCACGCTGACAAAGTGACAAGTACCGGCTCAGCCGGGGAATGACGCTGGTGTGCTTCAGTGAAGGACGGATTGTGCATAACCTCCGAATTATGCCAGGAACAGCGCCGGGACCTTCATCCTGCACTACAGTATTTTGACAGCTTAGAACGCCATAGATATCACTCCACCGTAGTATATACTCACACCGCGCAGACTTCTATTCACTTTGAATACAACATAGAGCCATTAGACTAGGCAGCATAATAAAAATACATTTTACTGGCGCAGTGAACGCTTACAGGCTGTTTCCAACCACACCTCTTCCATCGATCGCACTCGTAAGCTCCGCCACGGCCGACATCGAGTGTTCCTCGTCATCGTTGCTGGGCGCGCAGCACATAGCCCACTCGGCCTTCCACGACTCCACCATCTAGACTTTCTTTTGCAGACAACATCCAAGCAACCCCAGACCTCGAGTCGCCTAGAGCACCACAGTCATAATTCATAATAACTAACGGATCAGCGGAGGAAAATGAGTTTCAAGGGCTTCCAGAAGAGTGTCATTCGAGTAAGCGCCCCCCGCAATATGGTTTCACCAAAGATGGCGGGCAAGTTCTGATCTGATCAACAGGCACCGCAAGCTTTCAGGCAAAAATTTAACCTGGGCGAGCAAACCAAAGATCCAGTCTTCATAGATGCAGAGCGCCGTTTTGTAGAGCTCGAGACCCAAACCAAGAAGCTCCATGAGGAGTCCCGCAAATATTACGAGGCCATCAATGGGATGCTGAGCCACCAGATCGAGTTCTCCCAGGCGATCGCGGAAATTTATAAGCCTATATCTGGCCGTGTCTCGGATCCTGACAGTATTGTGTCGGAAGGCAACCCGGAGGGTATCAGAGCGTGCGAGGAATACGAGGCGATTGTGAAGGAGCTGCAGGTCACTCTCGAGCCCGAGCTTGAGATGATTGACTCGCGCATTATCAAGCCAGCAGACGAGCTCATCACAATCATTAAGCAGATCCGCAAATGCGTTGTGAAGCGTGAGCATAAGCAGCTGGACTACGACCGCCATCGCGCCACCCTCAAGAAGCTTCAAGACAAGAAAGACAAGTCCATGAAGGACGAGAAAGCAATGTACAAGGCGGAAAATGAGCTGGAACAAGCGACACAAGAATTCAACTATTTCAACGACCTCCTCAAAGACGAGCTTCCCAAGCTCTTCCACCTTGAGCGCGAGTTCATCCGCCCATTATTTCAGTCTTTCTACTACATGCAACTCAACGTCTTCTACACCCTGCACGAGCGCATGCAGGGATGTGATATTGGATACTTCAATCTGACCCTCGGCATTGAGGAGGCATTTGAGGCCAAGAGAGGCGAGATCCAGGTCGCGGCTGAGGCTCTCAGTATCACAAAGTTCAAGACAACAGGCGCAAGAAGGAATCCAAAATACGGGCCTGGAGCAGCAGCAGGGCGGTTGGGTATCGAGTCTGGCACGAGCAGATTGGCAATCAGCGACAAGCCAGCATACGGCAGCACGAGCGCGCCTAGCACAGCAACTCACCCTCCACCGACATGGGGCGGCGCTTCAGCATACCAGAAGCCGGTCGCCGCGGCTGGATACGGTCAGAACGCAACGACGGATGAGGTTCCGCCGCCAGCATACATCTCACATCCCGCGCCTCAGTACGAACTGGACACTAAATCTAGCGTCGGTCGTGCTAACTCTACGGGAAGCAACTGGGGAGCGATCGCGAAGTCCAAGGGCGCAGCGCCGCCTCCGCCGAAGCCGAAGCCGGCGAGATTCAGTGGCGTGCCGATGGCAGAGACGGCGACGGGATTGTATGATTATGAGGCGCAGGCGGAGGGGGATTTGAGCTTTACGACGGGAGAGGTGATTGAGATTGTGTCGAGGACGCAGAATGAGAATGAGTGGTGGGTGGGCAAGATTAGGGGGAAGGAGGGGCAGTTTCCTGGTATGTCTGATTTCCCTTCTACTCAAGGTTTGGGCTGTGTTTTGGAAGTAAGGATGAATGGGCGGGACAGGAAGAAAAGGATCGTGACAATACTGGTCTGTGTTGGGGCCGAAAACCGGTTAAAGCCCAAAAGGCTGGATGCAACCCTGGTGGTTAGCGAAGCTGCAACGCCCGGTTTGGTGATAGCTGCATCGAAGCATGATGCACGCTGCGCTTCGAAGATACTTCTGCTTAACGTGCCCTCTTCCCGTTCTGACCAGATGCGGCTCTCAACCCTGCCAGCGTTGAGAATGAGGCTTCCGGGCCGATGCAGAGTTCCAATATCACGTCCCACAACATCCCTCTCCAATCATTTAGCTTCATACATCGCAGACTGTCCATATGCAGTATCGAATACAGTACGCTAACAAACAAACAGGAAACTATGTCCAACTCAACAGGTAAAGTCTGCTGGGGCTCCCTGGGGCTTTCGACCAGGCTTTCACTGAGGCTGCATATACCCCGCATGTTCACCAAGATGTGAGATCTGGCTGCGGAACAGTGGCGTGCTTCCGAATTGTTGCGGAGCGGGGGATATGTTGCGACTGGGGTACCACTGGCCTAATTGATGGAATACCCAGATGTTGAAGAATCACTCAGCCTCGTGCAGCTTTCGCAAATATAGTTGTAGGTGGACTAGAGGGTCACCGAGACAGACGCGGCTTGAATGGTAATGGCGGCATTGATTGTTCAACTTTCAGAGCACTAGAGCGCTCGGGATAGAAGCATAGCATGTGTACTCGAGGCTGAATTGATTTGTGATACCGATACACAGCCTGACTCTAGGCCGATGAGCCCTTTTGCTCGTTCTTGCTATCATATTACCCCACGTCAGCTGTAAATCGCGGAAATTCGAGTGAACTATTTTGAGTAATCTTTTCGGACTGTCCCTCCAAAGCTTGCCGACCTGTTCAAGCACTATTTCTAAAGCTTCACTTCAATTTCTGCTTGGAGATCCCACACTAGTTGTGACTAGCTATGATAACCGGTTGGTTGTGATTCTTGGGGATATGCATTTCGATTTCTGTTTCGCGATGTCGTGCTAGGAGTGACTACTTGTGCTAACCGGTTACCTGTGATGTTTCTGGACACACATTTCGATTTCTGTTCGGAAACATCATGTTTAACCTGAACAGCTAGCATCTGCTCGGTGATTTGTGAATACGAGAACAGATTGCTCCACTTGAAACCTCACTTAAAGTGAATTATCCTTATAGGTATAGTCATCATTCTGCCTCTTATATCGTGCTTGCATTAAATGATAGACTTAATTGTTACTAAGTAGAGGCGATATTGCCATGAGCATTGCCAACCGATCGATACATCCGAGACAAATGAGCGCTCAGATTCACACCGGCCGTCAAGAACATTCATCCAGCCATGGGTTACACAGTTTAGCGACCGAGTTGTAAAGCTGGGGCCGAGTAGCAATCACAGTTCTCGAAATAAAGGTTAATACGGAGGGTTCGACAAGCGATTGGGCATAGCGAATGTATACGTTTTCCCCTAACTTCAGCTGCGAAGTCGAGACCCTCCGTTTTGATGAAATTCTGCATGGCGAGCTTTCGATCAACGTTTTAGTATAGTGCTAGCGGACCAGATGGTAGCACGAGCGGCACGATCTTGAATGGTGAGACAACGGAATCCGAGGACAGACGCCGTATGGAAGCATCTAGTATTTAGCTAGTAATTCGACAGGACTTAGCTGATCCTTGCCATAACAGTTTCTGAGGGCATGATTGTGTCTCACGGAATCTGCCTACTTGTGCGGGTGTTTGGATGAATCAAGAGTTAGTGCAGGCAGGGGAACTTCACTTGCGGATCGATTTCCAAAAATCGCACCTCCAACCCAACCTTCACTACACTAAGCTCATTCGATAAATCGTTTCACAAAGCCACCAGTTCATCCTATTAGCCGAGACAAAGTGGTGAAGTTTGCCTGCTTGTGAACAAGCTTCCCGTGGTGCGAATCTCGAGATGTCACTATTTCCTCCATAGAGTATTTGGCAACGAAGTCTAGGATCTTGTGCCTAATTAAGAGGCTTTGTTGAAAGGAGCTTTTAATGGCCGTTCCTGATGAGATTTGATGTCTAACAAAGAGGAAACGCGCCAGTCAAGTCCGAATTGGGCCATTGGCAGCATGGTCCGGGCGTCGAGGTGTCAGGGTATGATTGGAGCGTCCACGCCCCGCCTTGCCGCTTCCATCGCATCGCGATACTCGCGGCCGGTTGGCGCATCTCACATCTCAAGTTTACATCTTGAAAGAAAGAGTCACTCCGAGAATTGCTGCATACGCTGGAGAGACATCCATTTTCTGGCCATATATCATGGCAATCCTCATATGAAGGTCACCGGTGATATACTCTTTACTCTCGTCCGTCTGAACAGTGCCTGAATGTTTTTCTTGCTGAGGCGTATTCACAAAACACGATCCACGACCTCACCACCCTCTTGAAGCGACGTTTTGAAGAAGACGACAATGCCGGCTCCACCACGCCCTACTCGCCAACCCAGTCAGCACGATATCTCTATCGCCAACAGCACAGTGAACCAATTTCTAGGAGGAAAGCGTAAATCGTGGATGGTTGACGCGGATGAGTCCCAGGACAACACGCCCGTCGCCACCAGAACATCACCACGAAAGCTAAAACAGCAGCAAGAACCTGCGCGTGAGAGGTATGTCTCCATACAAATCTAAAAGCTGTATGCCTTGACTGACTCATCTTAACAGGGCGGCTCGAAAAGAAACGACGACAATAAGTGCAGCAGTAAGTGCAGCAAGCACTCTCCCTTCGCCAACTCCGACGCAAGAGCCAAGTCCGCCGTCGATGGCGACCCAACCCGTTCGCCCACCGCTGGGCCAAAAAATCTCGACGAGCAATACGACTCCAGCGACACCAACTGCCACAACCACGCAGTCGAGTACACCGTCGAACCGAGCAAACGAAGTGGATGCACAGCCAGCGTCGATGCAAGCACAAGGCGGCCAGTCAGGCCAACCATACAATAAGGCACAAGCTGCATATTACCAGCAGCAGCGACCTATACAGCCAGTGCAAGCTCCATCAATAAACAACATCGTATATTCTCGTCCGTATGCGGCGTATCAGCAACAACCGAACAAAAGGCGCCGTGCCACTACAGCTAATTCGCCCGCTCTGGCCCAATTCACGCCAATCTTGGAGGGCTTTCTGAATGAATGCAGAGAACAAGGCCATGTCCATACACAACCGGAACAAAAGCGCTTCTATTTCCTGGCAGAAGCATGCAGAACTAACGACTACTACTATGTGGCTTTCCATCAGATCCTCTGTCTGTGGTTCAAAGACCGCGAGTTCTTGTTGAAAATTGCACAACTTGGGCAGAATATGAAGGTCCTTGACGCTGGCTTGTGCCATTTGACGTCGTTTTTAATAGCAACGAAAGCAGCACCTGTCAGAGCGGAATATGGAAGATGGTTTACGACGTTTCCAGCAGGCTTTGAGCAGTTGATGAACTATTCCGCTGCCTACAAAACCGCCGTGGCCGATGTTGCCCGTTCCCTCGTTGCCATGGTCCAGAATATTCCAGCATTTCTTCAGCAATGCATCCAGAGAAGATACCCGCCCATGGTAGACGAGATCTGTCAAACCTTCTTTATACCATCGCCGGTGGTGCAGAAACTCATGTTTGTGTGGGTCAGAAATGAGATGTCCATCCCAGACGACCAGTTTGCGAATCTGATGATGGATGAGTTTATTCGAGGGCAAAATTGGCACACTGAGCTTTCTAAGAGGATAAACACTGCATATCCGCCGACCCAAAGAGAAATCGATGAGTCGACAAATTACACAAAGGCGCAGTATCTGGCTCTCCGCGATGCACAGGTGAAGCACTATGCAAGCAATGGCATTGTGCAGCTCTCTGCACAAAGAGTGCCGACACCTCAGTCACCCGTGGTGCAAGTACCAAGTGCCGCACTGAACCCATTGTATAGGCCGGCAAGTGTCTTGTCGAATCACAACGTAAATGGAACTGGTTCGCCTGTTCTAGCTTCGCCTAGTATGGCTCAGCAACAACTCGCGGCCCGAGGGCAAAATATTCGGAGACCATCAAGTGTTGTCTCTCTGCGAGGAGGAGCCATGGCAAGCATGCAAAGCCCAAGTCCTGTTGTAACAAACATGCCATCTCCAGCAATCCAGTCCGGCCAGTTTGTCGTCGCAACGACAACAACCAGTCGGCAGGGATCCTTCTCTGGTCCTACACAACAGCAAAACGGCATGATGACACCACACATGAACGGTGCTCCGCAGTACCATCATCATATGCAACAAAATCAGCCAATGCCAACCCAGCAACAGATGATGTCGAATATGGCGACGCCACCGCAGTACGAGCTCATGCGTAGAGGACATCAGTTCCAGCAGCACCAGCCAACTCCACCTCAAAGTCAGCCTCAGTACCAAATGGCGCACCCGTTAGTAGGCCCATATGATCCGCAGAAGCAACAACGAGGTGGACCGAAGAAGCCGTTGTTTTGGCACCCTGCAAATGCACCAGTTCGAGCACCTCATTTGCCAAACCCTGATGTCATGGCGCTTCATTATGCCGACCTCCGTAGTCCAACACTTAAACCGGTTGACCGTAAGGCAGAGCAGAAGGGGAAGCCAGATGATCGATACTACCAAGTCGTCAAACGAATTGTGGCCGGTCCCGCAATGCTACGCAGCCAGTTCTACGACCAATTTGAATTCGCCCTGGAGGAGGAGAGGCAGGAGAAGTTGCCGACGCATAAGAAAATCAGACCAACGGATCCAGATCTAAGGGAGATCAAGCACGGGAGCTTGGTGTATCGTATTCGCTGTGTGAAGCTTGCCGAGGACAAGGAAGCTATCTCGGATTCGGAGTTTGTGGTTGCTGATACGACTTGGCCGCGGAATATCACGATTGAGATTGCGGGCAAGGCGGAGGAGGATGCGAAGTCGTTGAATACGAGCAGGAAGAATCAGTGGGGGAAGGATTTGCCGATTGATATTACGAGGTATATTGCGGATCATTATGGGTCGGAGGAGAAGGAGGAGAAGGTTCAGGTCAATGTTGTGGTGTCGAAGATTCCGGGCAAGAAGGAGAAGTACGTTTTTGCTATTGAGGAGATTGAAGTTGCTCGCCACGATGTCACTGTCAAGGAGTGCTTGGGGAGGACGCTTGATTCTAAGACCACGGAAGACGGTATCAAGAAGATGCTCAACCCTTCCACCACAGCCGACGACGACGATATCGTGATGGGCCCCTCAGACCTCAACATCGGCCTCCAAGACCCATGGCTGGCAAAGCTCTGGAATACACCAGTCAAGGGTCAATACTGTCTCCACAGAGAGTGTTTCGATCTCGACACCTTTCTCGAAACTCGTCCCCAGACACGTCGGGAGAAGAGCGTCATCTTCCATGATCAAGACACCGAGAACGCCGTCGTCAGCGCTGCGGATGTGTGGAAATGCCCGCTCTGTGAGGCGGATGCGAGGCCGGTAAATCTCAGGGTCGATGAGTGGATGCAAGGCGTCAAAGCGAAGCTGGTTGAAGAGGGACGGGCGGATGAGGCGAGGACGATTGTCGTTAGTGCGGATGCGAGCTGGAAGGTTAGAGATGAGGAGGCGAGGAAGGGGAATATGATGGCGGAGAGTGAGAAAGAGAAAAGGCAGGCTGAAGAGAAGAAGAAGAAGGATGTTGTGGTTATTGATCTGGATGATGACTAAAGTGCCAAGTGGTTGCTTGAACTCGTTTTCTCTCTTTACCACATCACGGTAAGGCTGTTTATATGGGGAGAACAATATGGAGAGGAGAAAATCAAGGATCGGCGTTAAGCCCTGCTACTAGGCAGGCGAAATTCTTGGCGTTCAGGCTCGGTCGGCCAGGGAGCTGGCTTTGAGATACCCAATAGTGTTATTTGCTTTGCTCATTTTTGAAATTTGCTAGAGGCGGGCGGCGATAAATGCATGCATTATTTTGAGCATCTTGACATCAGACCATAGGGCACAAATTTGTTTGCATTCGTGGTGTCACTGGTTAACCAGTTTGGTTACTGTCGGTCGCGAGGTCTAAAAAATGTTGAAACCCACCCAGGCTGCGAAGTGGCTGCAAGGTGGTTGTGCAAAGTTACCGGTGGATTCTCCGCAAGATGGATGGGTGTCGGAGGTGGCGGGCAGAATCCGAGGTGTGTTCATGCTGATCCCGTGCTGGCCTTTGTGGGCGTCTCCTTCCCCCATTTCCAAAGGGTGTTCGGCATAACTGCACATCTGTTCAATCATTCAGTTGGGTGCAAGAGCTATGGGAAAAGCCCTACTCTCTGAGTCCGGACTCGCCCAGCGCTGACATGGGTGGCAATTTTCAAATCTAGGGGGATTTGTGTGTGGCAATCCAGACATTCCGTAAAACAAACCACAACATGACACATATTCGGAAATGTATATCAATAGACAGGCAACTCAGCGTTTATTCTTGATCTGAGATCACGCTATCACCATAGTCGTCGTCTCCTCTACACTCCGCTCCATTCATCCTTCCCTCGGCCACCCATCACAATCCATCCATCGGCCATTCTATGATTCACCTACTCCGTCCGTACATCGTTGGTGTCTCAGTAATTCCCGGTCTCTTTCCCACGCGCGACCAATTTCATCCAAAGTATGTGCTGAAAGGTATCTCCCAGGTATCGGTATCAATCAAGATCAAAAAATTGCATTGCAAGTCTTAGTTTTAGAATCTACGACTTTTCGCCTGTGTACCAAGTGAATCTAGACAACGCGTGTGATGGGTATGCCCGATGAATCATGACCACCGATGTAAAGACCAGGCGCCGTTTGTTGAATAATCAATCCGTGACATGCAGAGCCCAAGGGGTAAACAAAGTGTTGTCGTGCCAAGCCGGCGAGCGTTGGTGAGAATTATGTCCAAGTGAAAGAAAAACCGATGTTGAACGTGGGGAAAGTCGTTAAATTCTGGTCATCGGAACCAGCCGTTAAGCATTAATCGCGGGATTTAGACGATTGGGGCCATTGGTGGTGGGATCTGGTTGTTGGCGTCAACATCCATTTGGCCACCGATTGGGCCCGGGCCTCTCTGGGACTGTGGGCAGTCGCGGGAGATGTGTCCGGCCTCACCGCACTGGTAGCAGGTCTTGCCAGCGGTGCTGAGTGGTCCTCCGTTTGGAGAGGTGCAGTCGCGGCTGATGTGGCCGAACTTGCCGCAGGCGAAGCACTTCAAAGCCTGAGCCTTGCAGTCTCTGGCAAAGTGGTTGCGCTCACCGCACTTGTGGCAGGTGGTTGGGCGTGGTCCTCCCTGGAAAGCACCGCGTGGGGAAAATCCTCCCTGGAATCCTCCGCGTGGAGCGAAAGCACCACGACCGACTCCAGGTGGAGCAGTGCAGTCGCGGGCAAGATGTCCCTGGAGACCGCAAGAATAGCAGCGTCCGGTGGTTCCGGCGAGGCGGAGAGTTGGGCAATCAGCCTGGACGTGTCCAATGCCTGAGCAGGAATAGCACTGCTTGGCCTCGGTGGTTCGTGGCAATGGGCAGCCGTTGGACTCGTGTCCTGGCTGCTTGCAGTTGTAGCAGAGACGCTCAGCGGAGGAGCACTCGTTGGCGGTGTGGCCAATCTGACCGCACTTGTAGCAGGCACGACGGGAAAGGGATGCCATTTTGATCGGTATCTGTGAAGATAAATGTTAGCAGATGATTATGTCTGAAGGTGTAATATTGCGTCATAGATAGTCGTGCGGTCCAAATGTCTGCGCCATTGTGGATATAGTGCCGGCCTTGTGAATCAAGTGCTCGAGCGTATGAGTATAGACTCCTGATGTAGACTGTATAATTCGATGTTTCGGTGTCGTCTGGGTCAGCCTTATGGCTCGCGGCCGATGATGGTTGGGCTGCGTCTACATCGAGCGAATAACGATACCGGTGACACGGAACAATGATTGAAGACGCGGCAGGCCGCAGGCCGCTGTTCCTGCAGCACTATTGTCGCTGTACAAGCTGTGTTGTATATTCTCTGGTTGTAGATCCACGACGACAGCTGTATGACATGTTTCGACATATGGGCACCAGCTGCGCTACCCAGCTTCCACCACGTATGCCTTTTGGGAGTTCTGGCTGCTTACTTTTTGAGTATAAAGACGATTTTATCAACTTCTTTCGGCGACAGACTTTCTATTCCTCCTTTCTCTCCTTTACAACAACAAGACGTTCGTAGGGTGTTTCGTTCGGTATGTGCTTCGTGGTTGATGGGTTCTGGCGGTCGGAGCTTGTGGGAAATCTCTTATGCGTATTAGCTGTGACTTCCGCTCCGCTACGTTCTGTACCGAATGCGACCGAAGCCATAGCAGCTCCTGACTGGGGAGTTTACGCCACACACTTGCACTGTTTCGGGCTAGACCGGGATGGATGGCAGAGGGTCCCAACATCAACACGGAGCCCCTAGGATGCGATCTTGACCAATTGCGACCACAGCAGTTTACCATTCTTCACGCATCAGTGGGCGACATGACCAAACCCGCTGGAGGTGATGCCACCTTAGAGCTCAAGCCACACTGGACTGACACTTTCACTGCTCCAACCGCTTGGCGTGATAATCGTTTGTGGCTGACTCAATATCAAGGGCCGACAACAACAATACTATTCAAGCCGTAGCCACGAGTCACGATACTTCAACTATCTACAGACTTACCAAATCCCCGGCCCAAGTGGCGATGGCGACCGCTCATCGTGCCATATCTGCCAGTCTCCCTCAAGGTGCGGCACAGCAGACACGGGCGGTTATGCTATGGATTCCACTTTCACACGTCAACAGAAAGTATGGGAAGCATTGAAAGTCCATATTAGCTTCAGCACACAGAAGCAACAACACCACATCTGGAAGGATATATTCGCAATGGCGGCTGTCATACCATTGATGGTCTCCTTGGCTGGTGCCACCTTTCCAACTTTGAAAAGCTGGGAATCTATCACCAAGTAATTATGCCTTTGCCAACTCCTCGGCAAAGACTGGCTCGACATCAGTCGAGCTCTCATGTAAGTTTTCAGCTTCGAAATGGTTTGTTTCAGACAAGGCAAGTCTTTGATTTTCCGGTTTTCGCTCTGCTCAAAGTTCGCATTTGTCCTTGTCATGGCCTATCTTTGCGTTGCTGAAGAGTGGAGGCTCTTCGCTGCCACATTTGAATTATAATACTCATCTTGTACCTAGCTGTTTGTTCTTTTAGCACGTTGCAAGAGAACTGGCTCTCCCAAATCTTCTCTGGTCGCTCAGCCTCCCGTTTATTCGCCACAAGGCCAGAGTGACGAGTTTGCTGCTGGACAGCCCTTGGCAGCCGCAAGTCGCTTTCCGACACAGTCGAAGACTTCAGGACACTCCTTGTCTTGACGTAACCCTCGTTGTTCGGAAGCTAGACGAAAATTATCCTTATAAACCGGTGGCGACGTTGCTGAATCACGAAATTCAGCCGCTTTTAAAGCAGGTATTGTGCCAACTGTCCACGATGGAGTGAGCAAGAGGAAGAGAACGGGAGCTCTAAGGAGCAACTATGTCTTACCGGATGGGGGTCCCCAAAGTTCTGCCTGATGGAGCCGCCAAGTCAGGATCCTTCTGAATTGAGCGTTGCGGCTCTGCACTATCCTAGTTGGGATCTGTGTTACCTCAACTCTCTTTTCTGCCGTCCATGACCGGTTTCCGTCCTCCACCTCAGACTGTCTTCCACCCCTCTCCTCTTCCTTCAGCATACATCGAGTATCCAAGTTCCCGTTCTGATATCTACATATTCCACAAACGAAGTTCTTTGCTACAATCCGTACTTCAGGGCCGCGAGCATCTTTCTCGTATCACTGCTTTCTTTCTTACCAATTAGGCACCCGAGGTTCTCTTTTCACACTGGTTTCTCTTCTCTCTTCCGAAGAAGCGGTGTCAATCGTAACCGTTTTCACCCTCCGCTTACCAGCTCTCTTCGTATTCTCATCGCCTTCAACGCCATCATGGTTGCCGGCTCGGTCATGGGTGATGTGGATGTAGGCGACGACGTGAGTGGCAAATGAGACCTTGCGCGAAAGACTGGCAGCTAACCACCTAAGATGGCATCGGTCATCGACATCGATAGCATCCAAGCGCATGGTATGTGATGCTGTGCTGAACGTTCGATTCATGCTTATCAAAGTAGGTGTCGGCGCATCCGACATCACCAAGCTCAAGGGCGCTGGATTGTACACTGTGACGGCAAGTGGCAGTCTTACCATCAGCCATACAAGTCACTAATATGCCTGCAAGAGTGTTTTGACCATGACCAGAAAGCGTTTGGAGAAGATAAAGGGATTGTCCGAGGTCAAGGTCATCAAAATTAAGGAGGCTGCTGCCAAAGTTATGGTATGTCGAATCAATTGTGCACGAACGAAACCCTGGACTAACTCTATGAAGCCAGAGGTAAATGGTTTCCAAACCGCCACCGACTTGGCCATCAAGCGCAAGATGTGCACGAAGATTAGCACTGGCAGCAAGCAGCTTGACTCTATCCTTCTGGGGTAAGCATTTAACCGCCAATGCTATGGCTCATGCTTACACTGCTAGTGGCTTTGAGACAATGAGCATCAGCGAGATTTATGGCGAGTTCCGCTGCGGAAAGACCCAGATCTGCCATACCATGGCTGTCATTACACAGCTTCCAAAAGAGATGGGTGGCGCCGAAGGAAAGGTCGCTTGGATTGGTTAGTACATATCTTGTCTTGCTTTCTCTGCGATATCCTCGCTAATAACCGGTTAGACACTGAAGGAACGTTTCGTCCAGAGAGAATCTGCCAGATTGCTGAGCGCTTCGGCGTCGACCCAGAGCAGGCATGCGACAACATCTGCATTTGCCGTGGCCTCAACAGTGAGCACCAAATGGAGCTTCTCGATGTTCTCGCCTTCAACTTCTGCACTGGAGAGTACAAGCTTCTCGTCGTTGACAGTGTTATGGCCTTGTTCCGTACTGACTACAGCGGTCGTGGTGAACTGTCTGAGCGCCAGCAGGCACTTGGTCAGTTCTTGAAGAGACTTTGCAGCTTGGCTGAGGAGTTCAACATTTGCGTCCTTATGGTAAGTTTCGATGTGTTCTTGTCTGACCAGCGAGTAATAACGTTTCAAAGACAAACCAGGTCCAGTCGGATCCAGGCGCCAGTGCTCTCTTTGCTGGTGCCGATGGTCGTAAGCCAGTTGGTGGCCACGTTCTCGCCCACGCCTCTACTACCAGAGTCTTGTTGCGTAAGGGTCGCGGAGAGGAGCGCGTCGCTAAGGTCATCGACTCTCCAAGTAAGTTCTCACCTCCGTTCCTCTTCCATCCGAGAACAGTGCTAAGCGGTAATAGATTGCCCTGAGCGTGAGGCCATTTACATCATTACGAACGGTGGAATCAGCGATCCAGAGAAAGTTTAGATGCTGCATTCATAAACTTATCGTCGGGAAAAATTGGCTGGGAGAAGACGAACAATAGATTTTTGGAATGGCTATTGCTTTCACCCCAGGACGAACTCGTCCACGGCTGGACAAACCCAACACAACTTTTGTCCACCTAGACACTAAACTAACTTAGTCAGCCAATTTCGGCCGTCGTAGCTAGCGCAATCAAGATAAGATAAGAATATCAACTTTCGTAAATCTTCATCAGCCTCGTGAAGTGAACCTCAAACCGCGACCTCAACTCCCAACAACAACCCCAAACAGCCGATACATACACTCTACTATACCCATTGCCTCCATCATAAACATAAACCTCACAGCATGGGCAAAACCATCCCCTCCGTCGGAGAATACTCCATCCTCCCCGTCACCATCCCCGCCAGCACCTCATACCCTAAAGAAGCAGTCCATAGCATATACGTCCGCCCTCACAACCCAAAGATACCCACTCCGGCCGACTCGCGGTCGCTGTTCCTGGTTAATGTGCCAGTGGATAGCACTGAGGCACACATCCGCGCCGTGTTCACTTCGTTGCTCGGCGCCGGCAGATTCGAGACAGTAGTGTTTGAGAACGAGAGGAAGGAGAAGGAGAAGGAGAGGGCGGGGCCGGCACCGAATGTGTTGGCGGGCGTGACAGTGGTAGAGAAAAGGAAGAAGAGGAAACAGGATGATGTTGTTGAGGAGGATAATAGGAGTGCCAGTGAAATGCCAAAGGTGTGGAATAGGCCGATACATCATTCCGGATCGACGGCTGTGGCGGCGTTGGCGGATGAGAAGAGTGTTGAGCTCGCGTTGAAGGCTATAAGGAAGGCTGTTAAGACGGGCGAGTGTCCCGTTTGGGGAGATGGCGTGAAGAAGGCTGCCCCGCTTGGCTCGGCACGGTACATGGCCCATCAGAGGCTCAGATACCCATCCACGGAGGTCCTGCAGAATGCGGTGGATACCTTCATGGCGGAGTGGAACGGGAGGGAGGAGGAGACAGCGACGGCCGCGAAGAGGATGCGTAATGTGCCTGACGCAGACGGTTTCATCACAGTCACCAGAGGAGGCAGAGTTGGACCGGCGAGACAGCACGACGCAGAAGAGGCCAGGAGGAAGGAGGTGGAGAAGGAGGACGCGAAGAGGAAATCAATGGGCGACTTCTACAGATTCCAGGGTAGAGAGAGGAGGAAGGAGGAACAAGGAGAACTTCTCAAGCGGTTTGAGGAGGATAGGAAGAAGGTTGAGGCGCTTAAGAGCGAGAGGAAGGGGAGGTTTCGTCCGGAGTAGGTGTTTGCAAAGGTATGCTCTTTTCCTTGACTTGGGGGTTTGGTGGATTCGAGTGAGCTTTCCTGATGACTCCGCGGGGCCATATGAGCGTTTGACTGCGACTTGGGCCAACACTCTAGTCAGTCGCGCCATGCCTACAAAAACCGCAACAACAAAATCTTCTCAATCTGTCTGAATTAGCTCTTCAGCACTTGTGGTTCTAAACGAATAAAGGGTTTTGGGACTTTTGCTAACAGACGCAGTTTTAGATTTATATACCCAATTGAGGCCGCCACGAGCAGGCATCAACAGCATTCAATTTTCGCTCATTGAGTGCTTTGCATCTCACCATATACAATCCCCGCGGCAGGCTCCTAGTCCGCAACAGTGAGAACCGGTTAACCATCTCGACCTGATTTGTCCCTTTCCCCATTACCGTTTCTCCTATATCCCTCCCCTCTCTCATCTTCAGTTCTCCCGGGGAATAAACCAGCGATGCAGACACCGGTCTGCAGTGGCCTCTTCCGCACCAGGATCAGGCCACTAACGGAGCGTTGGCAGAGCGAACGAAGGCAAATAGGACTGCTTTCTATCTATGGATTCAGTTTTCAATCGCGCGGACTTTGGTCCTTACTTCGGAAATTATTACGCTGTCATTGCGGTGAGCCTCCACCAGGAGGTTTGGCGCGAAGACGGCGCAGAGCAAGTCCAAGGGGTCAAGAAATGGGGTGCAATTGAGGGGAACGTAAAACAAACCAGCGATGCAGACATAGGTCTGTAGTGGTCTATCTTCATCTAGAAGCAGGCCATTAACGGAGCGTTGGGAGATTATTGAGGGTTAGATGAGGCTATTTTCCTTTTTATGGATCTTGGCTTAGGTCAGGCAAGACTTGGTCAAAATTGACTTTGTCTTGCTTCCTCGGATATTTTTTGCTGTCATTGCGCTGCGTTTCGATCCGTCGGTATGGGTGAAGGCGTGGTGTGAGGACGGAATGGAGAGGAAGCGAAGGAAGGAGCTTGGTGGGACCCCTGGCGAAGGGAGGGTGAGGAGGGCAAAAGACACCAGCGATGCAGACTTCAGAGTTTGTAGTGGCCTATCTCCCCATAGGAGCAGGCCATTAACGGAGCGTTGGGAGATTGATGGAAGGCAAAGAGGGCTATTACTTTCATTGTGGTTCTAGCTCAAAGTCATGCAGTTTAGCGACTGCTCCTTCGGAAATATCTTGGTATAGTCGTTATTCACCACTATGCAATACATTACCAAAAAAAGACCATTGCTTGCATTGTGGTTCTAATTCAAAGTCATGCAGTTTAGATACGACCCCTTCGGAAATACCTTAGCATAGTCGTTATTCATCTCTATCCAATACATCACCAAAAAAGAGAGAACTGGTTGCCTGTTTTAATGTGATTGCTCGTAGGCTGCATATGTGGCTCAAGCAGGAGAGAAGATCGAGAAATCAGAAGGCCTGAATTATAAATGGCGTAAATCTAGGACTGCGAGAAGAGCGTCTCGTGCTATACAGCAAGACTAGGGGGGGGTTAAGAAGCACTGAGCAATTGAAGGACTCGGTGGCAAACAAACAAACTCGCAAACCAGTGCTTCATCCTTGTATTGTGACCCACAGTATACGAGGGCGGGCCCACAACTCATGATCAAACGCCTCTAAAACGCTCACCCCACTATTGACAGCTGTTGCCGCCCGAGACGAAGCAGCCGAGCTCGTTTCGTTCGGCAGTGTCAGAGTGAGAAGCGGAAGCTACGGCATATTCCATGGTGACATGGCTATCGTCTTTTTTAAGAGAAACCGCGTATCTGTCCTTGTAGCTTGATCTTGACGCACGAGACTCTTGAGTCAAAATTCATCATGTTGTTTGACGACCGGGAGGCTCGCGTATAAGTTAGGGCACCGGCATAGTTTGTTTCATGTTTGCACATCTCGGCGGAAAGAATGTACGACTGCGAGCACACGTACTGTGTGTAGAGGCACGCCTACAACGAGCCACAATGACCATCCATTGTTCTCAAGCTTCAAAGTCAAGGACACCTCGATTCCCGTGCTCACATCACGATTCCTCTCCTACCCGTGCTCCGTAAAGCAGCATTCATCGGCTACACCTCCCATCTACAAATGAGGAGGTGGATAAGTGAGACACCGCTTGTGGCGCATGACGCTATAATGCTTATACGTCCTCAAAAGCCGGTCATCAACCCTGCGTTTATGACGCACCAGCCACAAGAAAAGCCACAGCTCAACGACCTTGTTTGTTGTCTCTCCCCTGCGTTTGAGAAGCGCAGACCAAGGCAGGATTATCAGAGACTAGTGATTTAGCAGGCCGTTTGGATGGATCTCAGGGGACGGATGGGCGACGGCCAAGAAAATTAAAGTGATAACGAGGTGCAGCTCACGCTGCCAAGTGCCAGCACACGCGAAGAAAGAAACGCAAAGCGTGCTAAGAGGTTCTAGACAGTGGTGAATTCCCAAAATGCAAGCCAAGAGGGGATTGTATGGGCGTGGGAATGACGGTGAAAGGACATGGGCAACACATGGAAGAACCCTTGGAGGAACCCTTGGAAGAGCCCTTGGAGATTTGCTATCTTTGTGTACTCGTAAGTGCCAATCATCGCTTTGTTGGCTCACCTGGCATGGATGGATGCTGGCTGACGCCAAAACATGGTAATGGATGCTAAATCGGGATCCAAAGCATTGTGGGGCACCACGACATGACCCTGAGTTTATCGGGAGCTCTTCAGCGGTGTCAGAATCGTACGGATGGAATGGCATCAGCAAAGTAGAACAACGGTGCGGAGCGGTTCTCGTGGAGGGATGAGGGGGAATTGTGGATATGGCCAGCCGGGCGGATGTAGTCTGGGAATGACGTTGGCGTTGTTTTAGCCAGTTGCCCACCCTGGCTCAAGACGACATTCCATTAAGGAAAAAAGCAAGTTAGGCATTGGAAAACTTAATGTCCATATTCCGTAGTTGGTTGTGGTTGTTTGAGGTCTTTGTGCGCCTGTAAGATGAGGTCAAACGTAAGGTGTCACTTGAGTGGTGGACTTGCGGGCCCGAAGATAAGGTATCTGCCGAAATGTGGCTCCAATTGAACGTGATATGTTGTGATGTGCATTTTCACGCATTATCAATTTCGCGACAGAAATACATGCCAGCTCAGTGGATGTTTGAGGCCGTTGCGGAAAGAATGCATCGAGGCTTAGGACGTGGAAGGCCCAAGCACCACCCACAGCTTCTTAGAAGCCATCCAGCTGCGATGATGCCCAGGCAGACCTAGCGAACAAGCTTTGTAGAGACCAATCGCTGGGTCAAAGCATTTGGCTCCAGTTGGCTACAGTACCAAGGTCGTTGTGGCCGGGGATGGCATGTGAGGGGTGGGTGCGTGGCAGCTCCTCTTCTCAAAAGCGGCATCCAAACATGGTTAATTCTACGTCACACCAGCTCCAGATGCCCTCGATCCGTCGATCATGGGCCTTGAAGCCTTAAAGCCTTCAAGCCTTAAAGCCTAGCAAATAATAGCTATCCGCCTCCCCGCAATTCTGCTTCGATGTGATGCATTTTTTGCATGATCTACCAAGAAAGTTGCGTACCTCTCGCTCCGTGCAGAGGTGTGCCGTATCTCTCGTTGAGGAAACAGTTCCTGCCGGCTCATATATCAAGGATCCTTCTCCTGTTTACGTTTGTGTCGGTTATCATCCGTATAGCTCAACCTACACATCATACCAGCCACTTTGCTGTTCAGCCACATAAATATCGCCAACTTCCACATAATTAAGAAGACGACTAAATGCTGAAGATATACATCCTGAACACCATTAGATGTCTCGCTATCAAAGACTGATTCAAACAACAATAAGCATCAACCACTACAAAGGAATACAATCACACCACACCCACTCTCTTCAAGCTTCCACGGCTACAGTCATTCGTCGAACGAACGAAATAAATCATACCAATTGACACACCACCACCGCCATAATGCCGATCAACGATAATCCAACGCTCAAGTCGCCTGAGCGAGCTTTCACCCTTCAGAAGTACCTGCTTCTTCACGCTCAACACGAAGCGCTTCAGTCCCACCTCGCCCAGATGTCCCGCACCGTCGGCACCGTCCCAGCGTCGCCCACATCCGATACTTTCTCCGAGGCATCATCATCCGCCTCCACCACTCCAGAGCAAGAGCACACGCACCTCGCAACCCCCGCGACCCGCCCACCATTCCAGAAGCGCCGCTCCTCCCTTCCCTACTCCTTCCCCGGCATCCAAGATGCCGCGGCCGTCATGGCCCAGACAATCCCTTGTCCTTCTCACGGTGGCGAGACAAGAGAGATGATGGTGGAAGAGAAGAAGCTGGTGAAGGTCAACCAGCAGATCAAGACGACGTTGACGGAGCTGTTGAACTGTGAGAGTGTGCGTCAGGATAGGCTGTACAGTGTATGGGTGCAGAGTAGGCTGATGGATGCGGAGAGGGAGTTGAAGGGTGCGAGGAGGCATAGTGTTGCGGCGCATAGAGAGGATTGGGAGGTGAGGAGGAGGAGTTGGGATAGTAATGCTAATAGTGCTACTTTGCGCTTGTAAGGAGGGACGAGGCAGAAGAGGAAGGTGTTATGAGTAACGACTACTATTGGATAAATGGCGTCCTCAGGGATTGGAGTTTGGTTTATGAGGCTTCGTAAGCCGTCAGCTTATTGGATGGTGGTTATGACTTGGACGAATCATGGTTAACAAAGTGTATTACTAAAAAAATATACCATTTCTGAAGACAAGACCTTGCTGCGTCCGGTTCACCTCTTTATCTCTCACATCCCTGATATCGGCTACACGGTAAGAGTTAAGAAAAAGACGAGATGGTTAGTGCTTTGGCTAGGTCTGGAGGTCATGAACGTGTCATTGTGGTCTCTGGACACTGACTTGTTAGCAAGTATTCTCACGAGGTTACGACAACAACGTACCTTCACAGGTAAAAGTTCAAACCTCTTGGCTTCCATCGCAGCAGCAACTATGAAGTGTAGCAACGGGCACTTTGTTCGCTGTGAGTAAAGCTGGAGCGCGGGAACACAAGACCCTCGATCCCCCACCTTCTCACGACCTTATAAAGATACAACCACCTAAATTTGCTAATTATGTCTTTGTTCTCGTTGAGTATGCTCGGCTTTATAAAGAACTCATTCATAGTATGAGTATGCCAACAAATCAAATGGGCAATGTTAACCAGTCTGCAACGATATGCTGGCAGCGGAAACACGCGTAAACACCACGATACATCGAGTGCGACTGCGAACACGCGGCTAGTGATCGAGAGCAGAATGCCGAATTACCAGGCGGTCGACCAGCACAGGGTCATACAAGCAACAGCGGCAAGGGAAATACTCTGAGGGCTCATCTGTCACATCTGAGATTTCAACCAAGCGCGATCCGATAATGGTTCGATAGGCGCCATGGACAACAAACAGTGTGGAGGGTTCGCTGCGAAGCTACCATGTCCAATATAAAACGCCCATGTATACTATACCACTAATGAAACTGATCTGTTGAAGTTACCATAGATTGCCTCCCGGACAAGAATGCAAGAATGGAATCCGATGTTTCCTGTGCGATGAACAACTAGTTGGACAATACGATACCCAGCAACGGTTGGGCCGCGAGGGAGAGAGAGCCATGAAGAAGGAGGTCGGCATAGCAAACGGGCTGCAGTTTGCCATGTTTTACCAGTTACTTTGATCTGAGTAATCTTCACAATGATTGCATGATCGAGGATCTGGAACAATGGTTGCATGGGTAAAATCGTAACTGACGACTCTCTCCGGCTATGCTAATCTGTGTTTTAGGAGTCTAAGCCTTAGCAGTTATCCTCGACAGCCTGACCGGCATATCGACTCTATAGAACGGACCAGTTTGTTCATCTAATGCCTTCGGGGTCCATTTCAACTCTTCTCTCATAAAGTCATGCTCCTCACAGAGATTCAAGAACTTCTGGAACGTCTCCTCATTCCGCACCGTGCTCGCAATCAGGATCTGCGTCTTGGGATACGCAGTCAGCAAATCCGTCAAAGTCTCACAAAGCACTGGCAGCGCTGCAGCATCGTACGTCACGTCCGCGCCGAGAATGAGATCCGGTGCTTTGCCTTCAAGGAAAGTCGGTTCACGTCGGAACTCCTCAAGCTGCCCCTCGCCCCATTTCAGGAGTTGAGTGCGAAGACTGGGAGATGGCTCAAGGCCATTGAGGACGAAGTTGTTAGGTAAGTCGTCCACCACGGTGTCGAAGCCGTCGGTGGCAGTGATATGTGAGGGAGAAAAGTGTTTTGCAACCTGGATTGAGAGGTAACCTGTCCCACATCCAAGTTCAAGAATAGTCTGTGAAGTTTTCTTGAGGTCGAGTGGGCAAAATTCTGAGCAGAGAAAATCGACGAGTTGAAGGCAAGCTTCCCAGGTCCGGAATCCGGTGGTACCTGTGCCGCCAAGGAGGTTTCGGGATTCGGAGATGGTGATTGTTGGTGGCTCCGCCGAAGACAAGGCAGCAAGGGAATATGTGACATAAGACTTCGCTTGTGCAGCTTCCATTTCGGCGGGCATGCGAGTAGTCAGGAGGGATGACAAACATTCCATGAGGTCGTCTGAGATGGTCTGCTGTTTGATTACATTGGTCAGAGCTTGTAATATGAAATGCGGAAGACAATGAGCCAAGAATGTGATGTGAGAGAGTGATACGATAGTAGAACAAATATATGTAAGGCGAAGGTATGGATGAAATATGAGATTCCGTACTTCCTCTTCCCAGTCTGTGATGCTGTCTTCAATCCTCTTCATGAGCTCCTTCAGAACTCGGAGCTGGTACCTCTGTGGTGGAAAGTGTAGCAAGGCATCCTGGGAGAAGATATGAGCACACAACGCCTGCTGGAAATCTTCATGCTTGAGATACTGTCTTTCAGGGTATTTCAAGCTAACCTGAAGCTGAAGATATTGGCGCTTAAAGTGGTTGAGCTCCTGCTCCCAGTCGTGAGGTAGGGTGGTGGCTGCCATAAGCGCGGCTCACATCGGAAAGGCACGTGATTATTTCGCGCAATGCGGTTTTTATAATGCAAATGATAGAGTGTTAACAATTTAGTGTCTTTTTGGCGTCTTTGGCTTTGTTAATGCCGCGACTAGACTTGGCGGGGTCGAGACGCGGCTCTGATGCCAGTCCTCTTAGGGTAAGGCTAGCCCTGTCCAGTGGTTCGCTAGCCGAGCCAATGGTAACCGACCCCGGCACCCACGGAAACGCACGCTACCAATTTTGAATACCCTACCCAAGCGACGACGAACTTCTGGCTACCGAATTCGATCTCAACGCCAGTGACCGAACGACAAATCGACCATCTGCCTACCACCGTAGACAGCAATATCGACAAAATGGCCGACCGCGAGCAACCAGTCACGCTTAGAACGCGCAAGTTCATCCGCAACCCACTTTTGGGCCGCAAGCAGATGGTCATGTAAGTTGACCTCCATCGACGCCGAAACGATACCGCAACGATAAATACCGAAAGAGGAGGATATACAGGAAGGAGGAAAAATACATATATGGAAAGCGATTGAGGAAGGGATGTCAGGAGTGGAGGGCTGACAGCAATTGCACAGTGACGTTCTGCACCCAAACCGCGCCAACGTCTCCAAGGACGACCTCCGTGGCAAGCTCGCTGAGCTCTACAAGTGCCAGAAGGAGCAGGTCAACGTCTTCGGTCTCCAGACCCAGTTCGGTGGTGGCAAGACCACTGGATTCGCCCTCGTCTACGACTCCCCAGAGGCCCTCGCCAAGTTCGAGCCACATTTCCGTCTCGTCCGTGTTGGTGTTGCATCCAAGATTGAGAAACCATCCAGACAGCAGCGTACGTCTTTCCAGCAGCAACAGCGCACCGATTGCGCAGGCATACCCGAGGAAGGGGGAACAGTCGTACTGACTATCACATACAGGCAAGCAGCGCAAGAACCGCCAGAAGACCCTCCGCGGAATGGAGAAGGTTCGCGGCAAGAAGAAGAAGCGCTCCGACGAGTAAATCAACTTCGCTCATTCTTCGGAGTAGGCGGTGGTCAGGTTGTGAATAAGTATCGGTCGGTTCTGGGATACAGTAATCGCTTATACGAATTACATGGGTTCTGTTACTTGGTTGTAGCAGTGACTGGAACAAGAACTGCGGAATGGTGACAAACAATGTTCGCTCCGTCGACCAAATACCAATCCAATCACAAAGTCGATTTTTCGGGCGAACAGTGGGATTGCATTGCTGTGATTATATTGCGGCTCTCTCATCGGATATGCCCGGGTCAGATCAGCGCTTTTGTGATCTTGAGATACCTCACAAGGTATTCGTGTGCCAACAACAACGTACGTCAAACAAGGAGCCATTAGTTGAGAAAAGCTTCCGATTCGATCGTTGGGTCAAGGGGTTTTTCCACGAAATTGCGCCAAGCATCGACCCAGTCTGCCAACCAAGGATGAACCACATACAAGCTTCTAGTAGAAGTCTTAAATTCAAATGCTCGAGGTTCAGTAGATCCTTTGACCAAGTAGCAAGATAGATGATCACGCTTGCTACAAGGTTCGACCAAAGCGATCCAAAGCAAAAAGAGATTTGTGGCTGGCTAGTTGTCCCTTTCTCAAGCCCTTGTTCTCTCTTATGTTCCTCCTCTCTCCCCATGGATTCCCTAGTCCGTGTAAGTCTTTCTCATCGTGTTACGCTTCGGGTAACCTCCTTATGGTTAGTCGAGTCTACACTACGTATGGCGTGTCGCAGTTTGTTCTGACGCCCTACATGCCACATAAAGACCCCAATCGCATCGTCCGTTTCACTGAAGTACATGGCTTGTTTCAACGCAACGAAAGAGTTGACAGAGTGAGAGAAAGAAGTTGAGGAAGAAATCGGAGAACGAAGGGACTGCGATTCGAAAGTACAGTATGCCCTAAGTGACATCTGGAATCGGATTTCCATCATGGTTTCCTGTCTTCCTATGCTGCGTATGGGCCAGTGCCAACGACAAGCGAGCCATTGAGAAATTACATTAGCGATGATGCTTATAATCATATGGCGTCATTTGGCAGGTGCATCGGAAGCTAGCCAGTGAAAGGTCCCTGGGGTCTGTGTCTGACGTGATCTAGACGGCGGGAGTTATGTCATTGACGTTAGTGGCATGTATATTCTCCTACTTGACCTGCTCCGCATTCTCGTTTCCTCCGTTCAAACAACAGTAAACATCCTCTCAACCACCCAAAAACAAAACAAACCGCCAAAATGCCTCGCCATAACAAGACCAAGTCCTCCGACCTCGCGGCCAACGCAAACATGAAGCCAAACGACGTCAGGATCGGCAATAACATCAACCCGTCCTCCCTCGAGGGGCCAGAGAACCCCGCGGACGCCTTCCTGAAGACCGACGCCGAGCAAGAAATGCTGGACCAGGATGCGAGAATAAGGAATCGATCTGGCGTTTCAGGAACAAGGGGCGCAGAGAATGTTAGAGCTGAGAGAGTGCATATGAAGAAGGCGGGGCTTAAGAATGAGGAGATTAAGCATGTTAGGAATAAGGTGTTGCCGAGGGAGAAGGATGGGAATTTTGAGACTAGTCTATAACGCAGGATTGGATCTAAAATCTAGGCGAGGAGAGTTAGCTTGAATTGATAACCTTACTCCTACGCAAATATGAGAAGCTCATTACTTGTACTGTGATAATCGATGTAGATGTTTCTCTCGCGCGATGGAAGGTTTCGTGATTTGTTGCATTAATGAGTTAATCGTGAGGCAGGCCAGCAGTCACCCACTTTGCATTCGATAGTAAGTACGATAATAGGTGGGGTGCACCAATACAAAATGCGACAGGCTGCCAATCTTTAGCATTCTCGCAGGTTTCTGTTGACCCATGCAGCCTCTACCTCTGCCATACCCCAGGTTGCTGCCACAACAAACCTCTAATAGGCCCTTCCAAAGCTTATACATATTTTTTAGTCCGTTGTTGTAACTTAGCCTTACTTCCTGAATAAGAGGGGGTCCTTGTCTAGCACTTCCTAACATTACTGGGTCCTGGTTCAGTGGTTAAGGCATCCTTGCTCCAGGGCATCACACCTAGAAGGAGAAGGATAGGAGGGACCATTGGAGGCAAATGTGCCCATAGGCTGCTGGAGAAGGAATAAGCCGAGGTTCGGATCCCCGGGACTCAAATATTTTGATCAGCTCAAGGTTTGATGAGCTGTCTATCAACGGGGAAGCGTGCTGTAAATGCAATTCTCTCGTCACTGCGCAGAAATACACAAATAAAGTGAATTTCAGATTGGTGATTGCACAGATAGATCTATCCTACTAACTGTTAAAAACAGAGAATGCTCATATAAAGCGCATCATATTTTGGGGAGTTGTTGATTCTGACACGTACTAGCGCCGGGATGACGAGTTAGCTGCATGTCTGACATGAAACCCCTGCTTAAAGTGGTGATCCGAGCGTTTTATGGCAACAGCACGTGGGAAGCTATCACGAGATTTGTTTCCCAAAGCAACAACAATCTCCTCCAAACGACACTTCTCATTCACTTTGTACTTCATAAATCAGTCTGGGGTGTCTTATCTATCTGTCTACCGCTGTCCGCGTAAAACGTTGCCATTGTTACCTACTTACCACCACCAAGAAACAAGGTAGCAGTATCATCTCACACGTAGAATCACCACAATGCCCCGCGCAGTTAGAGGTATCGTCTCTCCTTACCCAACTCCAATATAGTATAAATTGACATCGTCTCAGGTATACTCGTAGAGTGCGATCCATCTATCAAAGCCATCATCATTAAAATCGACTCCCAGCGCAATGACTTCATTGTCGAAGACCTCGATGATCAACATCTTGTGATCAACGAGGGAATGCTGCCGAGATTGAAGGCGTTGTTGGAGGATGTAAGTATCTTCCTTGGGCTGCCGTAGTGGCGTTGGAGTGCGTTTGAGGGTGTGTAGGACGATGGGGAGGGATGGCGGTGTTGAAAGACAAGGTTGAGGTGGCTAATGAGAAGACAGGCCTTGAAGGAGACGCAGCAGCCGCCGGATGATTCTGGTTCGGAGTAAGGGGGCCAGGTTGGGGATCTCAGCTTTTACGAGGTGTCCAGGAAAGGCAGGGCGACATGGCATTCATCATGGTCGGGCCGTTGAATTTCAATCGCACTGAGATGTCCTCTCCTGCCTTTACCGCAGAAGATTTGAGACTTGCATTACATGAGTTCGGGTTACCATAAGGCGTTCACTTAGATACCAAGGTTGGAGTGGGCATTCAAACAGTCAATTTCATGGAACAGAGGGTGCATCAATGGGTTTTCCGATATTCACGATCATTACCGAGCCAAGATACCGAAGAGATCGTTACCCCACCAAGCCTCACGTCTGAACAATGCCGCAAACAGCGTCGCGTTCTACTCGGTCTCCTCTCCAATTCAAAGCCTCAAACCTCGACCACTAATATCTATCCTTTGCGGACGTAAAGAGCACACTATTTCTCCACGTTCGTCTTGCGCTGAGGATGGCTGAATGGTCAGGATCTTCCGGGGATCGGCTCCATCGTAGTGCTTCCGCATTCGGATCGAGATTTTATGGTAATCGCCGGTCCCTTTACTCTGCGTCATTAGTCCATATTTTTCGCCAATGAAGTAACGCTTCCTCTTTCGGACGAGGTGTTCGAGCCGTTTATCTCCACGACTGGTGACCCAGCAGAGTTGACGCGGGTAAGGAGGTTTCGAACTTGAAAACTGGGGGGATGTCGGTTTTTACCCTTTTGCGGCGAGCAGCCGGAGGCCACCATGTTTCTCTGCAGGAATTTTCCGCTACCGACCAAGCCAGTGCGTTCCTCCACCAAACAACGCCTCGAACCGTCGCCTTTTCACTTGAGTCTTTGACAGGGTTTCCTTCGTGCTCATGCTAGATTTGGGTATCATCATGAGAAAATTGGTCATACTCCTTGCAAATGTCGTTTACTCTAACGTCTTCCGTAGGACTGAGGACGCTGGCTCTGAAGAGTCGCTATCACCTCTCCGCTGCTGAGTATGTCACATCCAGTCGTTACGCCCAAAGAAGCCAAAGACTGCTTATGTCGTTCCTCGCCTCTCCACCCGAGGCAGTCATCCACCAGAGTGATCGCAAAGCCATGGGACGCCGCATCGAGGGCCGTCGCATAAACACTCGTATTCGAAAGCGCACCGCATATAAAAAGCTCCGTAATGAGATTTCTCCTCAGAGTTTCGAGGAAGTTCTCGGATCGAAATGGAGAGTAATGCGACTTCTTGAAAGTAATGTCGTGCGGCGCAACCGCTTTTATAAGATTCTCAACTATGGCAATTTCCTGGTCGAGAAGCTTATGGCGAGGACTCGGGCTTATGGCACCGACGGAGAGCCAGGCTTCGTCTGCTTCAGGATCTTCTTGGGAGGAGTCCTCATCTGGCTCAATGTCCATAGAGGCAGTGATTTGAAACGCTGGCCCTTGACTGCTGGTGCAAAGAGTGAATTGTTATGAGCATTCATTGTTTCAATTACTCCTTACTCTATCAAGGAATCCAAATATAGCTGTTTAACGAGTGTTCCTAGAGAGGAGAGCTTCACAGCGTCAAAGCTGTCAGTCATCGTAATCAGAGGAGGACGCCATCAAATTTGTCAATTGAGTTGGTGGGGTTTCCCTGCGTTGATGATGCCCGTTGCCACGAGCAGTCATCTCACTCGTATCTCCACACGCTGTCCGAAAGCGTCCAAGTTGGCCGCGCGATTTGGCGGCGACGTTTACGAGGTTCATCGTGCTCGGTTACAGAACATTATAGTACTTCTTACTCACACCTCCTTGACTTACTGTCCGTTGAGGTCAGCAGGGACTGGTTGTTTGACATCTTAAGCTATCCCACTCGTGAGTGTCGTCGATCTCTGCCCGAACTGTGCTTTGTTCTCAATGCTCTCATATACTCTGCTCGTACGGTGTCCAGCATCGTGGGCGTGGTAAAATTGCCAGCACCACGGAAGTGGAACACTGGAACTGAGACATAGACGGCTATCGTTCTCGTGTTTCCCTCTGTGGGAGAGGCTTGTCCGAGTAAAGAACACTCCGTATGAATCAACCAGTCTTTGAAGCCTCACAAAACTTTAAGCACACTCCGGTGGAGCAACTTTCTTGTAGCCAGTAGACCACAAACCCTCCTTCTGATGTGTCCCACAAAGCCTCAGAGCACGGCGGAGCCATACTCGTACTTTGTGACCTGTGAGTAACACTTCGCAGGTCTCCTTCATTCACGTTTCAGGCCTATGACCTCGGCCCGGGACGACACCAATCTTGTGAACTTTCATGACCCAGAATCTGTGGTAAAGACAGCCATTAAGGATGCATACCATGGCATACCTAAACCCGAGCACCATCGCGTCGGCGACAATTACATACGTCCTCCTGACATTAGCACTTCGTGTCATCACTTCAAGAGTCTCACGTGGTGAACCGCCTCAGATCGGCGCGCATTGGTGGCAGTTTATCAACGGACCTCGGCCTGTTGAAATCTGGGGTAAGCTCCGTGGGTTGCGCTCTAAGGGAGGGCCGGCTTTGGCAAGACATTTGAGTGTTCTTCGCATTTCGAGATCTTCCTTTCTCATTTATTTATCTTCTCGCATCTGTCGCCTTTTTGCTGTCATTGTACCGACTTCCATTCCCTATCTCAAAAGCGACCTCAATCCAAAACACGATGGCTCAGCAACGCGCAGGCTACGAGGCCTTCAAGTGGTTCAATGTTACCTCTCCAGTTGAGAATGTAACTCACGTCGAGACCAACCGTGCCGCCAAATACAATGCCTTCCACGAGCCAATGTGGCTCGAGCTTCGCCAGATCTTTGATAAGCTTTCCTACGACTCCGACGTTCGTGCCATTATATTCTCCGGAGCTGGCGAGAAGGCCTTCTCATCTGGTCTCGATGTGCAGGCTGCAAGCCAAGGGCCAATCCTCGGAGGCAGTGAGAGCAAGCTCGACATTGCGAGACAGGCAGTTGGTATTCGCAGACATGTCATCGAGTTCCAGGACTGCGTCTCTGCCATCGAGAAGTGCGAGAAGCGTAAGCACTTCCAGCCTGTTAATCCATTCCCATTATGAGCAGTACTAACACAAAGAAGCTGTTATTGTCATTGCGCACGGAATCTCATTCGGTCTGGCTATCGACATGGCCTGCTGCGCCGATATCCGCATCGCATCTGCCGACACCAAGTTCTCTGTGAAGGAGGTCGACATTGGCATTGCCGCCGACATTGGCACCCTCACCCGCCTGCCCAAGATCGTCGGAAATCACGGTTGGGTCAAGGAGATCGCCATGACTTCCCGCATCTTCGATGCTGAGGAGGCACAAAAGAACGGCTTTGTTAGTTACGTCCTGCCAAACAAGGCTGAGGCTATGAAGGCCGGCTTGAAGCTTGCAACCCTGATGGCTAGCAAGTCTCCGATCGCCGTGCAGGGCACTAAGGAGATTCTGAACCATGCTAGAGAGAACACAACAGCTGCTAGTTTGAGGTATACTGGTGTTTGGAACTCGGCGAGCTTGCATACCAATGATGTTAAGTCTGCTTTGATGTCCGGTATGCAGAAGAGGACTCCAACTTTCGAGAAGCTGTAAAAGGAATTATGTACCAAAATGGAAAGCACACTTGAGATTTGGCCTAGAGACTAGAGCAATTTGTTGACCTTGCTGCATGCCTTCTGTGGCTTCTGTCGGCATAGTTCATCTATTGATCTGCTGAAGTTTCAGCCCAGCGGTATATTCCTTCATCTGAAGAAGCAGTCCACCTAGATCGCTCAAGAGCGGCCAGCCTCTGTCCAGCCTCCCTCGTCGCCTCGTCAACACTGAGACCCGGTGCAAACCTCGGGACATCTTGCTTCTCACATTCAACCCTTAACCATCCTCTGAATCCAGCGACAATATCTGCACCCACCGCAACCTTTGGTCCGCCTGGGCCACCACTCACGATCCTCAGCGCCAGATCTCTTCCTCTGCTAGCATGTTGCCCATATACTAACCAGTCCGTCCCTGCTTTCAATGCCTTCTGCGCATCGTCCATTCCATCTCGGGCTCTGATGACCCAGACGTGCTTCAAATCATCAATGGTGCAGTCCAGCTTCGTGATGTCGAATTTGCCATCTGTGTCTACCACCATGACTACCCCATTGCGTGGTGCTGAGACGATGCCCGAGATGATGTGATATAGTAGTGCTTTATACCGACCAGAAACTTGGAGCTGATCGCCGCCGTGCTTATGCCATAGTCCATCAACTGCTGATATACCTGTCTTTTGCTGAGGTAGGCCAGTATATTTATGGTGAGCGGACTTCAGCGCATCGAGAAGCTACAGTGATGTCAGTAAGGCTGCAGATAGCGATAAGGCTGAGCTGCTCATAAGCTTCAGTCACGCGCGCAACAATGCTCTGGTATCAACCAAGCCCTTCTCATACACTAAAGAATCAAAAGGCCGAAATCGAAACTTACATCCTTCAAACTTGTCATCTCAATCTCGGCCAGGAGACTCTTCCCCATCACTTGGGCCATCCTCCTTCTGCCTCTCTTTCCCTCTCCTGAACCTGAGACACAATGGCACCACCAATCGAGAGCTGGCCAGCCCACGAGCTTTCAGAACGAATTCAAATCAATGCTGAAGGTCGCGGTCGTAAGCCTTTACCCGGGCAAGGAAAGATAGATCTGAAGAAGTGCGAGCTGTTGGAGATGGTGCAGTATGCGTGTCTCGTGGAGGGCGCGACGGAAGCGGAGAGACACAGAAGAGGGGCGCAGGTTATGTGTCGACCAATTGAGAGGTGGTTCAGGCGGTGAGTGGCTCTGAATGATGGAGAGAGAGAGATGTTGTTGTTTTGGAACTGACATGAGATGTGAAGGTGTAAGGATAGGCACGGTAGCCTTATGGTGGAAACAACGGCTTGGGAGGAGGGGCCACGGGAAGCGTAATCGATGGGTGAAGCTTTGTGTATGGTACACGTTGGAGTTCAGACGGGCTGTATCACAGTTTGAGCATCTGGTAGAGGAGTCGAGGATTTGGTAATCAATAACGTTTCTGTTTCAGTTCTCGAGGTGTTATTCGTTGAATAGCACGGGTATCTACTATTCGTGTCTAGCTCTTTGGCATATTTCTGAACCCTCTGGTTGATAGGCGCCCATGCTGCACCTCTACCAAATCTCCGTGCAAACTAACCCCAACGCCACGCTATGCTGCAATTAAAGACCCATCTCGCAAATTACCGCGCCATACCATGCCAATAACGTAATAGACAAGCCTCACGTCCTGCTGCGGATCACAGGTTGTCTACCATACTTCTTCTCCGCATCAATTGAGATTCCTTGCTTTAGGTCATCCTGCTTCGCCGCCCCGCCGTTCATCGTGGCCGTCAAATCCGCCATGGCCTTCTCCCACAATTCATGCTTCAGTTTCTTCTCTTGGCTCTTGACCATAGCTCTCTTCAAATCCTTCTGATCGCTGACCTTGCCGATTCCGACAAGACGGCGCAATGCCTCCTCCCCGTGCCTTGCGGCTTCTGTTGCTTTCTCACGGATCTTTCGTGGATCTGTTTCGCGTTCTGGCATAACCTCTGTTGCTTTGTAGGTGTGCTTGGCCGGAAAAGCTGGAAATTTCTTCGGTATGTATGATTTCGTGAGTTTGTCTGCTTCTCCGCTGAGTTCTCTGCCTAGTAACTCAGGTGGAACCTTGTTGTCTTCAATATTAAGTGCCTCCAGTTCGAAGATGAGTTGTGTCTGCTCCTTGGGTACAGGTGGCTTGAGGTGAGGACGCAGTAGCTGATCGGTAAGACCCTGGCGTCTGAGTGCGTATTCGTAGTCTGATAGTATCGGTTGAGCACGGCGTGATGCATCCTTTGCCTCAGTGATGTACGACAGAAAGCGTTCGGAATCTAAGCAATCAGCATAAGATGCTTGCCATGAGGCTCCAAACACATACAAGAGTTTGTCATGGCGCAAAAGCTCTCTAACGCCTCTTTTGACGCGCTATCAAACCCGACATGGCTCAGAACCATCGCAATGGAGCGCTTGAGCAGGCGAGTAGGTTCATCGTCGAAGAGTGGTTCAGTGTAAGTGCGCGCGGTAATCAGGTCGTCTACATTCGGGGATGGCGAAGGCGTCGTTCTGCGATCATCGGATGTGCGTTGCTTTTTAACCGCTGGCTCCTCTGATGGCGCATGCTCTGGCACTTTCGAACTGGAACGTTTCTTAGCAACGGATGGAGAGTTGGTCGGCGAGGTCATCTCAACGTCCTCCATTGCTGCTGAAGTAGCATTTGGTGTTGTTGCTACAGCTGTCCCATCACTTGCTGTGGTGTTGCTCTCCATCCTAGGTACCCTCGATGTTGCGAGTCCGTCTCGTGCATTGCTCGGGGGATGTTTGTACCTCGCGAGCTGCGGCGGCCTCGAAGCCTTGTCGCGATAGGATGTTGATTGGCTAGGCATGCTTACAACGTACGCTTGGCGTTTATCCGTTAGCGCGAGCGTATGATCCGACACAACCTCATGTCAAGCCTGGAATAACGTCAACTCTCAGCCCCAAACCCGTCTACCAACGTAACTTCACAATCTTCACAATGGCTATCAAACCAATCACCGGAGTAAGTATATCAATCGGCCCGTCAGAAGAACTGTGCTGTTTTTCCGTGGCCGGCTTGGGGGGAAGAATGACAGTGGGCTGACCTTTTCTCGCAGATGCTCCGCCGCGGGCTCGTTCTCGATCTCTCCGTCGCTTTCGGTACGTAAAGATAAACACATATTTCGCAGAGGGAATTTCGGCGTTTGGCGGATCAATTGAGCTTTGTTGGATACGGAGGGGCGACTTGGCTAACACACCGGATAGGCATCGGAGGATCCGTCGGCTACCTTTGGTGGTGAGTTCGAGATGATCCTGAAGGGTGATTAAGTGATTCTAATTATGTTCAGGTACGGATACCACGTCCCAGCTGTCCGCTCTCGCGATGCTTACTACGGCAAGCTTGAGGAGCAGAGAGCCGCCAACCAGCTCGCATAAGTCAATTTAGAGACTGCGAATTGTAAATGAAGGATACAAAGGAAGAGAACAGGGCAGCTGGATGCATCAATGGCCACGCTTGGAGGCCGAAGGGGAACTGTGAAAGAAGCGGGCTGTACAAAACGTCAAGCGATCCGAAATAGAACAACGATTCAGCACTCATTCCTGTGTTGGCTAAGGTGAAGCCCTCCGCACTCTAAGTTCGAGGCTTTGCTGGGAACGTTTTATGGAAGTACTCTTCGTGCCCTTGTAACTTTTACGTGGTGCCCCTCATACCACTTCTCAATCCATCTTCCGTCATCATGGTAGCGTTTAATGAGCGCCGTTGCAGGGGTCGCCGTAAGTTCTCGCCAATGGAATAAAGATGCCAGTTGACCCATTCTGATCAGTCCCAGTGTTGAGCGATGTAGTGTGGTGTGTTGCCTGCGTTGGCGGCCGCCGGAAAGGTCAAACGGATGACATGCATTTAGATGATAAACAACACCCGCTAAGTTAATGAGCGCAAAGACTAATGCATACTTCAACCCTTCTTGCCAGTATTGAGAACTACGCGCACCTTATGCATGGAGGACGTTGTATCCGTTCCCATGTCGTGAGAAGCAGAACGTTCGCCGTTGTGATGGCTTCAACTTCCACATGCCGACACTTCTAGAGTAGCACCTTCCACCACGGACAAATTCATAAATCTACAATGGTCTTAAGGTAGGACGCCATCTCAGGTTCGAATGCCGTTTATGCCAATCTCAACTTCGATACACCTTCGTACTCATGTCCTTGATACCTGATAAGCCTCAGCCTTGGCTGCGCAGCTGTCACAAGCCACCACAGCCACAGTCTTATCTTAGCGCAGTACTAACCGAAGGGCTAAGATTTCGATCACACACAGAACTTACTGGGTATCGCGAGCTCTTCTTTTGAAAGATCACGACTCCGATTAACCAGAGACCACGTCACCTACCGCCAAAATGACTGAGCAATTGGTATGCCAATTGAAAGAAGAGGATACCGCGACAATTGCTAACTCATGAGAAGATCTTGAAGGGCACCCTTGAGGGCCACAGCGGATGGGTCACCTCCCTTGCTACCAGCATGGAGAAGTAAGCGCCAAATTCCACAACCTCAGTTTCGAGATCGAGGCTGACAATGGCTTTCGCAGCCCAAACATGCTCCTGTCCGGTTCCCGTGACAAGACCCTCATCATCTGGAACTTGACCCGTGATGAGTCTTCCTACGGATACCCAAAGCGCTCCCTCCACGGCCACTCCCACATCGTCTCCGACTGCGTTATCTCCTCCGACGGTGCTTACGCTCTTTCCGCCTCCTGGGATAAGACTCTCCGCCTCTGGGAGCTCTCCACCGGAACCACCACCCGCCGCTTCGTTGGTCACACCAACGATGTCCTCTCTGTCTCTTTCTCCGCCGACAACAGACAGATTGTCTCTGGTTCCCGTGATCGCTCCATCAAGCTCTGGAACACCCTTGGTGACTGCAAGTTCACCATTACCGAGAAGGGTCACTCCGAGTGGGTTTCCTGCGTTCGCTTTAGCCCAAACCCACAGAACCCAGTCATTGTTTCCTGCGGTTGGGACAAGCTCGTCAAGGTTAGTAAGAATCTACGGCACACAATTGCGCGCATGCGGATCTACATGATGTTCAAAATGAATACGTATTTGCTACTTCAGAGCATGGGAGACCTTGCCATGAGACAAACATTCACCAATATCTGATCCAAATCCGCACGCGCAATTTTTTTGTCGCATACATTTGAGTTTGGAGCAATAACTAACTCGAATCAGGTCTGGGAGCTCTCTTCCTGCCGTCTCCAGACCGACCACATTGGTCACACCGGTTACATCAACACCGTCACCATCTCCCCAGATGGATCCCTCTGCGCCTCCGGTGGAAAGGACGGAACCACCATGCTCTGGGATCTTAACGAGTCCAAGCACCTCTACTCGCTCAACGCTGGTGATGAGATCCACGCCCTCGTCTTCTCTCCAAACAGATACTGGTTGTGCGCTGCTACCTCCAGCTCCATCATCATCTTCGACCTCGAGAAGAAGTCCAAGGTTGATGAGCTCAAGCCAGAGTTCCCAGTCTCTACCAACAAGAAGACCCGCGAGCCAGAGTGTGTCTCTCTCTCCTGGTCCGCTGATGGACAGACTCTCTTCGCTGGTTACACTGATAACATCATCCGTGCTTGGGGTGTCATGTCCCGCGCTTAAGCGGTTCTGACGTTCTGTCTCGATTAATGAGTCGATCGGTCCTTGGGATTTACGTAGTATGAATCTGCGGAATCGAGCCATTAGGCTGGTGGTTTCTTATGCACAAGACATTGCTTCAAAGCATGATTAGTGGAAAATGAAGAATACCAACGTAAACCCAATTCCGCTTTGTTTGTAGTGATTATTTGTTCGTTCAAAGCGTCCATGAGGGGTTTCATGATACCACGACAGATAATGAAACTATGGTTACAATAAGTGATACTTGGTGCCACTGTCCTTGATATGAATCCCTTTTGCCTTTACGCCTCGCTTGTCTGGCTCAACGCAGCAACTCATGACTTCTTGAAGAAGCCAGTGATCTTCTGGCTGCCTTCCTCTGCTACTTTTCCCCTTTTTTTGGGAATAAAGACGCCTCTATCGTTGATAGTAGCGCTCCTTTGACGCCGTCCAGTCTTTGCTGTCTTCGCTGGTGGTTCATCTACCTCATCCTCTTCCTCATGTTCGCGCTTGACGCCCTTGTAGCCTGTCTTCTCTCCTGCCTCGTCAACCGGCATGGGAGCATTTTCCTCAGATCTCGCAATGTCTTCGGTCTTGACTGATTCCTTCTCCACCTCATCCTTCATGCTGACTTCTGATTTAACTTCTTGTGCTTTATCAGCTGGATTTCGCGTGACTTCTTGTTTCAACTCCGTTTCATCTTGCGTTACTTCGTCCTCTTTCCTGACGTTCTCCTCGTCCTTCACGACCTCCTTCAGCTCAAATTTCGGTTTATTGCCGCCACCAGTGAAGAAATTGGCAATATTATTCTTATTATCCTTGCTCGCCACCGGCACAATAAAGGTCGGGTTATTATTTCCAACCTTCCCCACATCTCTGCTCACTGGATAGCACTCCAGCTCTCCCTCGTACGGCCTCAAACACTGCTGCAACTCTTTGCTCCACGTAGACCGTTTCGGATCCAACCATCTCCACATCTCCTCGCTCCCATTATCAAGAATAACCGGCATGCGATCATGCAAAAAGCTCAACTGATTATTACTCTCCGTCGTAATGATCGTATACGTATACAGCTTTTCACCACTATCCTCGTACTGTACGCAGTCCCACAGACCAGCCATAAGCATTAGTTGCTCGTCCTTGCGCTTGGTGTAATGCGGCACCTTCTCTTTGCCTTTCTTGAGCCATTCGTAGAAGCCTTGCGTGATTATTATGCACCGCTTACGCCGCTTCATGTTATTCCACATCCCGCCGTCCTTTGCTAAAGAGTCGCCCCGGCAATTTATCGTTTTCATCATGGAGCCATAATCCGGATTGCGCTTCGTCCAAAATGGAATCAGGCCCCATTTCATGGTTTGGAGTTTGTAGTGGACTCCATCTGTCTCTTCAGCCTCCATAACCTCGGTGCCTTCGACTTGCTTCTCCACGGTCTTTGCGCTCACGTCTGAGTCCTCGTCTCCGTGAGCTGCTGCTGCTTGGCCGCCGCGAGTCTGGCGGTCTGGTGCTGGACCACAGCCGTGGTCTGGGACATCGGCGCGGTAGACGACACCGCGGTAGCCAGGTGCAAAATTGTAGCTCTCGCGGGGTGCGTCGTCGCCTTCGTCGGCTGGGAGGTCGTGGACTGGCATGTGTGCATTTTCGAGGTTTACTCGGACCTGCGATGGCCGCTGATGGGTATTAGAGGCTGCTTTTTTTACTCGACGTGAAAACTCACAATTGCAAAAACATAGCGGCCACACATTTTGTCAATGAGTCTTGAAATTGGATTCTCGTAATTGTGTTTGACATGGATATATTCTTCACTTTTGAGGGACGAATGCGACCAGTCGCGACCAAGGGCAAGCATAAGAGAGCCGATTGAAGTAAAGGTGTAGACGGCGTACAAATCAAAAGCTTAAATATAGGGAAGAAAGTGGCCTTCTGCCTAATTTGCGGAAGGTTGAGGCAGTACTCGATGGAGGTGAGAGTGTCTCTGCCCGTCGTCACCACCGTCATTCTTTATCTTATCAGCCACCAAGGTGCCACTTTCAGCGAAAGAGAAGTCTGTATTCTGCGGCCACTTAAAACAGCACTGTATCCGCAAGAAGCATATATAGAAAGTCAGATCTTGCTTAGTTGTGGTTGCGTTTATCTAGAGCCATTCTTCACGCTTGATCCTTATTTGGCTTCGTCTGCATCCTGCCAGTCGTGTGATCTTGCAGATTAGCTAGAGCTCTGTATTCACAAAATGGTCCTACTATTTGCATAGCAATGAGTTTGTTGTTGAGCTTTCTCTCCGAAAGTATTGTGGTTTACAGGTCATCGCCATGGTCTTGGGCAAGCACGCCAGCATCACCGGTTAAAAAAACCTAGTGTTCGGAGAGCTGATGCTCAGCGTACATGCTGACGCTGGACAGTCGTGACTGTCACAAGATTGCGACGATCCTTCACAAGCCGTGCGAGGCAAGGCAGCAACCATCACAACTGACCGAGTATTTCCATGCTTCCCGCCTGGCACAGCAGCGACAAGACGGCAAGCACAAAAGGATGACCGTCTTTGATCGCGAATATGCGGTTGTTGGTGGAGCACTGAGGTATAGTTACGCCTCTTGCGGCACTGCATGTCGTGGCGTGCCGCGCTTTTCTTTCACGACACCTTGATGTTTTAACCTATTCTGGTCTTGTTGTTTGCGAGTTGGGCAAGGAAAGTGAAAGGACAAACATTCAGGGCAAATGGTTTAGCTGAGCCTGTGACATGCCGCGACTCTGACGATGTTGTTTGATTGGCGACACTCCGGTCAAATGGCAAAGGCGGAACGTGTGGTACTAAGAGAAAGTCGTCCTCTGGTTTTGGTGGAGCAGGTCGTCGCGGTGACAGGTGGGCAAGATGAGATTTTTGAGCAAATATGGGCAGCCAGGAACCCGGATATCGCTGCAATGGAAGGCAACACGCTCTTTTGATGATGGATTCGCATACTGTTTCTCGCCAGACAGTAATTAATATTTTGCAATTTGTACGATTTAAATCTGAGTATATTTGGCGGCAAAATTGTCGTCGGTGAGGTGCCTCCAGTCGCTCCTTTCGGCCAAGCTTAGCCGATTGGGGAGCGATAAGCGAGGGTCGGCTCGCTGTGCCTGCACTGACCTTCAGGCTTGGCGTCTCCAACGAGGGTTGCTCCAGAAAATGTCGAAGGGGGAATTCACAATACAGGGCCATCTGTACGGATATGATTATGGCTGAGCCTGGGACCACCAAACCTAGTGATGGCCACTACTCTGCCATCAACACATCCCACATTTCTTGCCTCTTCCGCCTTCTTCCTTCCCAACACCAAAACATCACCGTCTATCCACCATAACGATTAACGACCCATCGCCTATCAGCCTGTCGTGATTTAAATCTCAACCACAATATACCTATCGGCATCGTTTGCATCTGAGACCAAGTCTATACACCACAACACACCGGATCCATCACCACCGCTATGGCCGGCATCATCAAAACCACCGCAATGACCAACGGGGCCGGTCGCGCATCGAAGCCAAAGTCGAGAATGGTCACTTTCAAAGTATCGCCATCAATGAGGGCTACAATTGACGCCAAATTTCCACCACCATCGCCAGCGCCACTAGAGATGGTCAAGGCAGAGTCGACTTCATCCAACACACCACAACACTTACCTGTATACGACGGCTCTCCTGCCCAAACTGCTTCGACGTCGAATGGTACTCCAATCCCAACCGGTGCCGACGATGCAATGGCGATGCCACCACCTTCGGAAATGCCTGTCAAGAAAGGCAGAGGAGGAGGGAAGAGGAAGTCTGACATGGGTGCCGATGGTCTACCAAAGCCAAGAGGAAAGCCTGGGCCAAAGAAGAGGAAACTGTAAGTATATCATCCTCCATGTCCGGTTCAGGTCGTCATATTACCTGCTGCCTTTTCGCATCAAGATCGTCTATCAAACATCAACATAGTTGAGACAGGTACTAACAATTTCTGTAGCGACGACGGATCCGTCGACAGCCCAGCTGGCGCCAAGGGACCAGCGCACAAGCTGGGTCCGAAGGCCAACCAGGGAGCCATCAACGCAGGCCTTCGTGCGCTCGATCGCTCTGGCACTCCTTGTCGCAAGTGGTCCAAGGGCACCTTCACCGTAAAGACCTTTACCGGTACCGTATGGGAGGTTCCACGTTGGCGTGCGCCTCCAAAGACGAACGTCACTGGCAAGGCCGATGGAAACGCTTCGACCGGCAGCAGCAGCAAAGAGAACAAAGACAACAGCCAAGTTGGATCTGAGGCAAGCATTGGCGCAGGACCACAAGGCGACGCAAGCTCTATTGGAGTTCCGGCAAGCTCGCCTGCTCCCTCAGTTCTACCACAAGCGTCGGCGGTCTCTGCTTCTGCTTGAGAAGCCTAATATAAACAACAACAATCAATGTGCACAGCAAGCGGCGGTCATGTCATATTTCTGGCGTTTAAGAGTGGGCTGCATTTACGAGCATGGGCGTTCAGTGGAAAAGAGGACGGGTGATTCAAGAAGCTCTCGGCGGCACACGGCGCATATTAAGGTTCTTCGCTTCTTCGTCCAAGTTTGGACTTGCTATCATAGACGCTTGGTAGTTTTGAAATTAGGGATGTGTAACATGGCGTCTATATCGGAATGGCATCAGCCACGACAAACAAGGCCGCAGTGTACTTGCACAACTACCATAGAGCTCATCATAATGAATCAAAGAGTTAAGTATCGTCACTGAGGACCTGGCTGTCCAGGAGAGATCACTACCACAGAGTTGTGACTGGAGTGGAAGGGCGATTCTTTGGCCATATTCATGCCTGGTGCAGTCAAGAGTCGCTATCTTTTGTCCCTTCTCTGACCTTAGCCCGAAGACGAATATCATTCTATGATCCCCCCGAACTTATCTCGTTTGCCAACTGAAACATTTTTGCAGCAGTACCTGTGGACACGTTACCAATGCATGATCATGATATGCAGCGCACCAGCATGCTATTAATCGTCGGCGCCGGCTGCGGACAACTAGCTGAATCTACCTTGCGTGCGTTCAAGATATTAGCATCGCTGAATTACTAAAACTACGAGGTGACTCCAAAATCCAAACCGTCGAAGAACACTGTCATTCTCAAGTCATTACCGCATTGTAGTATAAAAATCATTCTTTATCATTGAAATGGGGTGGCCGAAGCCGAAATGCATCACGAGTACGAGTACCTTGAGGGGTGCCCTGACTGTGCCCTTCCAGGGCGCTACTTCAAAGAATCATGCCAACCGGTTAATCGTCAAAAAATTGAAATTGTGGTAAGACTAGGTGATAACTGAAAATGACATAGGAGCACTGTTCAAGTTCGAACAAGCACTGTCGCCGTGCTAGTATTAAAGAGGCCTGTATCCCCGCATTCGCAATAGGCGTGGCTAGAGATTAGCGACGATACGGTACTTCGGTGGCCACCAGCGATGTTTTGAGTATCGTCATTGCGCAAGTTACAACAAACGCAGCCTCACACGAAGGCCTCAACTATCCCGCGAACATTGCAATCGATGCTGAGCGTTTTTTGCTCGAGGCACGCAGCTCCATTCGCGGCGTTATTTCGCTGCCACCTAGCGGCGAAGTCCTCACTTTAGCACAACGACCTTTTCAACGACACCGATCCAATCTCTCTCACACTTCATCCAAGAACCCCATACTCCGTAGTTAGCTAGAAGTTCGATATTTACAGCTTCGAGCCCGCTATCAGCCACTCGCTGCGTCATGAGCCGCTCTTTTTTCAATTCTATCGACCGGTCAACATCAATGCCAACAGGAGCTCCAACCCACGTCCCCCGCCGTTCATCATACGCTGACGTCGTCTCTGGCACAGCGCCTGCTTCGAACTCAGCTCAACCACAAGCAGCAACGGCTTTCCATGAATTTACTCGGTTCCTGAATACAGGACAGCAAGCAGCGCATGATCCAGCAGCAATGGACGAATCCGGGAACAATGACGAAGGAGGAGAGGCAGACGCTTGGATTGAGCATAGGCTCCCGGGATACTCGAGGAGATATCAGCCGTTATTTGACTCCTGGAGCCAGGACAGAAACGCTGTCGAGAATATCAACAGCTTCTTCATACCGTCTTACTTGAGAGGGAGCAGATATGCGGAAAAACTGGAGAATAATCAGAGGATGAAGGCGAGGGACGCGGCTGCCAAGGCAAAGAAACGTGCGAAGGATAGCTCCAGTAGTGGCTCCCATTCTATATCGAGTACTGGCGTCTTTGGTGCTGCCAAGAAGGCACCTTCGTATCATGGAGTGGTCCTCGATATCGTTGAGAAGCCACCGCCGGATTACTTGCATGGAGCCTCGCCGCTACCATCCAGGTTGAATATACATGATGAGAAAAAGCACACTTCGATTGAAGTCCTCGCGGACGGCCTGGAAATGAAGTTAGCAACGATACCTCCAGCGTCCGAGGCTCTAACCGCCCACGACAGAAAGAACGAGGTTTATTCCATCAGAGCCGATAGACCCATACCCCAGGAGGCTGGGATATATTATTTCGAAGTCACAGTATTAACGCGAAAGAATGTTGAGTATGTTTGCAATTCCTGTACCGGATCAGTATGTCTAATCACTTCTCACAGACCCGCACATATAGGTATAGGTTTCGTTGCTGAGCACACGCCGATTGTTAAACCAATTGGTTGGGATCCTTATTCTTGGGGATACCATGGCGACGACGGCCTCTCCTATAGCTGCAAGTCTACTGGTGTGAAATATGGTCCATCATATGGAGTAACCAATGACATTATTGGCTGTGGGGTTAACTTCTCCGATGGGACCGCCTTCTATACTAAAAACGGCATCCACTTAGGTATGATATCTATGCCGCACAGTGCACGTTTCCCGATTATCAGGTTCTCGGTGCGGATATGCCAGAGCTCGTGGCTGACATATGTAGGCATTGCTTTCCGCGGCCTCAATGAGAAAAGTGGAAAGTTGTTTCCAACAGTTGGCGTCAGAAAGAAGGACGAGCATCTTCGAGTCAATTTCGGGCAGAAGCCCTTTACTTATGATATTGATGGATACGTATCTGTAAGCCTCCACCTGCTGTGTTTCCAAATATTTTGTGATGTTTCCGAGGGTTTCACGCCGTATCACTAGATTTGGTCGTCCTTTCGAAGTGATAGACCCTGGCTCTTGCGTCTGAAGGTCAACCTCTGTATCGAAATTTCCAGTAGACAGCTAACTGTCTGTCACAGAAGATGAAGCGCGACATTACAGCTCGAATCTCGGAGACAAGGTGAGTAGCAGGTTACATATTCTGTGTATACCCACTGACATGGCTCAGTACTGCAAAGCTCGCCCCTCCGTTGGATGAAACTAGTCTTGTGCAGAATCTTGTATTACAATATCTTGCCCATGATGTGTACATTGACACAGCGCACGTCTTTGCCGAAGAAGTTCGTGAAGAAAGGCGGGCCTTAAGTGTCGATGCTTCGAATCAAGCACTGAGCTTCGACTTCACGGAAAACGTGGACGCTAAGCACAGACAAAGTTTGTAGGAGAAGCCCCCAGCGAAGATCTCGCTAACCGGTTTTCAGAATGCCGTGCCTCAATCATGGATGGCGATGTGGAAATGGCGCTTGTCATTGTCCGCACTTTCTACCCATCAGTGCTCCAGAATAGCAGACAAACTTACTTCCATCTTCGCATTCAGCAGTTTATTGAGCTCATCCGAAAAGACGCCAAAGCACGTAACTCCGCGCAGAACGGCACCTTGAAAGGCAAAGGAAAGGCTCCAAACGGCAACGAGAACATGGTGAAGCTGGACTACAATGTCATGGAGCTTGATTCACATGACTGCGAGAGTCTAGATGATCGAATGGATACAGACGAACCCAACAGCAACGGAACGAGTAATAGCAACTTTGGGAGTATCGAAGATTCGATAGCATTCGGGCAGGAAATTCAGAAGGAGTTTCAGATTGACACTGATCCGACGATGCAGAGGGATCTGCAGGATGCTTTTGCGCTGCTTGCGTATCCTGATCCGGAGAATGAGGAGTCTGTGGGCTGGCTGCTGAAGCAGAGTAAGAGGGAGAAGCTTGCTGAGGAGCTGAACTCGGCTATTCTTGGTAAGTAACCCTGTTCATCTCAGAGGTTAATCGGGAAGGCTAACCGGTTTCAGTGTCGATGGGCAAACCACCAGCTGCAGCGCTTGAGAAAGTCATTCAGCAGACGACAGTGCTGATCGAGATACTCGCCGAGCAGAAGCCGTTCGGCAATTCCGCGAATCTCATCAATATCAAGGACTACATGAGGCCGCCTCGGCCATTGTGGACGCCGCCGGAGTGACTGCATGAGAGCGATGCGAGTGTGGTTGGCCTCTTCACAGATGTTTTGCGGCGCATTCATGAGGTTCCATAGACGGTGTTTATGGGCGGTGGAGGTCCAGAAATGTATCGATTTGAAGTGTTGGGAGTAGACTGATAATTTCGGTATGGAACAGATTGTTTCATAGGTAGCGACAGCATCAAGACGAAAGGTATAGACTGGTTGCCTGATCCTTGAGCGTGGTATTTCCGGTACAAAGCATAGTTAGGATGAAGAATGAGAGAACGGTTAAGGGCTGTCAATAGCTTACAGTGTGTCTATGGGCCTTTATTATGCTCGTTGACTATGATAACTTTTTGGGCCCAAATATGGGAGACACCATAGCCGAGAAACCGGGAAACATCCATTATTTCCCTCCCGGTTGTTTCAACTAGCGGAGAGCACCATCTGTGCTGTCATGCTCGTCGGCCGCTTGTTACACATCAGAGTTACACAATTTGGTAAAACAATTACAAAAACATATAACAGCAGGTATTCGCTGGTGGTCACCCACCCAACTACTAATCTGCCGATCTGAGGCTTATGTATGGCAGAGCGGACGGGATGCCCAGATCTCCTCGGTCTGTGGTCGTATGTACTCGCCAACGTTACTAGTGTATATATCTAAAATAAACAAACAAAACCTTCGGTTGCTCTTTCCGTCTTTCATTCTATGCAAATGGGTTGCTCTTTCCTCTCTGGAAGTTCAGCCCGATGAAGTATGTCAACCATCGCAATTCCAGAAGGAGACAATTTTTAGGGATTTCATTATAGCAAAGCAGGTTACTAGCGCCGACTGTGTATATAAGCCGTATGGAACCACCCATAAATTGATAGAAAAGAATGTAAGAACAGGAATGAAGAGTGTCGGGGAAAGTTCGCGCTCAAAATCTTACCATAGCACAGCTTCAACTTCCAGAAAGTTTGAACAATTGTCGACTATCCAGATAGAATACCCGGACGCCCCCTCCAAGGTGGGGAGGAGGGGGTTTATCCTTGAATTATGTTCGTAGTCAAGCATTAGAACCGAATCTCCCAAGCGGCCCGTTAGGTTATAGGTCAACGTCACTGACGCACAATGATTGAAGAAACAGGAGTCAACGACGGCGCCAATTACTAGCCCAGGCCTTGAAATACGCCACATCACTTTCATCATGTAAAAAAGAAAACGTGATAAATTTTAACAATTTTTATTCATGTATTTATGATTTAAGTGCTCCGCTTTTCGAGATTATAGCCTATAAATGCGTGTACTCCATAGGCAAGCTGTACTGCAAGAGTCTTCTTCCGCTCTATTTCCCTTGTAAATGCTGATCATATATCCAAACTCCTGTACCGTGCGCCGATGGTATGCCGTAATGTCGTTATATACAAAGTGAATACTGTGTTGTGCCAATTATGATCTTCAATGATGAGGCACGCTGGCTTAAGCTGACTTGAAGGCGTAATTAAAGTGTGACTTGCAAGGCAACTTTACAAGTGACCGTTGAGAGCCCTGCCAGTGAGGTATGGCCAGGCGAGGAAAGTGCCCATGGCTGGGAGGAAGCTGGTGGTAATGTTAAAATGCGATGCGTTATGAAAAAAAGCTGGAGTGAAAACATACAAGGAAGTAGTGACAGCGGCCTTCTTGAATTGCTTGCCCCAGTCCGCCTTAGCACGATCCATGGTCTTTGGAACGCGTCCAAATGGATGTGGCTCCATGGAGCGAGCTGCAGCTCTGGCCTTGGAGAGGACGGAGAAGGTGCGGAAGGCAGTTGATCTTGGGAATCCGGCTGGCATTTTGAAGGTTGGTTGGAGTGGTGACTTTTAAATTACAAGTGACGATCGAGTTGAGTTGTTTGGGTGGTAGTACAAAGTACTGAGTTGAGATTATTCGAACCGAAGTGGAGAGTGACGAAGCTGATTGAGGCTTGATGATGTTGCTGATGATGGAGAGAAGAAGGGAGACGTTGGGGTGATGTACAAGACGTGTTTATATAACAGATGACATGAATCTAGATGAGAATACCTACCTTGCCCATGGCGGATGAAGTCTGACCGAACACGACGACTTCCTCCGACAGCATCAGCTCATGTTGTCGTGTCTGACGATGATACCTTGGTGGTTCCTGATCCCTCCATGCTGGGTGAGGCTGAGGAAGACCGCGAACAGCCAGGAAGAGCACATGTAGGGGCGGAAAAGGACTCACCCCACGGCAGCCGCCTGCACAATTCGCGACTAAATGAAGGCACAATCATCAAACGCGCTCCGAGACCAATGGGATAGCCCCAAAAGCTGATAGTAATCCATAATGCGGGTTGACTTGTGAATTGCCAGGCAAAGGCTGATCGACGAGGTTGTGGTTCGATTAGTTATGCAAGTTGAGCCATGATGAACGACGATGGTCTGATCTGGCACGATTGTGGGCCGGAGCCCACCGCCAACGGTTTTCGGTGGCTGATTTAGCAGACGAGGGTGGCCTTTAGCGCACGTGATGATCCCGCAATTGCTGGGGAAGTGGCGAGGGTGGTGCGTCAATCCACATAACGGGGCCGTAGGGTTGCTGTCAGAATTTCTCGCTGGAGCCAGGTTCCTCTCGTTTCAGACTGGCGGGATCCCAGGATACGTTGTGAGAGCCGCTGCAGTTCTGGCCAGCAAACCGTGCTCAACGGTTCCCGAACCCGAAAACTACCGCCCGAAGACTGCCGCCCCAGTACTATTACTGTATGTTCGGAAGGCACGCAGCTCGCCGAGAGTGAGAATCCTGGTGACATAATCACATTATTTTCTCGAAAAAGAGTATTTCGGAGAGTCCCGTCAGCACCCTGAAGACGAAGAAGCTCGGAAATATGTGGTAGCAGTGTGACAGTGAGGTCGTGGAAGAGCGCAACGACGGTTCGGTGCAGATTCCGACCCAACTTCACTATGGTGTACAGCTGCCGGTGTTCAGTCGCCACATGCCTTTACTTCTTCGCGATGTGCCCGGCTCCTATTGACTGCCATCACTCTATTATTTCGTTCCAATCTTTACACACTGGCAGAGGACGTCACATGCGGAGAAGCCTTCATTAGAGTTCCCGTGTCGTGAAGTGTCCGTCGTGATCGCCAAGACTTGGCGGGCATTGGTCAGTACTTGTACTCGTACTGCTTAGACAGTAAGCACCGTTAAGCGAGTTCTCAAAATAGAATTCAAGGAGGTTGCACTTACCCCACATTCTATACTCGTACAAACAACTACAACAAACTTTATGGGCCGTATTTGTGTCGACGGATTCATTGCCCGTGACCTCATGTCTTTTGTCCGAACATGGGTTGAATCATATCTGGAGGCCTCTTCGGACTTGCTTTTCTGTGTAACTTTGAACCCCGTGGGCTGTGCGATACGAGTGCTAGTCGGGACGCGCCGCACGTTCATGTGTCGCACAGAGATATTGGACTGGAACCTGTGCAGTTTCCGGTTGTTGACGAGTGACGAAATACGACCCTTTGTGGAAGGAGCGGTGTGCTAAGTGCTTTCAGATTTTGGAAGAACTTCAGCCTTAGTGCCAGTTGATTTTGGACGCCTGCGACCGGAGTAGAGAGCTTGGAAAGGTCGAACAATGCTCCACTACCGTCTGAGATATGGTGACAAGCCGTGGCGAGGAAGAACTGCAACTCACTTAATGACCTCTGATGGTTGAGACAGAAATGACTCAGACTGTATTCTCAGGAAGGTCTCTTGTAAGCGAATACAGACGGTGATGGATATAACCCAAATTGTTGCTGGCGCCAATCGTTCAGCGACATGCACTGCGCTTGTTCGTCATACCAGCAATCCGGCACCAATGGTTCGTACGCACTCTATTTATGCAGCACCACATGACTTGAGATATTGGGCTGGGTACAAGCAGAGGTGAGACTTGCAGAGATACGAGCAACGGTACGTACAGTAAGTACTCGCGAGCACTGTTTGTATGTCACACTCCTCCGTCGTCAGGAAGTCGTGACTTTGCAGTACCTTCCAATCGTCAGTCAGCCGCAACCATGCGGCCGCTTCCCGCGGTGGCTCCTTCTCTATCTGCTTCCAATGTGCAGCTACAGTTTCCTGTGTAACGAGTACGAGGAGGGCAAGAATATGTTTTGACGGGCAGGTCGACGGCTCCTTCCCCATAACGTCGTTGCCAGTTGAGTGCTTGCCTAGAGGCGGGCCCGGATTCTCATGGAATAAAAGTCTCTTCCCCTCGCACACTTCTCTTTTCCTTTCTTCCAACATCTTCGGTCCTTTGTAAATCTCTGAAAGTAACCTCACGTTCGTTGCCCACGGTCATTTATCAGCGACGAAGCCGTTGGTTTATCAACCCCCCAGAATCTGTACGATCTGTTCCTTACCAATTCGTATCAAGAAAACTCGAAAGTATTGTGCGACAACAAAATGAAGCTCTCTACCACCCTTATTCTCTCGGCTTTGGCCGCATTGGCCTCCGCCCAGGGCACTGATGTCATTTTGTAAGTCCAGCAACATGGACATCAGATTGACTTCAAGCTAACTTGCCCAGCGATGATGAGACTGGAACATTCAGATGCCCAACTGCGGATGGAATCTACTGCACTGGCGACAGCCTTGGTACTGACATTATCATGTGAGTTTATCGCTCTGTATTATATAATGCATCACTCTCTGACAACTATAGTCGTTGCCGCGATTTTGTTGGCCAGCCACGCAGATGCGGCAACAACCTTGTCGGTCGCCCACCAATTGGAAATAACCCATCTCGCTGCTATGCTTCTGCCACTCAGGATGGGATTGCTGCCTGTGAGAAGAAGTAAGTTTGAGACACGCGTTAAAAGCTAGACGTCTCTAACATGTCGTAGTTGCATTGTCTATGGTAGCTCTGGAAACACTGGCGCCGACTTCAGCCTCCCAGGTTGCACTCCTTACTTCGAGGACTCGACCACCGTTCCAACCCCGCCAAGCACCAGCACCAGCACCAGCGCCAGTGCGTCGAGCCCAAGCTCCAGTAACATTGTTTCAACTCAGCCAAGCGCCAGCACCAGTGCTTCGAACCCAAGCTCGAGCAGCGGCGGCGATACTGTGCCAAGCACCACTGACACTTTCACCTCGACTTTCCGCACTAGCATTGATGTGGAGGAGCCATCTAGCACAGCGTCTGCAAGCAACCCAATCTTGACGGTTACGTACCCACCATACGGGGGCGGCGTGTCTACTTTGCCAACCACCACTGCCACGTACTTCACGAATGGAACGACTTCTTACTCGTACAACACGGAGATCACCTACACTGATCCATATCCAACTTTGACGATCAGCCAGCCAGACTTGACTGCCACATACACTATCCCCGAGAATACTCTCACCTATGTGCAGCCTGACGCTACCATTACGTACACGGCGCCAGACAATTCAGTTCCAGTCACTTATACGCAGTCTCAGGACACTGTCACCGTCACTGAACCAGGCTATATTGCAACCTATACTCAGCCGGCGACCACGATAATTTATACTCAGGCGCCAGAGGCGTCGACTATCACAGCCATCCCAACCCTGTTGACCACAACCTGCACTACTGACAGCTCTGGTTGCAACTGCCGTGGCGAGTGTTTCGGTGTAACCTTTATCAACACCTGCACGAGAGACAGTGCTGGTGGTTGCAACTGCCGTGGAGGATGCATTGATGCAACTGCCACTGCCGGGCCAAGTGCCGGACCAACTGGCGGTGGAGGCGGCGATAATGGTAACACATCCAGGCCAGGGAATGGAACATATACTGCTCCAAACCCAACCACTCCACCAACCAATGTCCCAACTGGACCATCCGCCTCGTCTCCAGCACCAGATTACACCGGCGCTGCCGTTGCCAATGCTGCTGGACTTGGTCTCGCCGCCTTTGGATTTGCCGTGGCTCTCCTTGTCTAATCACCAGGCGTATAACGTGACCAAAGACCGGCTAGATGCGTTCCCCCAAATGGCACAGAACGCCTCACAGTATTTGCTGGCTTATTATCAGTCGAGCACGCCACTCGCCTGTTCACATGTCCTCGCATGTGACTGGCTATATTGCTTCTTAATTGCGAGTCCACATATTTCTAGGTCAGCAACACATTATGTGTCAACAAAGAAGGAACTGGCCATTGGCACATGTATATTGTTCTGCTATAAACTTGTCACTCAGATATCAAGTTACTTCTGTTCAGAAAAGAAGCGCTAAATAGAATCATATTAGTTCAATGAAGCCATGTGAAGCGAAACTCAGGAATGCAAGATGATACCTTGTGCTTGCAATGCATGATTAAGCATGCCGATGACATAGATCGGAAGATGAATGTTTGAACTTTGAAGGAAACAATCAAGCTGAGAATTGTCGAGACAATATGCTTTCGCCACTAACAAACCACTACGACATCAACCATAATTTATATCGGTAATTGCCGCAGCAAGTTCTATTCATTCGATCTTTCTCTTCATTGTTTTCGGGAACGAGTGGTTTTAAGCACTCCGGTCTCTGCTCCGCGATGACAATGATGGACAGCACTGCGGCTATTCCGGTAGCTGCTGAAACGTATGCTACGCGTGTAGCGAGGGTGAGGCCACATGTCTGCCAAATTTCCCGCTTACTTGCGGAGGATAAGTATATCCATTAACGGGCAAAGCTTCCTGGGAGCTCTCGCACTCATGCCCACAGGAGTTTCCACTCTGTTCGGCAAGATCATGCATAGAACTCACGTAACATCCTCTCTCTATGCCTCCTCAAAACCTCACACTTCTGCACAAACCTCACCAGCCTCTGATCCTTCCAGCCCATACTCTCATCTAGCAGCAAGTGCGTATACGCAAACAGCGCCGCATCAAGCAGTGTCGGTCTTCCCTTTTCATCGCCGCCAAATAACCACTCTTCCGCTTCGGCAGCCCCTTCTAATATCAGATAGAAGGCCTCAAATGCTTGAGCAGCCCGCGCATAGATATCGTCAATATCAGGTACCCCATTCCGTGATGACGAAACCAGTTGTTCATGCGCCGCCGTCGTAAGACTGTGCTCTACACTCCTCTGCACCAACCACGAGCTAGTCGTCGGCTTGATATACAGCTTCTTCACTATGTGCGCATTCCGTGGCGACAGGTACAAGCTGTGTAACCAGGCTGGACGTATAGCGGTGTCGATCATGTTCATGTAGGCTTCTGCTTTTGAGGCGACTGGTGAAGGAGAATCAAATTTGGTAGTTGGGAGGATGGAGACCTTGTGCGCTTGTTTTGAGGCGTAGGAGAGTATTTTTGTGGAGGGGATTGGGAGGAGGGCGGCGGGGAGCATGGGAGAGCGCGTTGGTGGGAGGAGGAAGGGGAGCGTGCCAGTTGGGGAGGCGTGGTTGGTTGAGGGTGCGACGGTGTGTGGAAGAGCGGACATTCGCACAGCAGTCTAGGAGCAACTGGTTAGCATGTACTTTTGCTTCGAATTGTCGCATTTCTCAGGGAAGACAGCGAAGATGGTGAAGTGTGAAGCCATTGAAGCGTAAATGAAAAGGAATTGACTAACCTGCCACTTCAAGCACCCTGGATTATAACTCGGCTTTCCTGCCCTCGCATCCTGCTCTGTGCTGAAGATGTACAAACATGGCAGTTCCGATGGCTCTGGACTGCGCTCCGGACGCTCATTTGCTGGATATGTGAGAACCGGCACTGCATCAAAGAGCGCTTTTACAGGTCTTGGGACCTGAAAGAGGTCTGAAACTTTGTCGCGCACCCAACGTGTATTATCTGAAGTAGTGGGAGCCATTTTGCGGTGGTTGTGCTGAAATCCAATTGTCCCTGGTTGTCCTCGGGAATTATTGCTGGAGCTCCAGGCCCAGCCTGCAAGGCGGCGGCAATGATCCTACAGCTAAGAGGTATTTGGACTAGTGTACTGTACAGGGAATATTGTTGTTGCGTACGAGTAACATCCGCGCGCAGGTCACGATTCCAGCGGGCCAGCCCGGGACTAGGGATCCCTCGTGGACCGTGGCTCGCGAAGCTGAGTGAAAGTGAAGTTACACTTCTTGCACGACTTGTGCTAAACACGACTGACGATACTGCCTCAAACTCCAAGTGTGCTCCCCGAAATGTCCAGGTTTGTGGAGTGCAGTGTATATTGGCCATATGGACGCTTTCAATGTGTCCTTCGCACCAAGCCCTAACATCTAAGTGACGTCGTGATAAGCATCGGATAAGCTGGAGCTGGAACGCCCGATTTAGCTTAGCAGTTCAATCTTCAGACTTCCGCTTTCCATAATCTCATTGAACCTCATTCTTTCTAACTCCTAGTCGTATCCCCTAAGACTCTCTCGTATAGTCGATCACAGCCGAATCATTTAAATTGAACTCTCGAAAGACCTCAGTAGAACGTACAAAAGCTCACTTAAAAGTGGTGACATCGACCAGATCTACCCGACGTCGCATCGCAAATCTCACTTCAAACAAGCATCTAGAGACCAACATGGCCTCTAACCAGTATACCCAGTATGGCGGAAATCCCTATAATCAGGCTGAGATGGGAGAGAGCCAATACCAACAAGTGAGCTGATCCTGCACTTTTGCGTCTGATAGCACTTCCTAACTTCTCAAGGGCGAACCATATGAGATGCAAAATGCCCCACAAAGCGGCCAAACCCAGAACCAACCGACACAGCAAAGCGAATATGTGAGGCCCATGTCACAGCGAGACTTCCTCCAGCAAGTCCACACCATCCGAGACATGCTCAAAGACTTCGACATCTCCCTCCAAGCTATCCGCAACGTCCATAACCGTGCCTTAGAGGCCACGGACACATCCACAGATTCGAATCTGGGCTTAGAGCTGCAAAACCAGGAGACAGAGGCATTATCACGCAATGCGCAGATATCGCGCCTTATTCAGAGGCTGGCTCAAGATGCAGCGAACACAACTGATAATACTAAGAGCATGAAGTCGCAGCAAGTCGCACCGCTGAAGAAGGATTTCCAGAGCAAGCTTCAGCAGTATCAGAATTTGGAGAAGGATTATAGAACTAGTAGACAGGAGCAGATCAGGAGACAGTACTTGATTGTCAATCCTGAGGCTACGGATAGTGAGTTGGCGGCTGTGGCGGATGAGAGCCAGGAGCCAGGATCGCAGGGAGTCTTCATGCAGGCTGTAAGCAGCAACCTCCTCATACCGGTATCTCAGTACCCTACTAAGAACAAACTAGTTGTCTAATCGACGCGGTCAATCCCAAACGGCGCTCGGAGCCGTCAAGCAGCGCCACGCCGAGCTTCAGCGTATTGAGCAGACGATGCTAGAGTTGCAGCGCTTGTTTAACGACGTCGAGCAACTTGTTGTAGCTCAAGAGCCATTGGTGGAGCACACCGAGGAGAACGCCATTCGCACGGAGCAAGACGTGGAAAGAGGTAACATCCAGGTTGACAAGGCAATAGTGAGCGCGAGACAGAGAAACAAGCTGAAGTGGTACTGTCTTCTGATCGTTGTTCTCATTTGCATTGCGATCGCGTTGGGCGTTGGACTGGGCGTTGGATTGGCGAAGAACGCAACTGACTAAATGGTTATTCTGAAAAAGATGGGCTGTGCAGGTCGCATGGAAAGCAAGTAATGATGAGTGAGAAATGTCTATAAGCGAACATAGTTGACGTTTTCACGGCCACAACAGCGGGAGCATGATAGATAATGAACACAGCATGTGCCTATACCCAAAGGCCCTTTGTATAGCATACAGAGGAATTTGCTGAACATGTTGCGTGAATCACGTACTTCAGGGAATGAATGAATATGGTGGAAAACGTCATTGTCTTGCTCGTTCATCTCGAGGTAAGAATACCCAGGGAGAATCTAATAGCTAACGCGATGTGCGTGCATATAAACAGTGACCTCGGTCATCGCCGATTATGGTCTTGAGTATAGCAGGCACACCTGTACACTCCAGCCTTTTGGTTAAACGCACTACTGTGTCACCCCGTCATAATATCAGCTACTATTCGTACCCATTCCACTCTCTCACGCGTCTCCATTTTCATTCCTCTTTGAACAGTTCTGAAGCAAGATACTGCACTGCTAGCGAAGCCATGCCATTCGGCGTCCAGCTGTCTGACCCGGTAGGTAGTAAGTCTCCTTCCTTTTGTTTCGGTGCTGAAGGCACCTTAACGAGGAGGATGTGGTCCCGGTATGTACTGCTAAGCCATTGTGAGGGCTGCCAACATCAAAAGTGATGGATGAGTGTGTTTCCGAAGATCAAGGTTAAAGCGTGGCCATATCCACATACGACCTTTGCCCGCGAGACCATCAGTCGTAGCCGCCGCCGATCTGGCTGGCGAATGCGGTAGAGACACTCTTCTCATCGTCGTCCAAGGTGCGACGTCCAGCTCCGCTCAAGAGTGAGCTGGAGCCGAAGACGCTGCTGGCGTCACCGCCAGTCTTGTAATCGGCGATGCGACCACCGGACTCAACATAGCGCTTCAGGCGGTCTGACTGAGAGAGACTGGTCTGCTTCTGGTCATCGTACTTGGTGCCCGAGTTACCGAGGTGACCAAGATTGCCAAGCTTACCCAAGTCACCAAGACTGACGCCGCCGGAGTTGCCGCCTCTGTGGTCAATCGTGCTGTCGGTCATCTCGCTAGCAGCAACCGACTCACCTGCGATGCTCTCGGCTGGACGTCCACGAGCCTTCTGACCGTTGGTGCGAGTGCGTGGATCGAGTCCTGGCCAATTGTCCTGGGCAAAGCTGGAGAACATCTGCGGATAGGTAGAGCCGACGCTGACTCCACCAAGCGCAGAAGAGTGCACAGAAGAAACATCGTCTGGCAGATAGCTCATCATGGAAGCGGTATCATTGTAATCGTGCTGAACTGGCTTGCTGCCATTGGTTGGGACACGGCCTCCATTAGGAAAGCCACCGGCACCATACGACATCTGGTAACGCTGCGGACCACGGTAGGTGGTCTTTGGCCTGCTAAACTGAAGGAGCGAAGTCTGCAGGTTGGACAGTGGGCCTTCGACCAAGCAGTTTTTCTCCTTGAAGTGCATAAGCAGATAGTGCCAAAGTGGGTGCTTAGACAAGACTTTAGGATTACCCAAAATGACCAAACCATACTTGGCGCGAGTCAAAGCAACGTTGAGACGGCGCGGATCGCTCAAGAAACCGATACCCTGGTGGTCGTTGGATCTGACGCAAGAGAGAACAATGAAATCCTTCTCACGACCTTGGAAAGCATCGACAGAAGCAACCTCGATCTCCTTGTAGTTCTCCTTCTTGAATGTGCCGGTGTTCTGCATGGAACTGACAACGTAGCTGCGCTGTCCTTCGTAAGGCGTGATGACACCAATATCCTTTGGCTGGACACCGGCCTTGAAGAAGCGAGTAACAATCTTCTCGACATTGGACGCCTCGGTTCTGTTGAGATAGGATGTACCAGAAGCCGAAATCTCTTCGTTACCAAGGTTGGACCAGAACATCATTGGGGTGTCCTGGACTGGCCATGGGAAGTCGACATCGCGGCGCAGTCTCTGTTGCATAGTGACACCGTTCTGAAGCGATCCTTCGTAGAACATGTTCGATGGGAACTCAGACAAACATGGGTGCATGCGATACTGCACATTGAGGCGGATAGGCGCGAGTCCAAGGATGACCAGACGCTCAAAGAGAGACTGGTTGAGTCCTGCCTTAGCAGCCTTCTTGTTCATGATGACAGGACCTAACTGCTGGTGATCCCCGACGAGGACGACCTGCTTGCAGCCAAGGACCAATGGAATCATACATTCAGGCTCAGCTGACTGAGTAGACTCGTCGATAAGGACAGTGCGGAACTTCATCTTGGAAAGGCGTGGATCTCCAGCACCCACGCAGGTACAGCATATGACGTCAGCGTTGTTGAGAATCTCGCGCTCTGCAGCTCTTGTCAAGGACTTGAACTTCTTTTCATCAGAGCTAGACAGCTCGCCCAACTCGCTCTTGAGCTGGGACAACTTGGTAAGCTCAAGGTTGCTGTCGTTCATGCGGACCTGCTCATGAAGAGACAGGAAACCAACAGAAGACTCGACATCCTCGCGAGATTTGGCGGTCAAGCGGACCACCTTCAAACCGGTCCTATGGATTCTCTCGCACAACTGATCGACGGCGACGTTGGATGGAGCACAGACGAGAACTTGACCTCCGTTCACCTTTGAGAGATGATAAATAACAGTGGCAGATGTGACAGTCTTGCCGGTACCTGGCGGGCCTTGAATCAAGCTGAGTGGCTTCTGCAAGACACTCTTAACGGCGCTAATTTGGCTGCCGTTGAGCTCTGGAAGACCTGGAACGCTGAACTTCTTTGGCATCTGAATCTTCATTGGCGCGGCTGCTACCTCATGACCAAGGAGCTTGTGGAAAATATAGCCAGAGACACTCATCTCATCAACTGCAAATGTCTTCATGGCGAGCTGCATACGGTCGTAAGAAGTAGCCTTCCAGACGTAGTCGGCCGAGAAGTTGTGTGTGCACTCGGTAGGAACAGACTTATCGTTGCCAATCTTGCGCAACTCAATGGTGACCTCGTCGGACTGGTTGTTCGGAATCTTCACGACATATCCGACCCCCTCCCAGACCGGACGAAGCTCTCCCTTGTACTTGAGGCGCATCTCGTCTCCAACTGCCAACTTGACATCTCCAAGCTCGATCTTTGGTAACACGAAGCTAGCAAGGTGCTTGTTGTTCAGACCATAGTCCCAGCGAATGACCAATCCATCTTCGGATTGTGCCTCCTTCAGCTTACGATCATAGTCCGCCTCGATCTTGACAAGTGGGCCAAAGACGTTCTGGTACTGGTATGCATCGTCGTACTTGAGGCGAACTGGCTCTGGGTCATCGTCGATTCCAGCGGCCTTCTCCAAGTCGGCAATAGTGGCTCCGGAGTTATCCTTCCACATCTCCTCAAGCTTGGCGATCATTGGCGGTGTCAAGTGGCGAGCACGGAGCTGCTCAGCATCACTTGGAACAGAAACCAACCATGGCAAGAAGGATCTGTCCTCAATCAGGGGCTGCCATCTAGAAATGTCCCAGCTCATGTCCTTCGAAGATGGTGTAGAAGCACATGGCTGTCGGCAGAGGAGAACCACCACGGTGTCCGACTTGGCAGGAATGAAACCAAGGAGGAAAACATTCTTGGTTCCGCAGTTGTAGCATTCAAGGACGGTGTCTCCAAGAGTCGAAAGAGGATGTAACTGGACCTCCTTGTGGCGAGCGCGAACAAGGTGGTTGACAATGTGCGACGACGAGGCGTTTCCGCGTGCAGAGCAGAACCATTTGCTGCATCCCAAGCACTTAACAACGCTGCTAGGAGAGTGAATACCGCAGTAGGCGCATGCATGTGGTGGAAGCTCTTTTTCGTCCTCAACCCCGCGGAGGCCAAGTGTCTTCATGCCATCCAAGGCAACGCTGGTCAAGCTTTCGACATCATCATCATCGTAGGCCTCAGTCTCATTATCGTCGTCGTCGTTTCTGCGGCGCGATGGGCCTAAACCTCCAGCTCCTCCATATTGTCCGTAAAGTAGTCTCTCATCGGATAGATCGTCACCTGCGTTAATGTTGGCGGAAGAGTCAGAGATAAGGTGGTTTCCCAGGTGGGTAAAAGCTCCCTCCATTATCGGAGAAGGTCTTCTTGTGTTGTTTGATATTCAAAGGCACCTATCGCCACAGTTGTTAGCCTCGTACCATATGTAGTGACACACCAAAGGCGCGTTTGGGAGCTACATACTGATCAGCCTTGTGGCGCAACGGTGAGAAAGTAGAAGAAATGCAAATCCGTATGCGTCTCAACTCATGCTCAAGGAATGTTTGTTGAACCTAACGTAGCTACGGTTCGGAATGTGTGGTGACAAGCTGTAACGGCAAATGTGGCGGTTTGGAGCTGGCTAGATATTTCGTTGTTGTCGCCGAATGCAGATTGCGGTAGCGTTGCGATAGTGCTCGGCAAAATGACATGCAGCCGCATGGAAAGCCTTGAGCTAAGAAATTATTATTGGGCGACTCGGGAACACCAAAACACTTCACCAACACAACATACACAATGCTGGTATGTTTTGACTCTTATTCAATTGCAATAACTATTTGTTTGAACTGCGTTTCTGACAAACTGTTTAGCGCAAACAAGCCAGACAACGGCGAGACTACCTCTACCGCCGGGCCATCACTCTGCGGGATGCGGAAATATCAGAGAAGCGCTCGAAGCTGAGAGCATCTCTCGCCACCGGCAAGCCTTTGGCTCCAGAAATTGCAAATGACAAGAAACTGCGCGAAGACTACAAGTACGACGAATCTCGCGATGATTTGACGGCGAATGAGGAGTTGGATTTGGACGACGAGTATGCGCAACTCTCCGGAATAGTCGACCCAAGAGTCCTGGTTACCACCTCTAGAGATCCTTCGTCTCGTCTCTCTTCCTTCGCAAAGGAGATCAGATTGCTTCTGCCGACATCGATTCGCCTTAACAGAGGAAACCTCGTGCTTGGCAACCTTGTGCAATCTGCGCAAGCATCCGGACTTTCAGACATGATCCTCCTCCACGAGCACCGTGGTACTCCAACTGCCTTGACACTTTCCCACTTTCCCCACGGACCAACCGCGTCCTTCTCTCTCCACAACGTCGTTCTTCGCCACGACATTCCAAACAGCTCGCGCGGAACTGTCAGCGAGTCTTATCCACATTTGATCTTTGAGGGCTTTACATCTCGTCTGGGACAGCGCATTGTCAAGATTCTCAAGCACATCTTCCCTCCTCGCGAGGCCATCACCAACAGAACGAAGCTCGGCAGCAGAGTTGTGACATTCAAGAACATTGAAGACACCATCGAGGTTCGCCACCATGTCTTCGTTAAGACTGGATACCAGAGTGTCGAACTTGCCGAGGTCGGCCCACGTATGAGCATGAGATGCTTCGAGATCCGTGGCGGAACTTTAGAGAACAAGGACGGCGACGTCGAGTGGAGACTCAACCAGTACACTAGAACGAGTAAGAAGAAGGACTACCTGTGAGGTAGGGAAAAGGCAATTGCATAGCACGGCGTTGGTGAAAGGAAGGACGACTCACATCGGAACGCGAAAGCTTCGATCAGACACCTCACAATGCGCCTCTTACAACCATCCACAGCAGTATGCAGCCGTGGCAAGTATGGGTGAACCACGGATATACCCAAATGGTGACAACCATTCTGCCCGCCTCCTCGAGCAGCACCGGATAGCACGCCGACGATATCATATCGAAAGTTGCGGATGATTATGGAGGCGATGAGGAAGACAGGGAAAAGAAGAGCCGGCGTCTGGGGGATTGATATGTATTGTTTACACTTCAGTATGGCGCACAAAACGGATTCATGTTTCCTGGGACGTTTATGAACCGCATGATACCTCGTCACATACTCATCTCGAAACTGTGAGTAGAGAGACCTATTTCTTTGCGTTGCATAATGGCGAAAGAATTGAATGTGGCATTTGCTTCCTAGTACTTTGTTCGCATGTCTGAATCCTACAGATGAGACTCTGATTCCTTCTTCCTGCATCCGTGTTTCGCATATGTCTCATAAAGTGCTTCTCTACAGTCTTGCTCCGATGAATATGGGGATATATCCCTCAATCAGTCAGGTTCTGGAGCCCCTCAGATGCAGAGAGTCGGACTTTGGCCAGGCGATGCTGGCACTCCCAATATACTCTACAACGACACTCGTAAAACGATTTTTGACTGCACAAGGCCCGGTTATATGTCGCTCCTCCCGTCGACATTGAACTCCGAAAGATTGCGCCGAGAAGAATTCTGGATTTATCAGTGATATAGACATCCTTATGCTAATTATGGAGCACACAATTCGATTCACTTACAAGGGCCGGCTAGCACCTGCATTTGCCAAGACACGCTGCTCGCCGCGGTCCAGCCTAGGGCCATCAGCCTCGTCCCTAAATATCATCGCACGGACCACGCTGCTCACCAGCATGAGGACAGCTTTGGATTGTGCTACGAGTAGAGTCCAGGTAAACATAGTCGCTGAGTCCATCAACATGCGCAATTGAACTCGAGGGAATAGAGATAGCGTCAAAGGAGAGTTTTGTTACAAAACTCATGTGCCAGGGATTGCAGCACTATAGCCAGAGATGAACGGCTTCAAGGAGCGGGGCCTGGATGAGGATGCTTTCGGGGAGAAGGGGAACATAGTTGCGGCATTCGATGCTTTTTGTGAGTAAAAGAAATTCCACACGATGCGCTTTACGATAAATTCCGAGCGTGCATGATTCACAATGTGGCCGCATTCTGGGACCCTCACTAATTTCTAATTTGCAGCAAAATCGAAACCGCAATATATCCAGAAAACATCCGGCGGCGGAAAATGGACCGTCCTTATGCTCATAATATCCGCCCTTCTCTCCTTCTCAGAACTCACGCGCTGGTGGCGCGGACATGAAGACCATACATTCCTTGTCGAGAAAGGAGTTGGACATGACCTGCAAGTCAACCTGGACGTGGTGGTTGCGATGCGCTGCCCAGACCTACACATCAATGTTCACGACGCATCTGGGGACAGAATACACGCCGCGATGGTGCTCAAGGAAGGTAATACCAACTGGTTGCAGTGGGTGGATGCGAAGGGGCAACACCAGCTAGGGAGAGATAAGGGCGGTGGAGTAGTTTCAGGAGAAGGTTGGCAGCTTCACGACCACGATGAGGGCTTCGGAGAGGAGCACGTTCATGATATTATCTCGACAGCGAAGCGATCAAATAAGTGGGCAAAAACGCCAAAGATTAGGGGTCAACCAAAAGACGGAAACAGTTGCCGCATCTTTGGCAGTTTGATCTTGAACAAGGTTCAAGGAGACTTTCACATTACTGCTAGAGGACATGGATACAGAGAATGGGCAGATATAGGTCAGCAGCACCTCGATCATGCCAAGATGAATTTCTCACATATCATCAATGAGTTCTCTTTTGGCGCATTTTATCCAAACCTCGTCAACCCACTGGATCTGACAGTCTCGACCACACCGAACAATGTACACAAGTTTCAGTACTTTCTGTCTGTTGTACCGACCGTGTACTCAGTCACCTCGTCGAACATCCTTGGCCTTCCGTCAAAGCGCACGATCTTCACCAACCAGTACGCAGTTACTGACGAAGAGCGCATTATCAAGCATGGAGAGCCAACGGTGCCAGGCATCTTTTTCAAGTACGACATCGAGCCTCTTATGCTCGCTGTGGAGGAGAGGAGAGATAGCTTCATGAGCTTCGTTCTCAAGATAGTTAATGTGGTCAGTGGCGTGTTTGTGGCAGGGTACTGGGGCAACACTCTCAGTGACTGGATAGTCGAGGTATTCAACAAGAGGCGGAAGAGGAGTGAAGGCGTCTTGACTGGCAAGTCAGAGAGTGATGACTGAGCATTATATGCTTGTCGAGTTGCTATAGGTCTAGCGATAGGCGTTGTGGTTTAAAAATGTTATAAATCATAAATTGAGCGTTGTCGGGCCACCCTCATCGGCCTTGAGGATGCTCATACTGACTTTAAAAGTTTGGGTTTTCATGCGGCGATGGAGGGCATGTGGACATGTCCAAGACGCCTCCCCATCTGAAAGCAGTATCTGAAGGTAGTTGTGGGACCCTGCGGTAAATGCACTCTCACCTGAGATTGTGTCGCCGTCCCCGCATAACAAACTACCTTGATGGATAAGCTACAGCCGTAAAGCAAACAAGGTTGGTTCAGAACAGAAAACTCACAGCGCCGAGTCTACATGACTATAAATCAGCATTCTTTATTCGCTGGTCGGCCCATATCTGATACGAGCTTCATGATCCACATCATGTTTGAGTTTCCACTCACCTTGGAAGAGTCTAACCTTTAGCGCCGATCGGTCAACTAACTACTGTATTCTTGAGTTTGACAGGCCTGACGGCGGCAACTGGGTGGGCTAGCGCGCACCCTTAAAACCAAGCCACACCGTCATGAAACGCATCTCTGACTATTTGATAGAACCAGCTTTTCCTGACCGCTGGATAGACCATATAAAGATCATATACGAGATTCATTTATAGAGCTAAAGAAATTTACACATGGCATTCTCACCACACTGCTGTAATTTGTAAAGTTAAAAGGAACTTGAACCCCAAGGGTAACAACACTCGATATCGTCGCAACGGGGCGGAGCTCTAATCCCTTTGTGCGCAAGCTGAGAACAACATCCAACTTCACCAAATCAAACTCATAACGAACATGTCTGGAAGCGCCAATATTATTCCAGCTGCAGCACCAGCAACGACATCAACTCCCATCCAAGAATCGGCTAGACACACCGAAAGTCCAATGTCTACCCCACCACGAAAAAGCTCCGCCGCGTCCAGCAACAAGGACTCTGGCGACTTCGGCCACGACTTCGCCACCAATACAATCCCAGCGCAAGACATCCTCAAGAAGATAGAAGACTACCCAGTGTTGGATGTTAACGGCAAGAGCGTGCCCTTCAAATCGATATACACCGGTCCAAATGTCGCTCGTCGCGTCCTGGTTATCTTCATCAGGCATTTCTTTTGCGGGGTAAGCATACACGATTCGGCGTTCTTCATGCTTAAACCCAGCACCCTTATCTTAGACAGAAGGCTAACTGGTTGACAGAACTGCCAAGAATACCTCCGCACCCTCTCCTCCCAAATAACCCCCGACGGCCTCCTCGCCCTTCCAATCCCGACCTTCATCGCCGTGATCGGTTGCGGCTCGCCCTCGCTCATCGAAACATACGCCGAGACCACATCCTGCCCATTCCCGATCTATGCGGACCCAACAAAGAACCTGTATAACGAGCTAGGAATGACGCGCACGCTTAACATGGGCTCGCGACCGGAATACCAGAGGAAAGGTGTAGCGGCTACGATTCTGAGTAGTCTTTGGGGCAACCTGAAGGAGATCCCGACGGGGAAGGCTTTTGCGGGTGGGGACTACCAGCAAGTTGGGGGAGAATTCCTTTTTGAACCGCTTGGGGAGCTGGTGCAGTCGCCCATCGCTTCACCGATCAGCGAGGACGAGAGAAAACAGCTGGGTGGTGACGGGACAACCACACCAGCAGGGCCTTTGGACAAGAGTGAAGTGAAACGAGTCACTTGGTGCCACAGAATGAAGAATACGAGGGATCATGCTGAGATCCCTGAACTCCGCGAGATTCTAGGATTGGATGGCGAGGGGTTGCCAGGGAAGAGTAATATGAGGTGGTCGAAAGCTCTAAATGAGAGGAAGGGCACGGGTGTTAGTCAGATGTCCGGGTTGAGCAAGACGCCGAGTGGGAATGAGGTCTTGACAGGTGAGCCGAGGGGCAGTGTAGAGATCCCGACGCCGGTGTTGGAAGATGATGGGAAGTTGCCTATTCCTACGAATAGTTGAGCCGGGTATTGGAAGCGCAGAGGAATATGGGTCGTAGAAGCATAGACAGCGCATTCCCTCTTTGTCACTCAGTCAGTCGTTAGCTCTGCTTGGCGCTCGATGTCAGCGAGGTGTGGCGGTGCAGTATGGATGTCCGTTTTCTTAGATCTATCACGCCACCGAACTATCTTCGTCCGCGTTATCAATTCAATAACAGATGCGTGGCCATGTCATTCTATCGCGGCAGTTGATAGTCCTCTGCAAACACCCTATTCCCCTTCCTATTCAACGTCTCTGCCAGCTGCCTGCGCGCGTAATAGCGATGCTCATGCCATTCTCACACGTCCACGAAATCACCAATCTGTGCAACGACAGATGGTGTGTCGATGGCTAGATAATGATCGCCAGCGTGCTGCGGTCGGCCGTGCGATGGTAGCCCATGGCTCACAGCATGGTAGGATACCCGCAGGGTAAAACATCCAAAGATGATGGATGGCTTTAAACGGCTAAGATGAAGGAAATCTGATTCTACGACGGAGTGTTTCATTTCCCTGACCGTGGTCTTGGGACCCCGAATAGACGCGAAGTGGCCGGTGGTGGGTAGCACGGCGGAGTATATATTGAGTCGTGGAACGAATAATGGGAGATGGTAACAGCCACTGTAAATGGAGCGGAGAGCAAGGACAAAGCTTGCAGAGTGAAAGGTGTTACGAGGAGTATTGACCGCTTGCAGGAGCGAGAGCACGGCAGACGCCAGCATGTCGGTGTCCGAGAGCTTTGCTATGTGCTGTACCGAGTAATGAGCAGCCAAGCCTCGTTAACTTCGCTGGTTGGATACTAGCGAAACAGCATAAATGAAGGAGAACTAGGAGAAGAACTTAATGTTAGTTTGGTGTTCCCGAGTACACCTAGAATCGCATGTTCGTGGTGTTGAAGGCGATGTCACTGTCTCGGCATCAACCCCTCATCATCCCTGCTCTTCCTTAGTGTCAGGCACATTGCCAAAAGGAGAGTTCTGCCGGCATATTGCCTAGGTTGATGCATTGATGAGACTTAGTATTTTGCACTAATGAAATAGCTCAATGCGTCGGCACCTTCATACTCCACGTGCGTCGTGGCAATTTAAGGAGTTTACGCGGGCGTTAGTGCTGATGGAGGAAGGAGGATGACGACGAAGAAGGAATCTTCCGAAAAGTGTTGGTTTCATGATGCGACATGTGCTTGGTTGAACGGAGGTCTCGAACTTTACGAATGATGTTCTTCCATCGACAAACTACGCTAGGGAAGAGGAAGTCAAACATGAGATAAGCGATGTCTACACAGTCTCCAGTACCAATAAGTTGGCAAGACAAACTCGCCTTGGGTTCCGAATCCGGACTGCGTCACCAAGCGCTTTGGACTAGACGACGTAAGTGTGGTGGTTCAAATTTTACGAGTGAGACATGCCCGAGGGTGACCAGTCGCATGCATTTTATATGCTTCGTGATGTCGCAAAGGGATGCCGCGCAATACTGCAGTCGGTTAAAACGTGCCCAAAATTTGGGTGCTGGGTACTTGCGATCGAGGTGAGCGAAAGGGAACGAAACGAAGTGACATCTTCATTTCGTTCTGGCTATTCGAAAGGAAGAATTGTAAGCATGAAGGATGAATATAGTGTGCTGTAATCTACTCTATGTGGCACTTGACAGTTGCGTTGTGAAGGATGCTGTCCAGGCGGATGTTCCTGAGTTTGGATCTCACCCGCGATCATGGAGAATAAGGCTGTGATTGAGACATGTTACTCGTAATCGGGCCAGGAACCCGCCCCGGGAGGTCTGGACGGAAAATATGAAGTAACCAATTGGAGGGTTTGAAGAAGTTCGACATAAATTTGTTCGAGACACGACGGCGCAAGCCCTTCGAGTGTCTCAAGCAGAAGGAAACCGAGCACGATCTGGCGACTGATTATGACCTTCAACGATGAGTTGCAGTTGAAAAATGCTACCCTGCGACGCCAGTAGACGCTGCTGATTTGATTATACATTGATGATATCTGGACGGCGCGGCCCAGATGGAGATCGTTATGGAGGAGGCGGGACAGAGTCTCCTGATAAATGGCCAGAGTGGGATGTTGTGGAGAAGTTATTGGTGAGGAGACACTCGACGCTGTCAAAGTGAAGATTGAGAGATACTTGCCAGGTTAAACCCACATAACAGGGGAAGCAAACCAAAAGCGAAGCAATACATACGGTCTGTACCTTCTTGATATGCCCCGAACGTGCAGCGAGGATAATTAAGCAGTACACGTACTCACTCGTACGGAGTGATACTCCTGACTGCCGTCGCTGGCCGTCTGAGCGAAGCTTCTTGGGTTTCATCGTGAACTTTGCCGAGTGCCCAAGCACTAGCTCGATGCCCACCAAGAGAGCTGAACGGTCAATCTTCACATTGCGCCAGCGGTGAGAAAATTAATATTACAATAGCTCTTTCTCTCCCTCAGCAGCTGCAAATAAAGCAAACATACGGAGTACTGTAATTAATTGTCAATATAATGCTGTCGTTTTCCAAGGCAATACCTCCAAAGACCGCCTCACTGGTCGATATCGTCGGCCTCTCACTTTCGCGGTGTAACGCTGAGTGTTGTGCCCCTGAATTGGTTAGTGGCTCCATCAATCCCCATGCCATATCAGATCAGCCGTCCCCTGTCAACTTTTGGCGCTTGCTGCCTCAGTGCCCTGCCAGAACTGACCACTTCAGGCACAGTCCTCCCCCAAAGACAGCAAAGAACGAGCGCTGCTGCACCGCTAAGCTGTTAAACCCTACCGCAGTACGGCACTACCACACATCTCCACCATACGAGCCGGGCAAATGCCTCCAATGCGGCGCTAGCACACTTGGGCCGCCGACAAGAGCCCATCCAAATGTCCCCTCCATCCCCGAAACCCCGACCCATAGCCTGAAGAAGAGCTCTCCTCCCTTTTCGACATCTACACTTTCTGCCTACTTTGCTTTGTTGCGATATACCCCAAACATCTTTATTCTTCGTCTCAGAAGCTAAGCTGAACTCAGCTCCGAATCTCTTCCCAGAAACCATGTCATTACGGCTGTAACAGCGATCATTCACCTGTATTTCATTTCCCGCCATTATCTGATACCCACGGTGCGTTGGTCTCATACACTCATTCTCCCAATTCCAACAAGGCAACCACTTTCATGGGGCGCCGTCGACGTTAAAGTTGGCAAAACGGTTTGCGTAGTCTAGCTAGCGTCAACCGGTTGGCCAGATCCAACAGCCAGAGCGCGTTAGACCTGTTCGCACGCATCATCGCTCTCTACCACATTCGAGGCGGCCAATGTCAAAGCTACCGCGGACTTTGCGCTCGTCGATGTTTCACAAGGACTCGAACGATTTCATCGCACCCGAGATTGCAGAAACGACCTGTTACCCGTCAGAGGCATATGGACTGTGGCTAATTACAATATCTCAGTTGCAAACTTTCGACGTTCATTACCAACCTGTTTCTCTAACCATTTCTTAGCAGCTGGTATTGTTGCGCAGTTCCGTTTCTTGGTGAAAAGCAGCATATCTATCTTCGTTGCCACAAAGGCCCAGAACTGCCTCATTTATCAATCTCTTCAGCCAACTCAACACTCTTGACCATGCCGTCTTCAGCGCTGCAATCACCGGGCGCGAGGCCGGACAGCCGCGGTTACCAATCGTCTTCGTCGACTCGCATTCGCTCACATAGTATATCTAGCGACAGGCCGTCGACTTCGGGTTATGGAAACGCAATGTCTCCGCCGCCAAACATTGAGCCAATGCCAGTATACATCGCCGCCTCGGCTGCATCCCAAATCATTACATCAGACCACGACAGCCGCTGCGAAAGCTGGGCGGACGAGCATGGAATAGAGCCCTCACCTGAAGCCGCATATGCCACTCCAGGTGCGCTGCGTCTTGTAAACACCTTCCTCGACCAGCTGCTATTCAGCTTCCTTACAGTTTCAAAATCAACGTCATTGGCAGCGCTGCGACCAGCTGTGGCAGAAGTGCTAAAGCCGAAGCTAGCGAAGGAAGCGATAAGCCGCGCGGACGAGGAATTGAACGAATATTTAGGAGGTGTCGAAGAGGATGACACTCATGATGGGCTTGACTCTAAGGGAGAATGGGATCTCGAATTGGTCTGGAAACGCACGCGTCTTCGGTGCATGGTCTACTCATCACTAGGCGACATGGAAGAGGACGACGAAGATAGATATACCGAGCTCGAACAACTTGACGGGCCAGCTCAATCGCCGGATTTGGCGATTGTGTCACCGGCAGTTGCGATATTTTTGACATCGATACTGGAATACATGGGAGAGCAAGCCTTGATCGCTGCCGGTCAAGCAGCATTTCACAGGATCAGAATGCAACAGCGGAAGGACGAGAAAGAGGGAAATAGCGCATGTGGGAACATAGCAGACAGAACCACGCTTGAACAGGCGGACATGGAGCGTGTTGCTTTGGATAGAACACTGGGCAGAATTTGGCGAGGATGGAAGAAGCGAGTTAGAGGCAACGAGTCGATCTCGTACAACATCCAGCAGGCGGTTTCGCGCGAAGCCATGCAGTCCCGCGACGAAGGCCGCAGAAATAGCGTACAGGCTGAACAAAATGCCCGGATTGACGATGCGACGTCAAAATCAGTTGCATCTGAGCTAGAAGAGGCGAAGATTCCGTTGCCGATGAGTGATAACGACATTGACGAGATCGAGATTCCCGGCTTAACGTCATACAGCGACGAGGACGACGAGGAAGAGGCTGAAGTCTTCACCACTCGCCCAAAGAGCATGATGATCTTCACCTCGAACAAGGGACTTCCAACGCCAAACTCTTCGCAACCTTCCACACCAAAGTTCTTAAGCTCGAACTCAAGGAAACGATCTTACTCACTGCCGTCACCAGCACAATCGAACCTTTCTCCGCTTAAAAGGCAAAAGTCGAGCCTCGTTGGAACGCTACATTCTGAGGAACCTTCGAAGTCTGCTACTGCTACTCATTCGCGCAATGCCTCGAAGGATTCCCAAATTGCAGGCGTTGCAGCCAATGTTCTGGCGCTTGGCGCTGCAGCCATTGCAGGCATCGCCGCCGTAGCTAAGGGAGAAGCACCTCAGACGACGCCATTTACCGAAGACGGGTTTGAGCTTGGCGAAGAACCCGAGGAGGAGGTTGAAATCATGACATCCTCAAGAGTGTCGATAACCAGTCCTCTGGACTTGGTGAATAGCCCTCTCCCAAATTCTGGCAAGTCCAGCCGCTCAGCAAGCGTCCGCTCAAGGGCAGGCAGCGTGGCATCCGTTCGTATTGTTGATGTCCCACGTAGCCCAGCACCGCGTCTAGATGATGGCTCTCCAAGACCTGGCATGAACAGACGTGTTAGCAGTGGACTCCACATCAGTGTTCCTGCCTCACCAGATACTTATCCAAGCGCATCCTCGAGCGCTGTTCAAAGAGCCTCTGTCCCAGCTCCAACTATTAAAGTGCCTTCTCCGCTCAACCGAGAGGTTAGCAAGACGTCAACTTCCTTAACGGAAGCCACTGCTTCAGAGCCAGCGCCACCTCCAGTAGCTGTCCCGACGAGATCGCCTCTGCGGGAAAGACCTTCCTCGCAGACCGAGTCACCGAAAGACGATCTTCCCACGGAGCAGGCACAGTTTGCCAATGGTATCAACGGAGATCACTCCACCTTCGTTCTTGCAACTGCTCCGCCGCCGAGATCATCTCGTGATATGAAGGCAGGAGCCAGCCCAACCTTCTCGGCAGCACCTGCTAGCCAGCGCATGTCCCAGCAGTCTACGTATTCTGCTGCTCCTCCGTTGACTCCGCTTCGCGAGCTTGTTGAGGCCACACACGACACTTCCGAGGATGATGCTTCATTCTATAGTCGCCCATCAGACGTTTCTGGTCGTATCGAGCCCACACTTCGAAGCCGGACGAGTACATCAGATCGATCTGCCAGAGGCAAAGCGTCGCCTGTCCTGAGCCAACTCAGAGAGAACGACGCCACTCCAAAGTCCGAGGCATACAATAAGGGTACTCGACAAGCTCGTGCGTCTGGATCATCATCCTCTTCGGTCAACTCGTACAAGCCGCGTCCAATAAGGCTGTCTGAAGACGACGTACCAAGTCCAAAGATCGGAGAGAACGCTGGCAAGAGCTTCGACGACCTTCTTAGCAGTAAAAAGACTCTCCAGTACACTCTCACGCCACAAAGCATGCGTAACTTACAGGTATGTGTTTAGCGTCTGTCCACTGTCTTCTGGGGTACTGTAATCTTACTTGAGCTTTGTGCTAACCTATGTTACAGGATACCCCGCCTAGCCCCAACGTGGCGAGGCCCATAAGGCCGCGCACTACATCCAACCACTCTGCCACTAAGGTCTCCGGCTTCCTTGCTGCCGACACTCCACCATTGCCGTCACCTACTGCCTCACATATGACGGTTCGATCTGTTGGTGGTACTCGTTCGAGGATTGCTGTTCCAAGAGATGCTCGTGTCGAGAACGAGTCCATCACAGACTTTGCAGACTTTATAAGATCCACTGGCCCACCCAAGGGTCGCGATGACTTTGCTAAGGCGCCACCGATGAGTCCAAGGGCAACATCATCGTCGTCTAATGTCCCGAGACCCAACTCGTCGGTGCCACGGTCAGTGCCCATCACGACACCGTTGTCTATCAGGACCAACTCGTCGTCGGGTCGTGCTAGGCTTCAAGCCCGCGACGCCGTCGTCCAGGCTGATGCTACCTCAGACCTCATCGACTTTATACGACAAGGTCCACAGTCTGAGGGTGCACGCATCTCTCGCACAATCGCTCCATTCCGCACGACCATGGACTCCGACCAAGTGTTGACATCGCACCGCAACAGACTGTCTACCCTGCCTGAAGTTAGGGACAGTGTCACCACAACCATCTCCGTCGCACCGTCGATGCAGTCGTCGACCGGCACTGTCAACTCCGGCACCGCACTACTCGGCGCACATAAGAAAGCTGGCGTTGCCAAGGCACCGGCGCCTACACCTTTTACCGCATTCCCAGAAGAAGATGACATGATGCCGAAGCGCACTCGCCGTCGTGTCAGGGATCCTTACGCCATCGACTTCTCCGACGAAGACGACGAGGATTTCTACGACGTCGTCCCTACTGCGAAGCCAAAGCAACAAGAGGAGAGTTTGATGGACTTCCTCAACAGCGCCCCTCCACCGTCGCCACAGACACCACAACCGTTCGACCTGGGGAACATGTCGGTGGTAACCGCGCCACCCAAGAAGGAGAAGAGGAGTTTCTGGGGAAGAAAGAAGAAGGTCGATGCTGCGTAGAAACTTGCCGTCATTATTATCGTTGGATACAATGGGATTAGCGAAAGATATTATACCACTGTAATATATTGCGATGTTCCTGTAGTAATCTAGGATCTTCTCTACAACTCTTTCGGTGCTAGCTTGGTGTTTGGCCTGGTTAGAAGGCTGAAGCGGGGCACGACGGCGGCCATCTCAGCGCTCTAGTCAAGCGTTGCAGTACAACGTTGAAGTTATACAGCAACATTTGATTCTATCGCGTTGTTGCTTGGTGTTTTGGCGTTGATAGTTTGTGATAAGACGGCGTAAGCCAGCATGATTACCGCGTTTCTCCTCGCCATCTTGGCCGTTCTCTCCGCCTTCTTCCACTCCCCCAGAGGTTTTACCGCCGTTCTCGCTGCCCTCGTCGTCCTTGTCGCCGCTTATGGCGAGCAGACCACTGTTGGCTTCGCCCTCACCACCGCCATTATCACCGTTGACGGTCTTATCGCGGCATTTGCCGCCGCTGCCCCAATGCCGCCATCCACGGACCCGGGACGAGTAACCTCAGTCCCGATGACTGCAACTGTGAATTCCCCACCATGTCCCATTATCACGATGATAGCATCGGCAAACCTCGCACTAGCACCCCCCCAAAGCGTAGGCAAAATTTGTAAAACCGGCGAGACGAGTCCCGCGCCCAGCAACTACACCAGAAATCCGGGCCTCGGAGCCATTATCCACACCCGGGTCCCGTGATAGCGACGGCAAATCCAACGCCAGCACCACCTCAACCACTGCGAGTTCGGTCAATCTCGACGCCAAAGCCAACTTTCACCCCACCACCATCCCCCGACCACGTGTAGCGAAGTTTGTCGAGTATATTGACACACCACAAACCACTGCCATGATGTGTGGGCGCACCTTCGAGGAGATTTGTGGTTTGAACACCCAACCAACGAACAACACCACCACTAAGCCTGCTGCCGGCGGCCCAATGTCCAGTGGTGAGGCCTTCAAGCCGGCCTTCACTGACGGTGATCGCTTTCCCAAGCCGCGCAGATCCACCACCAAGATTACTACCAAGGTGTAAGAAGTTCAGGTCCCAAAAACACAATCATGCATCCAAACTCGATATCAATACTGATTCACCCAGTACCACAACCACTCACTCCCGCCCATGGTACAACTCGCCAATCCATATCCTGCTCCGTCCCACCGCGGCCGGCTCACTCTGCGCCGAGAGCCTCGATGGCTCCTGTGCCACATCGAGCTGTATCGTTGCGAGGCCTTTCAACACCCAGCCAACGCCCGACCGTCGCGTTGAGACCCTCGGTCTACGTTGAAGCGATGAGGAGGTATTTTCATTCGCCAAAAAATCTTCCACAAGTTCCTTTTTCACACCATGGCATCCGGACTCGGCGCCAAAAAGAAATACCACCCCACCGACACACCAAAATGAGGCGTCGTCGTCGTCGCTGTCGGGAGAATGCTCGTTTTTTGCAGCGATGAGGTTGAGGTTCTCGGCGCAACGACGCGCGAAGCCGAAGGGTGAGGAGGGAGATGCCGGGGTTGGGGACTGGGATCCGGTACTGGAAAAGGAGAAAACGGCCTTTGTGCCTCGCGGGCGGCGGAATTGGATGGGCACTACGGTGGCTGTTTCGTCTAATCGTTTAGTAGTCTTGAATTGTAAAATAGTTTCATGCAGAACAACCGTGCCATCTTCGATTCTCATATAACTGACAGTGAACAAGGAGACTTGCAGATTGGAACGATTTGGAATACGATTTGGAATCTCAACTACCAAACTTATCCAACAAAGAGCTCGTTGGACTCGTGAGTTCATGTCAACTCCATCCCGGTTTACCTTGGCGTGGCTTCTCTAATTCGTCTAGACTCCTCTATCTTTGTTTGTCCAATATCTTTGTTCTAGCCACCTCGGCGCCACGCAACGTCACTCTGGCGGGTATATCTCAATTCATGCAATCTTCTTTACCTCCAAAAAGCCTTGTATCCCGTTCTCCAACACGACGTAGCCGTCGTTCTCCATCCGCTTCTTCCATTTCGTGCTTTCGTAACGGGCGAGTATCATTGTCATCCTCAACACTGTGTTGCAGCCTGGGTCATCTTCTTTTACGTCAGACAGCATCGGTGTGCATGTCCAACGCCCAAACGCCCAGTTGAGAATGTATCGGTGCTGGCCGTGGGGCCCCGTTGTGATCTGTATGGCGGACTCGGAGCCTTGTATCGCTGCTGGCGCCGTGAAGATGGCTTTGATTCGGTAGACCTCATCTTTCTGTGCTTTGTGTAACAACTGAGATAATGCCACTGTGTCGACACCGGCGCCCTCGGTACTGTTGAGCGTTATGGAGAGGACCTCGACCTCGCTCTGGTGTCCAGCACCGTTGCTGTGGTCGTGGCTATGTCCGTTCGTCCCGCCGTTCGTATGCGTGTGGGGGTTTAGCTGTTTATCAGCACCCTCGCCCATCTCTCGTGCCAGTCCTCCATCGATTCCGAAGATAACACCATGCTGCACACCCCCCTTATCACTCTTCACCCACGCAATATCCACTCCTTCCATATCTCCTAGCCTATCCAGACATTCGTCAAACCGCCGCTCACTTACAAGCTCCCATTTGTTGAAAACAATCAGATCAGTAAATTTGGCCTGTAACTTCGCCGTATAACTCGTATCCTCATATCCCTTCCAATTCTCACAATCAATCACGCTCACAACACCATCCAGCGCCCATTGTCCCTGTGTCTCTCTCGCCAATCTGTTAACCTCCATAGCAAGCGTCGCTGGGAACGCACTTCCGCTCGTCTCAATCACCACCCTGTCGAGATCCGGTATGGTCTCCTTCAGCTCTTCAAGTGCGGGACCAAGGGAGCCGACAAGGTTGCAGCAAATACAGCCGCCGAGAAGCTCGCGAACGCCAGATATGGAGGAGGTGCTAGCGAGCTGAGAGTCGATGGCTACATCGCCGAACTCGTTCTTGAGGAGGGCGAGCTTGTAGTTTGGGTTGAGAGCTTTCAGCTGGGGAATGAGATCGAGGAGGAGCGTGGTCTTTCCTGATCCGAGGAAGCCAGTAATGAGCGTGATGGGTATTGGAGACGGCATAGTGAGTAGTGGAGAGCGATGAGGAAGTAAGGAGTGGGATCGTAGCGACTGAGATGTTACAGGAGCGGTGTCAATTGAGTTTCGTGAGTTGGCGGGGCAAGGTGCGGTTGCTTGGTGGGGTTATGACAGATGGTCCAACGGCAAAGGTTATATCTAATCTTTGACAGGGTGATCTAATCTAATCACTTGGCGGAGACCTCATGTCTTCCTGCGCCCACAGGATGCTACATCTTAACGAGACCTCAAGAGCTACGCTTATCGGGTAATGGATGGTGCACTCGCCCAAATCATGGATATACTTTGTACTTGCCGCAGGAACGGACTGCTTGACATCACAGTGCCCAGCTCCGCGCAGCATTCACCATTTCCCCTCTCTAGTGATCCACGAACCAAACGGCACGGCCTGACGTCAGATCAGGGTTCAGGGTTGGAAGCTTCAACCGTTTTGACACTCATAGATCCAGAGTCCGCGTAAGTGTTTCGATATGATCGAAATCTCTATATTAACCCTCCACCACATATTACCGTCGCTAGTATTCTTACCGTACCCAAGCCACATCGTGATATCCATTCAGACATCCTCTCATCAGCCTTATTCAGGCCTACGAGTACCACATCTCATTTTTGGGTCCACCTGAGGCAACTCCACAGCTATGTCTACTCAGCCATCCCAATTCGAGCAAGTCAGAACCACAGCTGCAGAGGCTATCCATACTGTGGCAGAGACGGTCGACCCAACACCAGAGAAGGAGGCAGCTGGCTGGCGCACAAAGAACAGCTTGAAACAGGAGCGTGCAAACAATCCAGATGCAGACAAGAAGTCTTACAAAGAACAACTGAATGATGCCGCTCGTGGTGGTTCAGACTCTATCCGCAATAATGAGAGCATAGTGTCTAAAGGTTTGTGGTTCTACATTACGCTACATTCTAGTTGAAAAGCCTTGGTTCTGCTCTTCGTTTAAAGCTAACATCGTGCGTAGCTATCTCTTACATACCCGGCGGCTCCGCACTGGAGAAATCCATATATGGCGCCTCAGATGCGGACATGGCAGCAACTAAGGGAGAAGTTAAGGATGATGGATCGCCACCAACACGACCACAGAATGATGTGCAGGTCGAGGAGTTCTTAAAGAGCCAGTATAAGAGTAAGAGCGGGTCTCGCATGCCGGAGTTGGGCGAGGATGTGGACAAACCCTAATGACTGATGCATAGGCACGGCGGCGTAGTTTGATTATGGTTGGACTTAGCGAAACACACTTCACCACATGGAGCTTATTCAATCAGATTGATGGCATGGCATGTTGGTTAGGCGTGAACTGCTTTGCAGTTTGTTTATCAGATATCTGTCCTGAAAGGTAAGGGATTAATATTTTCTTCAACCCAGCAGGGTAGATGATTATTATTTCTCTCGCTGGAGGTGTCTTCGTCTTTGCTCATTCCAGGTGCCTCCAAATGTGACGAGTAGAAGGCACGGAATCGTGCCTTCCGAGACTTCTTGTTCCTGCTGTGCTCAACCACTTTCGCATGATAAAGCTGTAGGCACCACCTCATTTATACCACTTCCTCCGCCTCTCGTGCACTCCTTTGCTGAACAACTTCGCACCAAACACGGCGTTTAATCGAAAACTCTAGTCAAGAGGCATTCTATCACCAAAGCCAGAAGCTCTCGCAATGGCGCCGACTGCTCCTCCACTTCGGATCCGCCCACTGAACCCAATGCTCCAATCCATCGAAACAAGAGACCACGCCAGTTCCATTGCCTCAAGCGTCAGCACCGGTTCCCACCTTTCCTTCCACCGCGCAGGATTTGTTCCCGGTCAAGCTTTCCCACCACTCGACAATATGTTCGCGAGCGCCGGATGTTGGAGTACCTCCCCATCTGACATCGCGGAGATACTCAACGGAGATTGGGCTGTAGATCGCGACAGGGAGACCAAGTATACCTCGCCTTTCCGCCTGTACTATCGTAAGCCATACGGGTCGCCAAAGAGGTTGCGTCGTATCCCAGAGGAACCAGAGATAAAGAAGGAGGGCTTCGCGAGTGCTTCTTGGTTGGCAATCGAACTGTGGCAGTGGGTTCGTCGTTACACGAAGACAAGTGATAAAGACGTTATCAACTGTATTGACGTGATCTTCCTCGTTTTGGACTTCGATGAGTGTGCCGAGATGGATGAGATTCAGAAGATGGTTGAGCCTGATATATATGGTGCCGAGGACGAAGTCGACAATAGCTTGCCCGGGCAGGTCGATGCTTTGTATGAGCAGATGAGCAAGGTCCACAAGGAGAGCGTCAGGTATTTGTTCGAGGACTTCTATAGCCGTCTGGTGGCCGCTATCCCGACTGCGGCGCAATATTTCAGGGATCCTGTCATGCATGAACGGGAGAATCGTTACATCCACGAATGGCAGTATATATGGCGTATAATTGTCGGCGAGAGAGAGATGCTCATCATTCCAAGCGGGCCTCCTGGACCGGCTGACTTTGGTGTGCGACCCTGTCTCCTCGATAGCCCATTAAGTACTAATATCTCTAGACACGATGGTGAGGAGCCAACGAGCTGCTGCTGAGGCAGAAATTGAGAAGAAAGCCAGCGAAAATGATGCCTTCCTGGAGAGATTGAGACTCTCTGCCAGCAAGCAGCCGGTTGTATCCGAGAGAATACCGCCATACATTCCTGCAGCAAGCCCGTCTAAGAGGAAAGCAGACAAATTAAACAACGAAGAAGCTTGGGGTGACGTGTGGAGGGCAATAAACGGAGGTCCACCATTGATTCCCCTGTCAGTGCAGGAGGCGGAGCAGCAGAATGAGAGAATGTTCGAGATGGCCCTGAATGCAAGCATGGGCCTTTCTCCACCCCCTTACCCGCAGGTCACAGTTGACTCGGAGCCTTTTCCTGACGTCCAACAGTCGATTGAAGGCGTGGTGAATGACGAACACGCTGATGCCATGGAAGGGTTGGAGCACATTGGGACAATGGATACCACCCCTGCTAGAGACAAAGGCTTACCGCCATGCTCGGTCACAATGGATATTGCTACGCTCTCGCCATATAACCCACCTACCCCAATATTCGGTTGCGATGGAGCTGGCGATCCCCTTGTGGAAACCATGCCATGGATCGGATTCTCAAGCATCCACGTTTCAGACCGTGTCATGCGTGACCTTGACTGGTCCCCGCCGCCAGCACAGCCTGCAGTTACCGTTGTTGATCTGGGAGTGGGTGAGGAAGACTTGGTGAGAACAAGAAGAACCTCCGTTACCCCTGAGCCCGACGTCGACGGAATGACAACGCTTCGCCGTATGAAAAAGGACGCAGGTAGGAGAAAAGCCATGCATGTCGTAGCAACTATTAACAAGACATGGGAAACTCTCCGGGACAACAAAGCTGAATGGGCGAAGCAGGATGAGGCTTATCAGGAGGCAGAGGAGGAAGCGAAGGTGATAAAAGAGTTGAAGGAAAGTGCAGAGTCTCGCGGTGGCAGGCCGAGCATAGGTCCCTCGATTGTTATTGATGAGGTTATCACACCGGAGTTTCAAGCCGTTGGTTTGGCGCAACTTGTTGCTGATATGGGGCAGTCAAAGGTTGGGCCGGGACCGCCTGTCAGGGATGATGCGCAGTCAAAAAGGGGCCAGGTCTCCTGAGCTGTCTGATTTTTATGGTGCCTCATAGAGTTGGGCTGAATGGCTTAGCTCAATGGAGGTACCAGCAGTATTCCTATTGAGTTGTATAAGCCCCAAACCTGTACGATAATTATTCAATCTTCATGAAATTTCATCTGCCACTAGAGATGGCTAGCGGTTAGCAGCGACCAGGGCTTTCTCCAGTCCGATACCGAGACTAAGCACAGAAAGCGTCGACTCACCTCCATACTCAACTTTCAAGTCAATTGCGTTGCAAAGAGTCCCAGTGTAAATCAAAGGTCAGTGGCTATTATAACTCTTAGCTTACTTTCTTCGTACTATCGCACAACCGATTCTCGCCCATCATCCAAACCCATCCCTTCCCCCGCCTTACGAATCAACGCCTTCTTCCCATACAACTCTCTCGCCAGCCCTCTGACCTGCTTCACGAAGACACTCGGCTCAATTCTGCCTTTCTCTACAGCTCTTCCTAGATTGAATATAGTGTCTCCAATTGCCCTCTCCTCAGCTACAAGGTCGTATAACTGGTTAGCTACCACCGTTGGCGCAACAAGCAACTCGTCTACAGAGGGAGGCGTAAGCTTTGGTGCCTTCGCTATCAGCTGATCGGCGGAAGCTAGAGAGGTGGTAAGGGCATGGGTATTTGAGCCCAATGTGCTTTGCAGGGCTGACAAAGACGCCGACTCGTGATGCAGATTCTGTAAGACTTTATTTAGTGCGTCTCGCTGCGCTGCCAAAGACTGCAATGTTGTTGCATTTCTAGCTGCATCTGCTTGCCTGATGTTGAATAGCTGTTGTGCGATCTGGTGTAGGAGTGCATCCTTTTCTGGGTTACGCGGTACGGGCGGGACGGGTAAATTGGACTGTGGTGGTGGTGAGAGGACGGGACTATCGTCGAGTAAGTCTATTATTCGTGCTTTTGACTTGGGTTGTTGTGGTTGCGGCGTTTGCTGCCATCGTTGCTGATTCGGCACAAATCCGGCAGGCGGCTGTTGCAGAGGGCCCGTATGATGTGGCTGTATTTGTGGCGGAGGTCCAAAATTTGCTCTTTGTTCGTATTGCAGAGCTGCGGCGCGGAACTGCGAAGGTGGCTGGCTATATGGTAAGGGAGTTTGTCCACGATGGTCTTGCTGTGGCGGTTGTTTGGGTTGGGGCGGTAGTGGTGGTGCAGACTCGTATCTCAGGCTGCTTTGACGTGCTAGAGTATGCTGACCGTGAGCTTTTTGAAATTGCTGTGAGAACGGATGTGGAGTGTGAGGCTGACCACTCCTTGACTGCCCAGCAGGCGAAGGAGGTAGTGATGGTAGTGGCGGCCCCGTGTTTGCACGGCCAGATGCATGATGATGTATAACTGGTGGTTGTGTTGCATGCGGTTTAGGAGGTGGCGGCGGAGGCTGAGGTTGCTGAGTCGTGACTGGCCCATGTGGTTGCACAACTGATCTCGCAACATCTGTCGGCAGCGGTGGTACTGGTGGAGGTATTGACTGCGATCGAGGCGAACTTATAGGTAAACTCTGGGCCTGGCGTGACACAACAGGCGGCTCTTTTGCAAAGACGTCACGAAGCACTGCAAGGAAGTCGTGGATATTCGACTTCTGTCGCACATGTTAGCACTTGTGGTCAAGGTTAAATACTAAGAGCACGCAAACTTACATCCTGGAAGTGCGGCCAATTTGCTAGATAGGGATGATACACTCGTCCTTGAGGATCAACATATTGGCCAGCTCTAACCATCATCCCATCTGCTGGCGTCACGTATATCATCGGCTCGACTCGAGGGTAATGGTGGGGTATCCATATCGTTACTGGGAATCGGTATGTCGTTCCACGAAATGACACAGGCAGTGTGCCTGATAGTTGTAGAAGGAGTGCAGATGCGCCATTCTCATATGCTACAGCCGGTTAGCATGTATGGGCTTTTTTTTGGAAAGGCTTTAATCACTGTAAACTTCTGTCTTGGGCTTCAACGACGGATACTGAGACAGCGCTTGCGCCGTATCGTTGTAGGTACGGTTTACATCTTTATATTCCTAGAACGGGTGAGCTTTGGGCTTCCGTATATGTTCGTCCATCTTACACTGGTGAGTACACTATATAGCCAGTTCAGCACGCGTTGCCCGACGGCTGCCATAGCTTCAGAATGATGTATCTTAATGGACGAGGCTAGACGCGGCGTCTATCGCCGACAAGGTGTCAGAGGATGTCCCGAGAGACGGGTTCAATGTCGGGCCGTGACGTCGTGCTAGGCCCCGTTCCCCTCTTTCCAAACCTGGGGAAGGGTACTCGTATGAGAAGGTATGTAGAGAGCTGGAACCCCACTTCCACACACGAGAATACCATTATTCTTGTGTTTGCATGGCGTCTTTGAGCCTCTGTTGTTGTTGGTAGTATTGGGTTATGATCAAGAAACTTGAGCCATACAGTTTCTTCCGTCTACTCTTTTGAGTTTCCAAAAGGATTCACAGTTGCTCCGTGCTGTGGGCGGCCTGTTAGTTTGAGACTAGTTTCACCTTAAAGACGAAAGCTTATTCTGACTTGCTACCATCTAGAAGCGTCGTTCAGCTAGAATATCATGCAATAATGGTCTTAGGCCCACCAGTTAAACATGAGGGGTTCAATCTAAGTTCTGACATCTCGTCCATGCAACGGAGCCGAAGATCCGCCATGTGCTTCGTAGATTAGCCTCGGCACCTGACCCTGATGGCCAGATCGGCTGCATCTTGGGAAGGCGACCTGCCAGGGACGATCTATATCTCAATCCTCAGGATCCACTTCCCTTCTTCTTGTTTCTACATATAAGTTAAAATTTTCATATTACAAATCCAAGGCCCAATCAATAATACCCACCACTCCTAACGCCGTCTAAATCCGATATCTGAATCCACTCTGGCAGCCCCGATCCAGACTTCCAACTTTATATTTCGCGGCTTTGCAACTCAACGTCATCGATTGCAACAATTTGTGAAGAAATCATTGACTGAAGGCAAGCCAATTTGTGCATCCTCGGATCTTCTCGTGATTACTGTATCTCCCGGCTTGTGACAGCTATATCCGTTATTCTAAGTGGCTCGATCACATCCACAATTACATCTTCGATCAATTATAACAGCTATCACTACTGCGTCATAAGCAACCTGTCAAAAGTGGTAATCAAAGCAACAAATATATAGCCATCATCATGTCTTCCTCTTCGCGTCCTTCCAACAACGCATCTCAGCGCGCAGCATCTTTGTCAAAACACTTACAGCACCAAAACGCAATTACCGGAACAGCGAAAATGACGACCCCATACAAGTTTGAAGGGTGGATGGGCCTGGACAAGTCGGCCATCGATGGGAAGATGGTCTGGAGGGAGTATGAACCAAAGACTTGGACCGAAGATGATGTTGATATTAAGGTCTCGCATTGTGGAATTTGTGGAAGTGACTTGCATACTTTGCGCTCAGGATGGGTACGTTGGCACCTCATAGTTCAGCACAAGTCCCGGAGATCCTGAAGCTAACTCCAAGTTAGTGGCCAACCAAATACCCATGCTGCGTTGGACATGAAATTGTCGGCTCAGCAGTCAAGGTCGGAAAGAACGTGGAGCACGTTAAGGTCGGCGACCGTGTCGGTGTCGGTGCACAATCAGGTTCTTGCTTGAAGCCAGACTGCTACGAGTGCTCCATGGGAATGGAGAACCATTGCGCAAGGCAAGTCACAACTTACGACGGGAAGTACCCAAACGGATCTGTCTCCATGGGCGGCTACTCGAAGTACGTTCGTGCGCCGGGCCACTTCGTTATCCCAATTCCGGCGGCGCTCGATTCTGCTGAGGCAGCCCCTATGCTTTGCGGTGGTGTTACCGTCTGGTCGCCATTAACACAGAACGGAGCTGGTCCAGGAAAGTCGGTCGGTATCGTTGGTATTGGTGGTTTAGGACACTTCGGTCTTCTGTGGGCCAAGGCACTTGGTTGTGAAAAGGTCGTGGCCATCTCTCGTAGCAGAAGTAAGGAGCAGGATGCGAAGCACTTGGGCGCGGATTACCTGGTTGCCACCGGCGAAGATGCATGGGCAAAGAAGAACAGCAAAACTCTGGATCTGATCATTTGCACCGTTTCATCGCCGACCATGCCGTTGGAGGGCTACCTTCAACTTCTCAAGACCAAGGGCCGCTTCATCCAGGTTGGAGCTCCAGAGGACAAAATTCCAGGATTTGGGGCCTTCTCATTGATTGGAAAGGGAGTCTCCATTGGAGGGAGTGCTATTGGAAGTCCGCAGGAGATCAAGGAAATGTTGCACTTCGCTGCCGAGAAGCACATTCATCCCATGATCGAAGAGAGGTCTATGTCGAAGGCGAATGAGTCTGTTCTGGACATGGAGCACGGAAAGGCGAGATACCGCTATGTTTTGTCGAACACAAAGATTGATGAGTTGGAGACCAAGGAGTAAATTATTGGCGGAGGGATACATTAGTTAAATGATGCAAAAACGATAATGAATCATGATTGTCGATGGTTGGGATCCTAGTCATGCTTCCATTCTGTCGTGCTTTCCAATCAAGTTCTTCCCTCACGCATTGTGCTAACCAAAAGGTTCGTAAAGGCTGGATGTAAAGCTTGAGAGATGGTGGGGTTGAGTTGCAGTTGGGAGTTTGTTTATTGTTATGTGTTGAGTTTTGAGTGACAGGATTGTACATGTCAATAGGTTGAGAAAGAGTCGTTTTATCTTGCAAATATAATTTACAAAGATGGCTTTCATACGAAGGGACGAATGCGGACAGTTTTGGAGTTGTGAACGAGGCTTTCACCCAGACATTTCAGGCGCGAATAAATTGAGCTTCTTCCGCCAGGCGCGTCCCGGCTTCTGTGCACTGACCATATCACATGACCTACACAGGGCACCGCCGCTGGGTTCGCGAAGTTGCTGTACCTAAGCTGGCTCGCCGCTGGAGATCTAAAGTAATTCAGCACCGCCGACGCCTCGAAGCGTGATCACACAGCAACAACGAACTCACCCTGAGCGCATCTCGATTCCTCACCATATCCGCCCGTCTTAATATTCGACGTCGAATCCATTGCGAATCCTAGTCTTGCGGCAAAGCGCGCAGAAGCGCAAAGGACACAATCCTCGACGCGCCACCCATTTTCAAAGAAACTCAACGCGACACAGCCCAGTATGGATGAATACGAAGCTGATTATAATGGTGAGGTGGAGTACGAATATGAGGGAGTCGAGGCCGAAGATCCAGCAACCACAGCGGAGGCATGTTGGACTGTTATCTCTTCGTTCTTCGAGGCCAAGGGCCTTGTGTCCCAGCAGCTGGACTCTTTCGACGAGTTCGTGTCGACCTCGATGCAAGATCTGATCAATGAGAATAACCAGCTTGTTCTGGACCAAAATAATCCGCCCCCAGTCAATGGCGAAGTCATACAGTTGCGCCGTTATGAAATCAAGTTCAACACCATATACATCGCTGAGCCGATGATGACAGAAGGCGATGGATCGACTGGCAGACTCTTCCCACAAGAAGCCCGCTTACGAAATCTGACATACTCGAGTGCGCTTTATCTTGGCTTGGATAAGAAGGTGTCCGTCGCCGTTGAGCGTGAGAAGGGATTGAACGAGCTGGAGGAGGATGAGCAAGAGGAGTACGCAGCGACCGGCATCTTGCCAACCAAGACCGAGTGGAGAGTCGAGGAGGATTCGAAAGTGGTTCCAGAGGGTCAGGAAGCTGAGTTGCCATACTTCGTCGGAAAGCTTCCAGTCATGCTCAAGTCGAAGTACTGTAACTTGAAGGACTTGTCAGAGGATGAGCTCTTCGCTTGGAACGAGTGTCCGTACGATCAGGGAGGATACTTCATTATCAACGGTTCCGAGAAGGTCTTGATTGCTCAGGAGCGTTCAGCGGCCAATATTGTCCAGGTCTTCAAGAAGCCGCCGCCAAGTCCTACGCCATATATTGCCGAGATCAGAAGTGCACTTGAGAAGGGTTCTAGATTGATCTCTTCTCTCACGATCGCGCTGCATTCGAAGGGTGACACACAAAGAGGCAGTTTCGGATCCACCATCAAGTCGACATTGCCCTACATTAAGTCAGCAATTCCTCTTGCGATTGTTTTCCGTGCCCTTGGTGTTGTTTCTGACGAGGATATCTTGAACCACGTCTGTTACGACCGCAACGACACCCAGATGCTGGAAATGCTTAAGCCGTGTATTGAGGAGGCATTCGTCATTCAGGATCGTGAGGTCGCACTTGATTTCATTGGCAAGCGTGGACAGTCTACTGGTGTACCAAGAGATAAGCGTATCAAGCATGCTAGGGATATCCTCCAGAAGGAGATGCTTCCCCATATCTCCCAAAAGGAGGGAAGTGAGACCAGAAAGGCCTTCTTTCTCGGATACATGGTCCACAAAATGCTTCAGTGCGCTTTGGGACGTCGCGAGACGGATGATCGTGATCACTTCGGAAAGAAGAGATTGGATCTCGCTGGGCCACTGTTGGCTAAGCTGTTCCGCAACCTCTGGAAGAAGCTGACCGGAGATCTTTACAAGTACACCCAGCGCTGTGTTGAGAACAAGAAGGAGTTTAACCCAGCTTTGGGTGTGAAGGCCACCACTCTCACCAATGGCCTGAAGTACTCCTTGGCCACCGGGAACTGGGGTGACCAGAAGAAGGCGGCCAGCTCCACCGCCGGGGTCTCACAGGTTTTGAACAGATACACTTTCGCGTCCACATTATCGCATTTGCGCAGAACCAACACGCCAATTGGTCGTGATGGAAAGATCGCCAAGCCACGTCAGTTGCACAACACACATTGGGGACTTGTTTGCCCGGCGGAGACGCCCGAGGGACAAGCTTGTGGTCTCGTCAAGAACCTGGCCCTCATGTGTTACGTCACTGTCGGTACGCCTTCAGAGCCCATTGTTGAGTTCATGATCCAGAGAAGTATGGAAGTTCTCGAGGAGTATGAACCTCTAAGGTCCCCAAACGCCACGAAAGTATTTGTCAACGGAGTGTGGGTTGGTATTCACAGAGACCCTTCTCACTTGGTGCAAAGTGTGCAGGAGCTGCGTCGTAGCTCCTTGATCTCTCACGAAGTCTCTTTGATCCGTGATATTCGTGATAGAGAGTTCAAGATCTTTACCGATGCTGGAAGAGTGTGTCGTCCACTTTTCGTGGTGGACAACAACAATGAGGATCCGGAGAAGAACGGCAAGCTGGTGTTGAACAAGGACCACATCATTAAGCTTGAGCGTGATACTCAGCTTCCACAGAACATGAGCCAAGAGCAGAAGGAGGAGAGCGATTACTACGGCTTTCAAGGACTCATCAATGATGGCGTGGTCGAGTATCTCGATGCCGAGGAAGAAGAGACCGTCATGATTGTTATGACTCCTCAGGATCTTGAAGATGCTCGCAGTCTGCGCGCAGGCTACGGCATACAGGAGATGGATGACACCGGCCTCAACTCAAGAGTTCAGACTAAGCCAAAGGCGACATCGATGGTATACACTCATTGCGAGATTCACCCTTCCATGATCCTGGGTATTTGCGCAAGTATCATTCCTTTCCCAGATCATAACCAGGTAAGCTATATCCACAACCAATACCGCGTGATATCATGTGCTCAATATCTATCTAGTCTCCTCGTAATACCTACCAATCTGCTATGGGTAAGCAAGCTATGGGAGTGTTCCTTACGAACTTCGACCAGCGCATGGATACCATGGCGAACATCCTTTATTACCCACAGAAGCCGTTGGCTATCACCAGATCGATGCAGTACCTCAAGTTTCGCGAGCTGCCGGCTGGCCAAAACGCTATCGTCGCTATTCTCTGTTACTCTGGATACAACCAGGAAGATTCCGTTATTATGAACCAGAGCAGTATCGATCGTGGTCTCTTCCGCAGTTTGTTCTACAGAGCCTACCACGACCAGGAGAAGCGCATTGGCATGAACGTTGTCGAGCAGTTTGAGAAACCATTTCGCAGCGACACACTCAAGCTCAAGCACGGAACTTACGACAAGCTCGACGATGACGGACTTGTGGCTCCTGGTGTCAGAATTTCCGGTGAGGATATCATCATCGGAAAGACGGCACCACTTCCACCTGATGTTGAGGAGCTTGGACAGCGTACTAAGGCTCATACAAAGCGTGATGCTTCAACACCATTGCGTAGTACTGAGAACGGCATCGTCGACCAAGTTCTGCTCACCACCAACGCTGAGGGTCTGAAGTTTGCCAAGGTTCGCATGCGTACTACCAAGATTCCGCAAATTGGTGATAAGTTCGCTTCTCGTCATGGACAGAAGGGTACCATTGGTATCACTTACCGCCAGGAGGATATGCCTTTCACCAGAGAGGGTGTCGTCCCAGATCTTATCATCAACCCCCACGCTATTCCATCTCGTATGACCATTGCCCATTTGATCGAGTGTCAGCTTTCCAAGGTCGCATCCTTGCTCGGAAAGGAGGGAGACGCAACGCCGTTCACAGATGTCACTGTTGACTCGGTGTCTTCTCGTCTTCGCGACATGGGCTACCAGTCTCGTGGCTTCGAGATCATGTATCACGGCCATACTGGACGCAAGCTCGTCTGCCAGGTCTTCTTGGGTCCAACCTATTATCAGCGTCTGAGACATATGGTCGACGACAAGATTCACGCCAGAGCCAGAGGACCAACGCAGATCTTGACCAGACAACCAGTGGAGGGTCGTGCCAGAGATGGTGGCCTTCGTTTCGGAGAAATGGAGCGTGATTGTATGATTTCCCACGGAGCAAGTGCTTTCTTGAAGGAGAGATTGTTCGAGGTTTCGGATGCTTTCAGAGTCCACGTTTGCGACATCTGTGGCCTGATGACTCCTATTGCGTAAGTTTATCTCATCTTTTGTCAGCGTGTTCAGTGAACTAACAACTGTGCAGCAAGCTCAACACCCAGTCTTTCGAGTGCAGACCTTGCCGTAACAAGACCAAGGTTTCGCAGGTGCACATTCCATACGCGACCAAGCTGCTTTTCCAGGAGTTGGCATCGATGAACATCGCCGCTCGCATGTTCACCAACAGGTCCGGTGTCAGTGTTCGCTAAGGCCCTTGCCAAGTGGCAGATGAGGTGTACGATGGATGGCACATAAGATTTTTGGGCGGCATCGCTCAAGATCTTTGCATATAGTACGGCGTAATGGAACCCTGGGGAGTTTGCCTTATTGCTCAGGCTCTTATCCACACATGTGAAAGGAAGTGGATGGTTGGTGATGTATTTTGAGATTGATATTTTCTTATAGCGAGCGATAGGAAGGGCACTTGCGCCTACGACAAATAGACGTGCTGCGTATATTAAGTTGAAGAATACCACAAGTGTATAGTAGAATATAGCCCGGGCTGAATACATAACGCTAGATAAGAGATGTCGCAGCTTGGTGCTTTGATAACTGTGGTTCTGGAGATGGTCTAGCCTTAAACGCCGTCTCGTGCTAAATGCTGATACTCCTTCTATCCTGGGAATCCTATAGATGCCCGATCCGGTCTTCCTTCGTACTCGTACACGTATATACACGTAGTGACTGAAAAACACAACTTCAACCAATTACCTTCGAGGAACACAAGACTTCAATGGTATAATGTCTTTCGTCGTCCTCCGATATCCATCCTTTTTTTCACCTTCATTCTTCACTTCGAGAGAGATCCGCCTCCGACTTCTCCGGGTCTCGGCGCCTGTTCCGCAATTCCCTTGGGAGATGCTGGTGCCTCTCCTCCATCGTGCACAGTCTGAGCCTTCTTATACTCTATCTCGAGCGCTTTCTGCATGTCGAAGTCAAGCTGGCGCTCTTTCTTCAGGCGCTGTTGCTCCATGTCGCGGATGACTCCTGCGTGCATCGCCTGGGAGGTGTTAGACTTGCTAATTTCTCGACGAAAGGACCAAGAAATGATGTGAGAGCGACAATCGAAAATATAGGGGGTTTCATAGAGTACAGGAAGGTAATTAACTCACATCCTTCTCGGCCTGCTGTTGGAAATGCACGAAGAAGACCGTCGCAACGGCGAAGAGGGAGGTGCCCGCGAGGGTCATTTTCGAGGCTTTCGACATCGTTTCTTACTGCTCTGTAATTCTCCTCAATGGTTTTCTTGTCCTTCAATTGGTCGTTATATTGATCGTACGAGTGCGACTTGGGGCGTATCGTGGTAAGGCTGTGAAATTGTCGAGGCTGAAGAAGTTCTGTAACCCGCCGAGTCGTGAACCGTAGCGGCGCTTACCGTGCAGGGGTCCCATGATGGGCAGCTTGGGGAGCTCCATGATAAGGCACGACACTGTCAGAGCTACATCAAGTTTAGACGCCTAACCACCTATAACAACCATCATACACTTAAATCAAACGCAAAGATGGTACGGCTACGAGACACGCAATTCGAGAGGAGAGAAGTAAACTAATATGACGACAGTCTGCACAGAACTCGGCTGGTATTCAGACGCTGCTGGATGTAAGCTATTCCGGACGGCATGCGATTGAAGGCTGTTCGCCATGTGAGGGCGAGACTGATGGCGTTTAGGCAGAGAGAGAGGCACAGAAGATCGTTCAGAGAGGTAAGTCTCAGTCAGGTCCGACATGCGCACCGGATTGTTTACTGACGTCTATCTAGCCCGCGAGTGTAAGTCGCATATATTAAGCGCTAACCAACTGAGACGAAGGAGGAGCCAAGATACGTCAAACTGACCGGCGGCACAGACCGTACTAAGCGCATAAAGGAGGCGAGAGAGGAGGCCAAGAAGGAGATCGACGCATACAAGAAGCAGAAAGAGGCAGACTTCCAGGAGTTCGAGGCAAAGGTACGATATGATTATACAGATCGATCGTCATCAGAAGTGTCCGTGCGAAGAACAGAGGGCTGGCTGTTGAAAGGATGAAGGACATGAGCTGGGACGGGATACGGCAATGAACCACTACTGACACACACTCGCAGCACAGCAGTGGTAACAAGCAAGCCGAGGAGGAGGCCAACAAGGAGGCCGAGGTGCAAGTCAAGGCCATTAAGGAGGCTGGCAGCAAAGGAAAGGACGAGGTGGTAAATGCTCTCCTCGGGGGCGTCACCAACGTCAACCCGCAGGCCCCAGATCGCATTGAGGTTCCAGCATAAGTGGCGATACTCATACAGGAGAAGAGGTCGCTACGACGAGGAGTTCATGAGAAGGGAATGATTTGTGGGCGAGTTATGATTATGAGCGTGTTTTTATAGCCTAGATCCTGGAAGGGAGTCCGTCTAATGGGATGTACTACCATTATCGCTAGTTGAGAACGCTACTACGAGTGTTCAATGTGCTTTAGCGACTTCTGCTGTAAAGGCTGTAAAACTCTCATCACACGCTTAACTTATCAGCATCTTCGGAGGAGGAGTCTTTACTGTCTCGATTTCGATTTTTCGTTGGTTGTCTAACTGGTTGGCTTGTGATAAGTCGGCCAGGGATCTCGAAATCTTCAAATACGTCACTGCCGGCCGAAACACCCTCGCTCCACAAAAATGGCCTCTTTTACAGACGTCGCGATGGACAATACTCCTCCGCCCACCGCGCGTCAAATGTTTACTTCTAAGGTACGATGAGTGTCGTTATGCGCACTCCGCCATCGAGATGGCTCAACAGCAGCAATGCCGTAGTATTATTACGATCGCAACACCTAAAGAGACCCAGTATGGGTATCGTCCGTTACAATTTGCATCACAAGAAGTTCCACGCCATCAGCGGTGGCTTGCGCGAATTTCATAATGGTTTCAAACACTTAGAGACGTTGGAAAAACCAAGCGGCGACAGTAGGATCAATGATCTTGGAAGGGCGATTGAGGATGACTTTGCGACAATCAGAGAAACTTACGGTACGCGCCTGCTTCTTAGCTTGCTGCCTTGGTGGATAAGTGCTAACTTTGGCCATAGCAACACCGAAATATTCCATCGTCCTCGCCCACGGCCTCATGGGCTTCGACACCCTCAAAGTGGCCGGTAACCTCGTCCCCGGCGTACAATACTGGCGCGGCATCGTGGCCGCCATGCAATCCAACAGCATCGAAGTCATAACGGCGTCTGTACCACCCAGTGCATCCATTGAAGAAAGGGCACTCAAACTTGGGCAGGATATCGCAAAGAGGGCAGATGGAAGGAGTGTCAATATTATTGCGCATAGCATGGGAGGATTAGACGCACGTTACATGATAAGCCAGCTTAAGCCGGAGAATGTCAAGGTGCTGTCGCTCACAACTGTGGCCACTCCACATAGGGGGAGCGCCTTTGCCGACTTCATGTTTGAGGAGATTGGGCCTAAGAACCTTCCCAGGTTGTACAAGTTGTTGGAGGGTGCTGGCTTGGGAACGGGAGCCTTTTCTCAGCTCACCACTAAATACATGATTGAGGAGTTCAATCCGAAGACACCGGATGATCCGAATGTACGGTACTTCTCATACGGCGCTACAGTTCATCCAAGGTTCTGGTCTGCCTTTAGACAGCCACATAGGATCGTAGAGAGGATGGAGGGGCCAAATGATGGGCTGGTAAGTGTGGAAAGTTCGAAATGGGGGACGTATAAGGGCACATTGGTAGACTGCAGTCATTTGGATCTGATTAATTGGTCGACCATCAGGGTGTTTATGAGCAAGCTGAAAGGCGCAAAGAGAAGTTTTAACGCCATTGCGTTTTATCTTGACATCGCGGATATGCTGGCGAAGGAAGGTCTTTGAGGAAATTGGACGAGTGTGAGTTGCAGCCTTATAGATACCCATTGAGCGAATAGAATGTTTTGCAAGCCCCTCATCGAAGCGAGCGACTCCATTTTACGATCGTCGTCGTGATGGGTGACAGCTCGTTGACAGCTTCGCCGTCAGAGCCGCCTGCCGACTATCCGCAACGTCCGACTTTTCCATGGATGATCACATCCTCTCGACTTCTTCTCTTCTTTCCGTTCTCACTGCCACACTTATGTAGGTAAGTATTTATCCGTAGTAGTAGCCTTTTTTATTTCAGGTCTAATCATTAAACAGCGGACTCCTCTACCATGGTATCATATACTCTAAGCGCAAACTTCCATAATCATCCGAGCTCGAAGCTCAAGGATGTCTCGCATCATAGCAGCAAACAAACAAGTAGCCACCCTTACAAGAGATAGCGGTAATCTGGGCTGTTATCACCCAACTCGGCCTTCTCCTCTTCGGTGAGAGTCGAAGTGCCAGCAGCGGCATCACGGCGCTTGTTCTCCCATGCCATAAGTACACCATAAGTGACACAAGCTGCAGCACTTAAGCAGATGAAGCCGACAGAGATGGAATATCCCTTCTTATAGTGGGTAGGCTTGTCGCTTGGGAGGAAAGAATAGGTGGCGATGATACCACCAATGTTACCGAAAGCGATCTGCCATGCGGATCCGACGGAACGGCGGTGGTGACCACCCAAGTTCATGTTGAACCAGCAGACGATGACCGGCATAGCGGAGTAACAGCCCATAGCAATCAAGAACAGAGCAGCATACTGTAGGTTGTTGTTGTCGTGCACATTTAACACGATTCCAAAGCCTGCGAGGGCGATGCAGATTGGGATAAGGGTAAAAGCGAGGCGATGGGCGAATTTATCCGAGAACCACGCAACGATCATGGAGAACGCGAAAGAGCAAACCCATGGTGGGACAGAGCGAAGCTGAGTTTGAATCGGCGTGTAGCCGAGATCGGAAATAATGCTTGGTGCGAAGAAGGCGTAACCGTAAGACGGGACGATGAGACCGAAGTACATGATTCCACCGAGCCAGATCTTGTAGTCTTTGAAGCAGCGGGCGACGTCGCGCAAGGTGGTCTTGCGGTCCGCGGCGGAGCGGCCCTGGTCGATTTGGAGGCGGGCGTTGACATATCTGCGCTCGTCCTCGGAGAGCCACTTTGCGTCCTCGGGGAACGAAGGAAGAAGGAAGTAAAAGAAGACGGCGACGCAGCAGGTGAGTAATCCCTCCAAAATGAAGATCCTTCAAACTGGTTAGCATTTGTACAAGTTCATTGTAGGTTCAAACATACCAACGCCAACCTCTGAATCCCTGGAGGTAGTCCATCTTTCCGATGGCAGATGCGAGAAGACCACCGAATGCACCGGCGAGGGATGTGGAGGAGAAGAAGAACGAGTATCTCCTTTGTGCTTCAGTACGCTTGTACCACATGCCGATCAGGTAGAAGCATCCTGGAAACATGCCAGCCTCAGCAATTCCGAGGAGGAAACGGGTGGTGATGAGACCGCCATAGTTCTTGACAAAACCCTGGCACATGGTGATGAGACCAAAGCAGAACATGCACAAAGACAACCACACATGTGGCTTGAACTTCTTGAGAAGGATGTTGGATGGAATCTCAGCAAGAATGTATGGGACGAAGAAGATGGTGAGGGCAGTGTTGTATTGAACTCCGGTGAGATTCAAGTCGGCCTCAAGACCGAAAGCCCTCGAGTTGGCAATATTGACTCTGTCGATGAAGGCGAGAAGGTAAAGAACGCAGAGACATGGCACAACATGCCAATCTATCCTGCGAAGAACTTTGGCCTCTGTGGTGTGTGGTGGGCACTCAACGAGGACACCTTCAGTGCTGCTGGAGTCGGTGGAGACATATGACTTCTCAACTGGCGTTTGGCCTTCAACTTCTTGATTTGGGTCTGCCTGCGCGGCCTCTGAGAATCAGGTTAGTATGTTTCTATCTCATTTCGAGCTTACGTATTCCTACTCTTGTCGTCGAAACCGAACATTTCGGTGGTGTTGCGAGGAGTCGAACTCCCTTGTTTTCTCACTTTACTGTGATTATATAGCAGATTTCTTATGACTCTCAACGACCCGTGAAAGCGATGGTGATGCACTTGATATGGATGGGATGGAATTGTGAGGAGATGGAGTTTTACAACAGGCGATCCTCATACTCTATATACGAACCCATCATTGCCTTCACATCAATACTTGTTGCATTCCCCAGATGCACCTCCGTTACCGGTACAAAGCTCTCAATTAACTTCTCCGCCATGTGGCGCACTGGCTCCACTTCGAACGCAAACATGCAGCGGGAAACCTAACATTAACCGGTGGATCCTGAGACAGTCAACTTCTCTCCACTTACCACTTACGTTTTTTGTTGCAGATCCCCATTGGAAGCACGATGGCGGCGAATCATAGCGCGTCCCTTGACGGGCCTTTTTCTCCGATGCCAGTTTCTGCGGCCAAGGCTTCTCCGCACCGCAACCGCACCGCAGGCCACACCCCACAATGAGTCCACTGCCCTAACCCTACATCAATGAAGCAGCAAAATGTTCGCCGAAGCCGTCATAAGAGACGTAACGGCCAGCGGGAGCTAGGTTACCCTCGGGTACCGTCCTTTGAATGAAAGACTCCGTCCGTCGCCAATGCGACAATGATTGGCTCGCTTCACTTTAGCAAAATCTGGGGTACCGACGTGTGCGGGGTCGCAGTTACTTGACGCGCGGGGTAAACGCTATACTGTCAAACCTCGGTAGTGTTAAATGCCAAAAAACAGCGAAAACTGTTCGTAGTGTCGAGGTTTCGTTGTATTGAACCAGGTCTTGGCACCCAGATCTCCCAATCGTGTTTAACGTCTTATTTTTGCGGCCTTAGCGAGCAACTTGATGGGCGTCAAGCTCAGATTTCTTTGATGTTTAGTACGAACGACACACAAATCTTCGACACTTTCTGGAAAAGGTGTTCGTTACTCAATTAATCGAGGTTTTCGTTATACCCATACCGTCATACCCATACAATTAAAACGGAATTTGGAGAGTTCGTTCGCTAAGGCCGGGTTTTCGTTATATCGAGAATCGTTTTAATGAGGCCTGACAGTAAAATCAACCTTAATAAGACTGCATGAGGGGAAATGCGGAGAAAGATGTATTTTGTTCAGGCAATATCTTCAAGCAGTTAGAAGGCTAGTTTAGCTAGGGCGTATCCAACCATTGATGTCTGGAGTCGCAGGGGTGAACAATAACGCTCCAAACGTGGGCAAGGCGCCGAATGGAAAAATGTTCTGGCTGCACTACAATTGCCAATCGTCCTGTTACGAGGAGTGAGAAGTACATACCATGGCACTTTCTATTGCCCTAGGTACCCACATACCTACAAGTTCACAAAGCAGCCTTGCTTTACAACGTTCCGGAAAGGTATACATTGTTGTGCATTGGCCACAACACTCGTACTTCTGCGATTTGTGGTTCGCCAAGGCAAAACGGCTTGCAGTTGGAGATTTGGAGATTCCACCAAGAAGATGTGGCTGCATTTGTGGCACATCTCCTGCGCATCATGACATATGAGGCTAGTCTTAGTGAGCTTATTGTCACGACGTTGCATCTCCTTTCGCGTTCTAGTATAGCGCCACCACGTTCCTGCGGCAAAGCCTTGTTCTTGGTTGTAAGTATCGAATTTGCGGCAGAATGAAACATATATGCTCGCAAAACAATGGTTCACAAGCGATGTACAGGAGAAGAGGTGGTGGTTGAAGCATATAAGTGCGGAATTGAGCTCAGTCGTCCGTGCAAATGGCGGGTTTGGCTAGTCTTATCTGTGATAGTGCTAAGTAGATCTCGGCAGTGAAATCTGGATTATTTGATAAATGAATACTTATGGCGATGTAATAACACATGGAGAGGCGGTGTGATGAGTGTCGTGACTTACTACCTCGGCGCCTTCGAGGTGGCACAAGTAATCGCATCGTCGCATGGTTCGCCAGTTTTTTGTTGCGCCCGAAGACATGCTCAGCATTTTGGGTGTGTTGGGTATGAGAACCACAGCACTTGGTTGTATTGGGTATTCGCTAGTGGTAGCTGATTTCTGTATGTAATGAGAACTTTGCATGCTCCACTTCTAGTGGAGCTACTTTGTCTGCTCAGGTCTATATTGATATTATTACAGTAATCACAACTCCTCTTCTAATGAATAGTCTCGATCGTCATATTTCAGATCGGTCCTTGGGTGCAACAGATTGTTAGATCGCGTATCCGGCATCAGCGTCTCGGCCTCCTTCGCAATGAACTTGATCCCTACCTCTGCAGCTTGTGCCATTTCCCAAACAAGGACCTTACCCCTCCGCCTGGAGTCATCATGCCAATGACTATTGAAGAATTCGTTATTTCTCTTCAAAGTCCAGCCACCCATGATATCCTCAATGTACTCTCTCAAAACATTCTCAAGGTCCGTCACGCCCTCGAAAGCGACAATATATCGAGGCCAAGGGCGGTGCTTGTTACCCACCTCTCTCTTGAGGAAGCCGACAGGATCGTCGAAAAACCGGTCTGCCTCATCCCTGTAGTTAGCACGTTCCGGTGTCCCAGCAGGGACATCCAACGGTGGCTCGCATGTCAAGGCCCACGCGTGCAGGTTGGAATATACGAGATGCGATCGCCATGGCGTGGAATGGCAGGGCATCAAGAAAGCTGCAAAGGTCTCATTATCCTCGGTCAATGCCTCACCCTTCATTGATAAATGGAGACGTTCGTAGTCTTCCCTCAGATAGCTCATAACTGAGATTACGCCACGTTGGTGAACCAATGAAGTGTAAAGACATATCCCCACGTTCGTAGTCGCGAGCAAGATGAGAAGTGCTCGACGCCATGAATACGGAATACAAATCGTATGTTTAGCAGGTTTAGAGAGTCCGCCTACGGCATGCGCAGGGTTGGATCCAAGCTCGAAGAACGATGAGATGTGCGGCGCCAAAAGGACATGCAGTACAGGAAGTAGGGGATAAATGAAGCGGACCTCTTTGTGAGAGATGAGGCTCAGGGTCGCGATCATAACTAGCACAGTGAATGCTAGCTGGAAGCGGATATTCGCAGTCCTAGTGTCAAACCTACCGGATAGACCGGTAGCTGTCACCAAGCCGATCACTGCGAATGGCAGGTACGTCGTAAGCAGCAGGGGTAGCCCTTCGGTAACATAGTAGTCCCAACGGTTCTGCCCATAGAAAACAGCCAGATCTTGCGAAATGTTGAAGTGAAGCCACTGGTAAGGCGGAAATGTCCAGAAGCCAAAGTACAGTCGGTCCGATATCGCAGATGCGGCGAAGGCGCCGACGCCGCACATAACGGCTTCCCGAGCGACCATAATGAAGTCTTTCAACGTCGATTTAGACTTTCCGCCTACACCGAGATGGGCGAAAGCCACAGTAACCATGGATAGCCAGATGAGGAGATTGGTGGGCCGAAGGAGGCACGCAATAGCCGCCAGAAAGAGACATATCCGAAGCCTGTTTTGAGTTAGCAAAGATCAAATCAACCTTGGAAATTACAAATAGGTTCATGCTCACTCGTTGATATCCTTCTGGTATCGGAAGATTTCCGATGTTCCCAAGAACTTCCATTTCTTGCTGTCAGCCTTTATTGGGACGCTGGCCTCAGCATCGCCATAGAGATGCCATGGCCAGCGACAGAGAGCTGCAACAGTTAACACCGTCTCGAGCGAGTTTGATAACGTTCTAGTGGAGCAGAACCATTGCCACGGGCTGAAAATCGACACAGTGAGCTGTATGTGTCAGTTAATGTCATCGAGCACTTCCCCCGATAAACCTACGGCTGTCCAGGCATAGTTGCTGCCGCGCTCGTATACCTTGTCAGCCAGCTTCCACGTATAGTAGTCTCCGTACGCGGCAATGATGCCTTGGAACACCTTCGGCAAGTATACCAAGATCATAGCTCTAAACTGAGGGTACATTGAGAGCCCCTTCATGACGGTGTCTGAAACGTAGTATATACCGGCAAATAATACAGGGTGCATTGACGTCCTCAACTGGTGTTGCCATTCCTGCGATTCATTAGTGATGCAGAAGTGCAAATGAGGAACCATACTCACCCAAGTAATCCATGCTCCACTGTCTCCTCCAAATGCAATGCGCCATGCTGGCTCGAGCGACTGGAAGTACTCATCTGGCTGAAAAAATGTCTGCACCAAAAGAGCATTTACAAAGCGCAAAGTGAGCATAAGGTAGAAAATGTCCAAGTTCTCCTGCTTCTCAACTTCAACGTTGTGAATTACTTTGTTCATCTTCCTATGGGCCACCTTCTTTGGACTAGGCGGCATTTGCGGAATTTGGATAGGCCTCCGGACCTCATCCTGTTCGGCCATTTCGACGTCCAAAATAGGGGCAGAGATGTGGTTTGAACCCCTTAATTCGTCGCCAAATCGATACCATACAGCTTCAGAGCACATGAGGCTGCGTCGCAATTATCACGTGTTGTGTACCCCAGATTCCGGAATCTGAAGCCACAGCGAATAGATGAGTTGCCCTTAGTCATCACTTGGGCTCAACCGAATCAGAAAATGCGTAAGAGCCAATGGATTCTGTTAACCGCCTTCTCCGCCTGTAAGCGACTGTTTTTGGCCGCTCCTGTCCAATGGCCGCCCGCTGCACTCGATCGTTCCACCCCTCGTCTGTCATCAGCTCCACCGCTCTCAATGGCATTCCCCTAAGCGCAAGAGTTGACGATATCACGATCCCTAATGGCAGGTGAGAACGGTTTTCATCACAAGTTTTGTGCTTGACGAAATGGAAATAAAAAAGGCCGAGGGAGAGGTCAGAAGGGCAGATAAGGTTGGTCATGGTTGCATTTCTCTTACTCTTGGCTTGCCCTCATGGAGGGGTCGGAGTTTCACTATTTGATGGCTTTTCCCCCTCCATTCTTGCCCTCTTTATCTCTTTTTGATACCACGAAGCTTTCCCTCTCTCAAGCAATTCTGATCACGAATCTCTCTCCTCAAACGTTCTTGCGACTCAATCCAAAAGCGCGTATCTGTTAAACCATTTTATTTTGCATCGATCAGAATGGCTCTCCACGCCAATGCCGATTCTGTCAAGAGTCCACAGTCGAATGACAACTACCATGCCTCTTCCACTTCCGCTGCCATCCACGCCGAGCACGAGTTCGCAGCCCATAACTACCACCCGCTCCCAATCGTCTTCGCGAAAGCTTCTGGTTCATCCGTTTGGGACCCAGAGGGCAAGCACTATATCGACTTCCTGTCCGCATACTCTGCAGTCAACCAGGGTCACTGCCACCCAGCTCTCGTTAAGGCTCTCTGCGACCAAGCTCAGCGCCTGACTCTCTCCTCCCGCGCGTTTTACAACGACGTCTTCCCAAAATGGGCTGAGAAGGTCAAGGACGTGTTCGGCTACGACATGGTCCTGCCAATGAACACTGGCGCGGAGGCCGTTGAGACTGCTATCAAGATCGCTAGGAAGTGGGCATACAAGAGCAAGGGGGTGGAGCAGGACAAGGCACTGGTCTTTGGCATGAACGACAACTTCCACGGTCGCACAATGGCGGCTATCACACTTTCTGTTGATCCAGAGTCTAGGGATAACTATGGCCCATACGTCCCAGGTATTGGTGCTATCAACCCAAGCACCAACCAGCCAATCCGCTACAACTGTGTCGAGGACATCGAGAAGCTCCTCAACGAGTTTGGCAAGGATACCGCTGCCTTGATCATTGAGCCAATTCAAGGCGAGGCTGGTGTTGTTGTTCCAGGGGACAGCTACTTGCGTGACGTCCAGGCGCTGTGCAAAAAGCACAATGTCCTGCTTATTTGCGACGAGATCCAGACTGGTATCGGGCGCACTGGAAAGATGCTCTGTTCGGAGTGGTCTGGTATCAAGCCAGACATGGTTACCCTCGGCAAGGCCATCTCTGGCGGCATGTACCCAGTCTCCTGCGTTCTCGGATCCAAGGAGGTCATGATGACCATTGAGCCAGGAACTCACGGCTCGACTTATGGAGGTAACCCACTTGGCTGCGCTGTTTCCATCCGCGCACTTGAGATCATGGAGGAGGAGAAGCTCACCGAGCGCGCACAGCGTCTTGGAGAGGTCTTGCGCAAGGGCCTCGAGGCGATCAACTCTCCAATGATCAGCTTGGTCAGAGGAAAGGGATTGCTCAATGCGATTGTTATCGACGAGAGCCAGACCAATGGCCACTCAGCTTGGGATCTCTGCATGCTGCTCAAGAGCAAGGGGCTCCTTGCTAAGCCAACGCACGAGAATATCATTCGTCTCGCCCCACCATTGGTTATCTCTGATGAGGATCTTCAAAAAGCCCTTGACATCATTAAGGAAGCTCTCCAGGAGCTCCCAACTCTCAAGGGTGAGAAGGAGAAGGTCATCCCAGCATCTGAGAAGGGTGTCCACATCCACATCGACAACTAAACATTGTCCTGGGCTAACGGACGACGGGGGAAACGGTGTATATTTTGAGGTCGGACTTTTGGATTGTTTTTTGGATTGGTCTGTTTTAGCATGGTGTTCAGGTGGCGGTTCTCATACCCGGGATTGACCTAGTCTCCCACATGGCTTGTACAGGGTATGATTTCATCGATAGACGTATGAGTGAACGCATCTTAGAAGTAGAATTGAGTATGGAGTTTGAACACTTCACCTCCATATTATTTCCTCTTAGTGCTTTGCGCAACCGCTGAATTTCCCTTGTCAACTCCGAAGGACGAGAACACTACAGGCTTGTCGAAGAGAATAATGTTTCATCTCCTGCATGTGGCCATTTGTTATCAAGCGCTCAAGCTGTCCCTCAAGACCTGTCCCAAGGTTATGTACTTAGTTTATGAGATTTGGCAGTATCAGAGTTTCCGGGCGGCCGCACCATAGAGCGCTCATGGTGCGCCCAGGCGTTAGCTCCAGAGCGGCTTCCATGCCGTATGACGACGCTTCGAGGCACAGGGAGGGGCGTGTAAACAACAACAATCTGTTGTCCGTATCTAGGAAACACCTCTTCTAAATTGATAGATAGACTGTGTATGAGCATCTCATCTTATTTACTCCCCAGAACTGGCTTATACGATACCTTTTAAGGCATTCTGAAGCCGCGCGCACTAACACCCATTCCCTAAACCTCAGATATTCGGCGACGTCAACGGCGGTGGCACACAAGGCTGAAGCCTGGTCTCTACTTGTCGCACTCGCATTAGTGACAACGCAGAAGAGTTAGTTACTGAACGATACCAATCGTGAGTGTACGGGAAATTATGACGGGACATGACGCTAACCTGCCTGCCAATAAGTTAGCATTGCCACAACTGGCAATTAGAAGAATAGTATGTCCGTCCGAGTCCACTTGGACAACCCGCACCAGTTCTACACGAACTTAGACTTTATAAGCGGCAAGGTTATACTAAACCTCGTGAGCGACGAGACAATAGCCGCAATTGTCGTCAAGCTCGAGGGCGAGGGCAAGACGAGTCTGATAAAGCCACCGCCCCAGACGGAATCCGGTCGTTCCGTGGAACGAGATCGCAACCGCATAGCTATGGAAAACCATAAGATCTTGTATAAGATACAGACTGTGTTTCCCACTTCGAGCCACCCTGTAGCTGCTGGTCAGTCTTTTACCTTGAGGGCTGGACATCATGAATACCCATTCCGCTTTAAGATACCCTTCAACAACATGTGTGGTGATAGGGACATGCAGAATGTTGGTATGGGACTTGGTGGTCGACTAGGGCTTCTAGATATGCCACTGCCGCACTCCCACGTTAAGAAGGCGCTGCCTCCGTCACTGAGCGGCTTTCCTGGCGAGGCGGAGATCAAGTATTATGTCAAGGTCACCGTCCAGAGGCCATCGATATGGAAAGAGAACAGGAGGTCTGCCATTGGGTTCAAGTTTATGCCGATAGAGCCTCCTCGGCCACCACACACCAATGCAGAAGCCTTTGCTCGCAGAGAGCATACTTTCAAAGCTATGAGTTACCTAGCAAAGCGGAAAGGTCTTTTCAGCAGACAGCCCTCGCAAACAGCAGGGGTGGAACGGTCTGTAGTTGTGGATGCCAGGTTACCTAGTCCGTCAATCATCGTCTGTCGAGAATCACTGCCTATGCGCCTCATCATCAAAAAGCAAAACGACAGTCCCGAACAGATCTTTCTTCTTGGCCTCGAGGTTGATCTGATAGGCACCACCAATGTGCGCGCACAGAACGTTGTACGGGATGAGCAATCTCTATTTCCTGTCCTTAACCTCCACGGCCTCGCCATCCCTATCGGCAAGCCAGGTGATAAATCCGGCACGGAGTCCATTGTCGATGACACACTCTGGAATAGCGTGCCATTACCTCCCACTGTCACGCCGTCATTCTCTACCTGCAACCTCAGCAGAACATACCACCTCGCAGTCAGGGTTACAATAGGCTTCGGCTCTGTAGGCGACATAAATGTAAATATTCATTCCTTCCACCACTCCCTCCACCTCAGTCCATTATCATGTTTCCGTGTGCGTAAGGTCAGAACATATACTTACTGGCCAATTCAGCCTCAAACTGCCATAATCCCTGTCCGCTTCCCCGTCGAGGTCTACTCCGGCATCAAACCACCACCTGAGCTCGTTGCGGCGACTCAGTCGCGACCAATACCTCAACCTACACCTTCAACTCCGCAAGCACCTCTCATGCCACCACGCCCTCGGATTTCAACAGCAAATACCGGCCCCGCGGCTCCAGTGGTGGATCCACTATATCCCCCGCAGATGGGCACGGCACATGCGGATCTTATGGAAGACGCGCCGCCAAGTTATGAAGATGCTATGGCGGATGACATCGGGCCGCTCAATGGAAGAAGAGCAGAGTATTCCGGTGTAGCGGATGAAAGTTCCAATAGTGAGGTTAATACCGATAGCGGAGGCAAAGGAGGGCTTAGCAATGGCGCTGTGCCTGGATATAGTGCCAATGATCCAAACAGAGGCGGTGCTGGCCCCAGTAATAGGTAAGAGGGCGTCGTGATGTTGTCAGACGTGAGGTTCTATGTAGATATGGCGTGGTATTAGTCTGGCGCACCTAGACATCAACTAATTTCAAACATGACATGATCGCCAGATTACCTTTCGTTATTCCTCGTATAAATCGTGACATACAGAATCTACATCTAAAAACTTTATGTTAAGAATGGTATCAAAGCGTCCAGCATGCCCTTCGTCATCTTCTCCTCTTCAGATTCTGCATCGCCTATGGTATCTAGTTGTTCTGTTTCGGGTTAGCTTTCATTATACCACGTAAGCATACCGCGAGAACACACCTTGGATAGTGCCTTTGAGCAAGTCAAGCTCGTCGTCCCGCTCTGCAAGCAACTCTCTGACTTTCTTCTCCGCTCCCGAATCCTCTGCAACCATCCACGCAAGAATCACGTCAATGGTCTGCAAGCAAAAAAAGCCGGCACCGAGTCTTCTGCTAAGCCACTCATCCGCTCTCTCTTCTCTTTCTTCGGGATCAGAGGCCTTCTGTTCCTCCCTGATCTGTACATCCACAAACTCCACTCTGGCTGCGTACTCTCTGCGCAGCTGCACCAGTTTCGTTATCTTCTCATAATCTTTCTCCACAAACTTCGCAAGCGCCCTTATCCTCGGTGCCTCATTAGCTGGTAGATGTCTCAAGAGAGATGCGGAAATGCCGAGAAGGTGTTCCGTGGTTTCGGAGTCAAGGGCCTTCTTCATGAACATGGTGAATACCACTTTCAAGCCCGCCGCTTCAACAAACTGGACGCACACTTGCGTTCCACCAAGGCCGCCCAATGCATGATCGAGAAGACGTAATGCGCGTGGTTTGGACATCTTCCCCTCTTTGAGCATGATCAATGCAAGCTCGACACCTTCCGCTTCCACGAATTTCGACTTCCCGAGCTCAGAGTCAACGCAACATGTTAGCGCGTCAAAGATGTTTTCCACAAATTCTTCCTCCTCAGTGCCATGGGCAGGATCGCGTTTGCGATACGGAGCTAGTATTTGGAGAAGGATATCTACGCCGTCTTTCTCCGCGAGGACTTGCCGGTTGGCCGGTGCAGCTTGGAGAAGAATCGCCAGAATCTCGGCTGCGTATTGCTTATTCTGAGAAACAGAAGACTCTTTCTTTTGTATGCGTCGGAGGAGGTATGGAAGAACGGCCTTGTCATTGCCAATCTTCTCAGCGATGGCAGGAGAGGATGAGAGGTTGTCGAGGACGGAGAGGGCATGGTAGACGCCAGCGCGGTCAGACTCTAGCGATTCATCTAAGCGAGTGAAGTTCGATGTTATAAGGTCGAGGAGGTCGGATTCGAGCATAGCATTCACAATGGAGCTCCATTGCTCGGGCGATGCTTCAACGTCCTCGTCTGTGAGCTCGGAGATAATTTCGATCGCATCAATCGCAATATCCGTATTCTCATGTGCCAGCAGACTGACAAGAGAGTTTACACATCCCAAATTCGCAAACTCCCCATACAGCTCAGGATGTTCCGACAAAATGGACAACGCCTTGACATCCGCATCCAAGTCTGCCTCACTTCCCATGAACTTTTGAGGCTCATTCTCGAACTTTGCGCGCAACTCCGCATTCTTAGAGATCTTCCTTTCAAAATTCAATGCCAGTTTGCGCACCCATGCTGAGTCGATCTTCTCGGGTGCTACGTTGCCGTCTTCTTGACCTTCCATGTAGTCCAAGATCACTGATTCGTCTTTCGTAATGCCGCCGCCGAAGAAACGGCCCTCTTCGTCATCTGGGATATCAGGGCCGTAGTCTTCGTCGTCCGGTGGTCGTGATGGGCCGGCCTCCATGTCCTCTTCATCGTCGATTGTGGGCTGGTCTCTGGTGCTCGTTGAGCCGTTCGTGGAGAGTTTTGGTGCTTTGTAGTGTACATCTAGAAGGGTTAGACGCATATATAAGATGAAGTAAAGATTGCGCACTCGGATCGTGTATTGGCTCCAGCTTTCGCTTATTATTGCTTGGAAGCGACGGCTTCTGTGGTGGTTGTCAATACCACTTCTGCTGCTAACCTGTTGTCTAACTTACTTTGAAGAGCTCGTCTATGTTCATATTGGAGATGTTTCTCGTGGATACAAATAATGGCCCTAGATTAGTTCGGACAGAGCTTTGCACGATTTCGTCTGAGCAAGAAGTTTGTGGGAGGCTATGAAGGTAGCTTTGGAGGACTGTACAACTGAAGACCAGCTGCACGTAAGGCTACGGGATATCATAGCCTCGTGGTTAGCATTGGAGTTAGCGGAGAATTAATGATCCACGTGTGGCTTGGTTTTATGCTATCTAAGTGATCACCTGAACACGCGTCGTCGTTGCAACCAGGCGCGTTCCCATGATGCCTTATCATCCTCAATCAACAGAAAACGAAATACACGCACCAAACCTCGGACAAGCTGAGCTTGGCAAGTATGCCTATAGATACGGAGCCAGAAAAGGCCGGTGATATCTTCTTCAAGCGAAATGAATTTGATAAAGCTGTTAGGTATTTCTCACTTGTAAGTCGGCATTACACCACATATTTCGAAACTCGCACAGTAGATGTCATTTGGGGACTTCCATGAGCTCGTCCAGCCGGGTAGGACCTTAAAACCACCCCTTTTGTGTGGAGAGGATCATCGGAAATTTACCTTCTTGAACATGATGGCTAATATATGCATACTTAGGCGATGGGGTCTGCTCTTCCCAGCAATACTACTAGTTTGTTGAACAAAAGAGCTGCAGCATACCTCAAGCTGGGCGATTACACCAAGGCCGCTGCTGATGGGATCAGCTCGTTTAAACAAGCTCCAAATGCTAAAGATGTAAGTTGCGCTGTTTGCTGTGTAATTGAAATTGCCTTTATCGAGTCTTTGACGAAGCAGATCCTCTCAAAATCCATCGATATCAAATAGTTCATTTGCGCAGCAAGCTAATTCTTCTAGGGCTATCAGCGTGCTGGTCAAGCCTTCCAGCTTGCTGGAAAGGACAAGAAAGCAATTAGCATCCTTGAGATGGGCCTGAAAAAAATGATGCCCGGCACGCCTAAATGGGATGTGAGTGTGGAAGGTCATCGGGTTTGATATTGTGCTAAAATATAACAGGCAGTAAATGCTCATCTTCAGTCTGCCAAAGCAAGACACCACAGAATGCTTAAGAGATGTGACGTTCTCTTCAAACTTCCACCGGAAACTCGTATCAACGTAATTGAGAGGCTTGACCAAAGATCGAAGCTGTAAGCGGCCCTATCTTACTGGCAATAATGATTCTAAGCTCAAGCAGCCGCTGCCTCAGGGTGTGCAGACTATGGAAAAGGTTTATTGAAACCAATGCACAGTTCTTTCATGTCCTCGTTATCCCCAAAGCTCTTATACCGCCCAAGTCTTTGAAACGCTGGTTATCCAGAACCGAAAACTCGCCCTACAAACTGAAGGAAGTCAACATAACACTTCCCGAGAAGGCAAAATGGACCGAACACAGCATTACGTCTATTGGCTCCGTTTGTAAAGCGCTCGAGACTGTGTATCTCCATGCTGACGTAGATCAGAATCCGACACTGGATGAAATCTCGAAACTGGTACCTTTAAGATACAAGACTCTCACCAAAATCGGGATGAATTACCGTATGAGGATCACAATGAAGACTGCAGGGGTACTCATAAGCCAGTTGCCCTTATTAGTAGTCGCCCAGTTCGATAGTGTCTATGAGCCAGGGTTCACGGCATTGAACACGGATATGCCGCATCTCAAGATCATAAAGTTGACGTCGACGAGTATGGATCGTAGAGCTGACGGCACAGATATAGAAGGTGTCCTTCCACAGCTCATGGAGAGAGCGCCTAACCTCATGAGTGTTCATCTGGTATCATTCGGTTCATATCCCAGGCCAATCCAGGGTCCTATCGATTTCGCGAAATGGACGAAATTAGAAACTTTGGAACTTACAGACACGCGGTTCGCACGTATTCCCGCTTTCCCTCGCACTCTGAGCGTGCTCCAGTTGGCTCGTGTTAGGTTGCACCTTAGGCTCCGCATGAACGATGCCCGCCTTCCGGATGGAACAATAGATGCTTCGAAATTCTACCTGCCGGAACTCGTCGTCCTGAATGTGGAGGCATCGCATTTTCAAACCGTAATGTATGAGATGAGCATTGCGGGCCTCAAATCCGGCACGCTTAAGGAGCTATACATAGGCAACACTACCCATTGTTCCGTAGAGGAAGATCCTTACTCGGACTGGCCACATCGAATGCCTGAGCCGTCGGAATCATTAGAGATTCTCTACGCCAATGAGCTTCCCCATATCGACGAGGATATTGTCATCAAGCTCTTGCAGGGGTATCCGAATTTAATCGAGGTCGACATTTCTTTCAACCCCAAATTGACAGGAAGTGTTCTTAGGGTCTTATGGGATAGAGATTCGTCTCCGAGGACTGTAAATATCAAAGGTTGCGATCGAATAGGTCGCGATGCCATTGAGAAGGCTAGAAGGCGCGGTATAGAAATCAGACAATGAAGATGATGAATGTCAGTGGGATAGCTGGGCACGATATGGCGAATCACATGGTACAGGGTAGCTAGCGTTTGCAGGTAACACTTCTTGGTTGGGGCTTTTAACATGGAGTTAAGAGAAAGAGGTCATTATTGCAGCCTCATGTGGAGTACGGAGCGGACAGTGGATGAGTCGCTGTGTCGAAGCTACGTTCATCACCAAATACCGTTTAGAGAACCCTATAATAATTATACGTTGAAGTATGGGTATCAAGTTCCATGTGGCTAGTATGGGACACACGAATTGTAATTGTATGTCAATGGCTTTCCTTTAGTAGACTTTCTCAATTGAAATACGACATATTTAGAAAAAATTTAAGCCAAGTTCATATTTGATAAATTATAGCTTGTAGGAGGCAAGTCCACCAATTGGGACTTACGAAGTGCTTGCAATCAACAATTGTCAATTGCTGAGTCTAATGATGGCGGGAAGATTGGTATTAATTCTCCAAACCTGGTAAATTTTATTGACCTCACGCCTCTCTACGCGGATAATCTCTTGTTCGCCATTTCCCTTGGGGCCTGAAATCATTACCTTCATTCTCATTAAGAACAAATGTCCATCTACTCGCGTAAAAGCGCAATAATATCCATATACCGTTTTTGACCTTTGAATATTGATTTACCCACCTCGCCTCGCCAAGTCGCAGCACACCAAGTACTCGACCACAACGACAGCACTAGAAGAAGGCGATTTTGGTGGCTAAAACTTGCGCATAAATTTACACAGCCACGTCACTATTAAGGTATGGCGAAAGTTCGGATGGCACTTCTCTCTGTCATCAGCACTCATAATATGCTAGGAGGTTCCCAACTAATTGACTGTTGAATGTTCTGTGATTTGAAATGCCCCGTCGTGGGTTGCTCATTTATCCTTGTATTATAGCCTCTCTGGCTCTACCAAAATACCACAATCAGGTGGTTTAAGCCGTACCAACGTCCAAATAAATCAAGCACATTGCCCTCGCCATCATCGCTGGCGTCAAATAATGACACCAAGCTCATCTAAATCAATAGAAACAACAAGCACCTTGAAGACTGCCAGAATCCTTTGAAGGATAAATAGCAAAACCACCATAAGTTGCAGGATTTATTTTAACGCCAGGGATTCATGCATGGTATAACGTTTTTCCTCCCTCAATTGCTTCGCAAGGATATGCTTGGCACTATCTCCTCCGGATTTTCTGCTGTGTTTTCTCAAGTGAAATGGGAAGTAAAGAGACGGCTATGTCTCAACAGCTCCGGATTCCAGGCTTCATGCGTTATTCCCTACTTCCAGCCGGGCGGCTTGCCTGAACATTCAACGGAAACGGTTAATCTGAGTTTGGCTCATCTCTCTTCTCACCTGGATTGTTTGCTCGGTCCTTGTATATAGGTTATCCAGGTAATCCATGGCGGCAGCATCCTTCAAAATTTTGGCAACCTGGATGCCGGCAGAAATCAGTTGAAGGATGTTCCTGTCATCCTTAAGTGGTCTGGACTGGTTCCGTGCGGCATGCCTCATCTCGTGAGAGTTCTCCAGGACTGTCACAAACTGCTTGATCTGGCCATTGTATAATACACGAGTTGGAATGCGTCGCTTGGTAGCCAGACGCTTGAGGAGATACACCCATTCGGTCCACTCGCGGTCTTCTGGTCGCACCACGGGCCTTTTGGCGGGATCAATTGGGATAGGAAATTCGTACTTGGCAACGAAATCAAACGCGCAGCTGGATAGCCTGTCATTGACCTTCTGAAGAATAACGTCCTGTTCCTGGACTACCAGGTTTGTGGGAAGGTGTGGTAAGTCCATATCTCCTTCCGATGGAAAGACTGGTGCCGGACGAGGCAAGAGCTGATGCGGACCATCAAACTCATCCCGGTTAGTGGGTCTTCTTTGAGTATGAATACGGTCCATGTTTCCTGCTCCATTTGTAGGCCGACCAGAAAGGTCGAGCGCGATATCAGATGCCGTTGGCGAGCCATAGTAGTCACCGAGCTTGTACTCAGGCGTCAACCGTCCAGCATCCCGAGGAGGAGTGGTACGTTTGCTGTAGGTTCCGTAGTTACCGTTGGCACCATTGCTGTACGGAGGCGAGGGCTCGCCCTGATATCCGTTTCTATTATAAAACTGATCAGACCTCTCCATAGGGTCGCTCTGCACCAAGATGGAAGAGTTGTTATATGCTGAGGTGGCGGTATTGGAAATGTAGGTGATGCTTCAGAAGACAACTTCAGTGGGAGTTCGATGAGCTCTTGGAGACAAGTACCTTGAAGCAGCGTAGCCAGGGGACGTGAAGGGAGATCTGCCTCCGAATCCATCACTTTAAGCTGAATTAGCCGAGCCATGATGGTCCATTGACGAGATATGTCCCTACCTTCGAGGCAGTTCGTTGGCCGCAAGCGGTTTGGCACGAGTGTAATCCATATAGTCCGACTGGACACTTTTTACTTGAGTAAACATGATGAATTTGTTGTCCTGGATGGCTGCAGATAGAACGCAGAGGCAGCAGATACTGAAAGACAAGTTCCATATGCGCTGGGATATTGCAAGGACCAGGCTAAGATTGGAATAAAGAACGTTTGTACCGAAAACTCTGGATCTGAGCAATCGTAGAACCAGAAGTGTTGAACTAAGTACGGTGCCGAAGCTGGTCTCGATGGGATGCAACAAGCGACCCACGCGCTGAACTGGGGAAGGAAAGGTCTAAGATGAAGAGGGAGAGGCAGGACCATAAATATACTTTAGTGAGATAGATAAGCGGTCACTTACATGGTTGGCTCTAGTAATCGCAAGCAATAGCGCCGAAGAGGGACTACGAAAACCGCTCACGAATCGCCTTATGATGTCCAGCCTTCCCAGTTACCTCTCCTTTTGAGGTCTTCAATTTAGCGATCGGCGACTGGGTTTCTGTCGAGGCAGGGCGGGCGAACATATGACAGCAGCGACCTGTGGGCGGAAGCTGTCGGATGCGTAGATCCAGTGGCGAGAGATGAAGCACGATGAGGCTACTGACCGCGAGACTACGCAAAAAGCGGAAGAGTAGTGTCGCTGCTCCGCTACGTCTCATACGACGAGGGCAAGCCATTTCTCAGACGGGGCAAGCTTTAGTGAATGCACAAATAGCGTGGTCTCTAGAACGTTAGGAACGTGGGTTGGGCATTGAGTCGGGCATGATGCAACGCTCTTCCCTAGAAACGAAATGGGTATACGTGGTTGTGCAGGATGACCAGTGCTTTAGCAAAAGCAACCTCGAACATGCCCCATTGGCGTTAGGTAACCGTGAGTCTGGCGAAAACCTCGCCGTACGAGCTTGCATCTTGTCGTATACCACTTTCTTTCAGCCACCTAATTATTGCCTGCTGGCCGACGTGGTGCGTGTTGTGTGAAGGCTTGTGCGTTGGGCACCGATGCCTTGGCTCATGCCTTGCTGCCCCCCAGTTGGGTGCATCCTAATGGGAGCTCATGGGCGAGCCAAAATGCCTTTCAAGTTTCATCTCACCCGAGACAGAAAATTGTGAGGCTTGAGGGTTCGCGGGTATCGACTCGAATGACCTGAGGTCGACACATGGCCGTGACAGGAGGCTGACCGGGACTTAAGCACAAAGTAGCATCTGGGCGGGAAGCCTTATATCGTAATCACACCGAAACCTCCCCAAAAGAAGTGTTGCGCAAACCTGAGTTCGCGCAGATAGAGCTGTTGCCTTCTTCCTTCTGGTTGTAATCCAGCGCTTAGTCGCCAACATTGGCCGGGAAACACACATATCATTCTCGCTTGTTCGCATAACGAAACCTTTTGGATGAGAGTGCTCGCGCTGAATGCGACTCTCATAAAGACAAAAGTCGTGTCCCATCCCCAAGATATAGCAGCGAGCCTCCAGACACAACTTCTACGGAGTCGCACATGTCAAATCGGACTCCAAGTCAGCCGATCTCACGGTGAAAGATTATTACCGGCGTCTAAATGACGAGTAAGAAGCTTACGAATACGGGACCGGAGACAGAAAACTTAAAGCCGACTCGCTGTCGGCATTCGCAAGTCATCAGCGCCGTCTCCGCTAACGTTCTTTGGATACATTCCTATAGGGACCTGTCAAACCTCGGCTTCTCCACACGCTACACTTTCCCCATCATTTCATATCCGCAAGCGAGCACTTCCCCGGATTCTTGTCCTCGCTGATAATATAGTATATAGGAAACAAACTTGAAGTGAATGTCAAAACCCCTTCTTCCAATTCCGCAACTTGCATCTCTATTTGATATCCATTTGATCTTCTTACCTCCACCGATTGCAGCCATGGCTCCAATTACCACCCCCCTTACAACCCTGCTAGGTATCCAGCACCCGATCCTCCTCGCTGGCATGGCCCGTACATCCGGGGGCCCACTCGCAGCTGCCGTCTCAAATGCTGGTGGCATCGGCTGCATTGGTGGTTTAGGCTACACTCCACAGCAGCTTCGCGACATTATTCACGAGCTCAAGGCCAACCTCACCTCTCCAGATCTCCCTTTCGGTGTTGATCTCGCTCTTCCAAAGATCGGCGAGGGCGCTCGCAAGACCAACCACGACTACACCCACGGCCAGCTCGATGACCTTATCACTGTCACAATCGAGGAGGGGGCGCGTCTTTTCATCTCTGCCGTCGGCATTCCACCAGCACACGTCATCAAGCGCCTTCACGATGCTGGCATCCTGGTCATGAACATGGTTGGCGCTCCAAAGCACGCTAAGTACGCTCTCGACGCTGGCGTCGATATCGTCTGCGCTCAAGGTGGAGAAGGAGGTGGACACACCGGCAACATTCCAAACTCGGTGCTGATCCCAGCTGTCGTCGATGTTGCGAGGAAATACAAGCCAAAGCTGTTGAAGGGAGAGAGTGCAATGGTCGTCGCTGCTGGAGGTATCTACAACGGCCGCTCGCTGGCGAGCTCTCTCATGCAAGGCGCAGCTGGAGTATGGGTTGGAACCAGATTTGTGGCCTGTACTGAAGCAGGCTGCAGTCAATTGCACAAAGAGGCCGTCGTCTCCGCTGGATTCGATGATACCCTCCGCACATTGGTCGTCTCTGGGCGCCCTCTCAGAGTTAAAATGAACGAGTATATCGCCGGATGGGAGGAGCAACCGCAGAAGATTAAGGAGTTGACCGATCAGGGAATTGTCCCAATACAGCAAGACTTTGATGCAGGCAAGGACGTCGATATTCCATTTTTGATGGGCCAGGTTTCAGGCGCCATCACCGATATTAAACCAGCGGCTGAGATTGTCAAGGAGATGGTCTCGGAAGCGGCCGAGATGTTGAAGTTGGGCCAGACATACCTTAGTGGCGGAACGCACAGCAAGTTATAAGCATGAAGGCCCTTAGGCGAATCTGTGTCGTGTAAATAATGAGCGATCTAATACAGCGTTCGGCAAAGTAACACTTCAGTAACAAAACTTGGATTGCGAGTAAAGTAATTACTCTGCCAAGGTTACTCAAAGTAATCCTACAAACAAAAAGACGAGCAAAGTAAGAGTATCAAGAAGTAATCAGGTTGGCACAGCAACCCAGGTAAAGAACGCCACAAACAAAAGTTAACCCGAATCTGGGATCTGTTTAATTACTATTTATTTCATGGATAAAGTCGGAGTAAAGTATTACTTGTACCGAACACTGATCAAATATCAAGCAACACAAAACTAGCAATGTGCGTGTTCGGTGTCATAAAATCATGTTTGATACTGAACCGTCCGACGAAACTTATTTTACCGTTCGACTATGAGCTTGTCCAATTGTCGAGCATGGCGAGCGCTTCGCATGCATCTATAACTCCTCCCGTGTAGCCTTCCGATCCTTTATGCGCCATGGCCTGCTTCGCATAACCTCTGATCGTAATCCCTATTTTGATTGAAGAATGAACTAAAAACCAGGCAGCCTTGCTCCAACAAAGGTAGTCTCCGCTGCACCGCTACTCACACTTTTCGGCGTTGGAGCCACACATGAACCCCTTGGATGAGAAACACAACTATTTGGTACATGCGTTTCCAGTGCAGACGTCTCGATTTGAGCGTCCGGACTGGAGGTGAATGAAGTAGGGCTCTCGGCATCGAGATGCACAGTAGATTTGTGTTCGGCGGCGCTTTTTCCTGTGCTGCTGGAGTTCTCTGCCTGTTGACTACTGGCCAGAGCATCAGATACACTTAATCCTCGCTTGACTGCCAGCCGTCCTGCCGCCTCGCGTTTGGCGCCAAGTTCAGCCTCCTCCTCCTTTCGAGCTCGTTCCTCTTCTCGTGCCAAGTCTGACAAAGACTGCTCTTCTGTGGCCTGCATATTCACACTCGAGGAATGACTCGAGCCGAGGGCTAATGGCGACGGCTCTCCAAGGGAGCTCATGGCGGCTAGCGAACGACTTGATGAGTGTGATGCTCGAGATCGTGTTCTCGCGAGTATGTTAGCTCCCCCTCGAGCTCCCCCTCGACCCTTCCCTTTACTGCTTTTTGTGGTTCCACTACTTCTGTCGTCCGGCCCACTTCGCGTAGTCAAGGATATCGCAAATTCATCTGGCAATGGTACAGCATCATCTTCACCGTCGCTTGGAAAGAGATCTCCTCGAGACCTGAAAGAGTCCGATGTTGCACCAGAGCCCTGGGTAGAGCTCCTTTCTCGTGTTATTCGGGTCTGGGGATTTTCTCCATCGCCGTCTCCGCTGTGGTACTCTTCTATCAAAGGCTCCGCCTCTTCCATATTGCCGAGCTCTGCCCTATGTGCGCCTGGGTTATCTTGCAAATCAGCCGCGCTCGGTTTGTAACGCAGAGTGCTGCCGAACTTGAATGGTAGCCGCTGTAGAAAGCCAAGAGCGCTCGTGCTTGGAATCACTGTCGGGTCTGGCAGGCCATCCATTTTGCCATTTCGCTTTGGTCTTCTTGTGCCATAACTCATCTTTCGTTTCCTCCCCTGAGGTTGCTCCGCAACATGGCTATGCGATCCGCTCCCCGCAAGCAGACGGTCCAGCTCGTCGTTGCCCCATCCTAGCAGCCCACCGCTGCTCGAGCCCATATCCTCATCCCAGTCATCATAGAAGTCGAAGCTGTATTCAGCCCTGCCCCTGGTCCTCTCGCGTTCTCGTAGTCTTCTGGCGCTTTCTTCGCGATCCGGGAAGCACTGTGTCGTGCATTGGCGACAGCTCTCTCCAATGGAGACTAAACATGGGTTGATATAATTGTGGAGTAATTTCCAGACGCCGGTGGCAGCGGTCTCAGTCACCGTTTCGGCATTGTGGGATATGTTGTTCCAGGTTTGCCGAATTCGAGGGTCTTCAAGGAGGGGTGCCATTGTGGTGATTGGCAAAGCGCAAGATCATGCCAGTCATGAAGTGGGATAATAGTTAATCAATGTGTTCGTATCTTTGTGTATAGATTGCGCTCACTTCGCCGCGGCATTGTTTGCCGGCGCAGTGGTTACACAGATGTCGAGTCTCCGCGCCTTGGTGGTCGTCGCTGACGCCGATGCCCAATGCGATCGACCGTTTACACACGTGATGTAACCGGATTGTGGGCCTACCCGCATAAACCGAGGCTAAGCCTAGATGCCAAGCCGCCATAGATCTGACCGTTGACAAGTGTCACGTATCGTGATGAAGGCTTCAGCACTTCCAGAATCTGGCGTGACTCGGCGGAGTAGAAGATGATTCCCACTTCTCCTTCTTCATGCTATGATGGACATAATTTACCAGTGCAAAGAGTACCCGGGAAGTAAAGATAATGGCCTGACCTGCTCAGTATCAATACCATGGATTAGTAGTTCAATGGTTGGGAAAATGGAGATGCTGCACAAGATGCCCATCTCCAAATTTGACATGAAGTTTCCCATTCAAGTAGGAATTGCTTTGGCAAGAACTGAGGATTCTAGGCACGATGTATGAAAAACCTCAGCAATAGCTTGTGCAAAATGTGGAAGTTTGACAGTACGTGAAGGAAGAAGAGGCCAAGATGCCAATGATTGATTTTCGGCGTGAAGCTAAGGATGACAGCAATGCTTCAGCAGATCGAGCTAGTAGAATACATGTATCAATGCTTGACACCGTTGGCAGGAGCACCATTTATCAATGACTGAGTTGCTGGTGGTGGAGGAACTGGCCCAAATGGCTGAGGCGCCTCCTGATGAAGCTCCTCTTCGGTGTCCTCATCATACTCGCCGTCAATACTGCCTTCTTCCTCGTCCTCCTCGTACTCGAATTCGCTTTCCGTTCCCTCTGGATCACCTTCTCCCTCAACGAAATTAGCAGAAGCTGCGTCAAGCTCGGTCTCCAGCTGGGGAATACCGCGACCTTGCTCTTGCATCTGCTTGATGATGAGTTTCAGCTTCTGCTCCTGCGCTTGCAGTTTTTGCAGCTCGCGATTCGTCTTGGTGCGCTCTTCGGCCATCTCAATAATGTTGCGATTCGTCAAATCGTGCTTACGGGTGAGTGTCATATTCTCCTTCTCGAGCCTCTTCGTCTTCTTTGACATCTCCTCCATCTCCTTGCGAAAGGTTAAAAAGAGATCATTGCTGTTGTTGAGAGTGTCCTCCACCTGCTATTATTAGCATGAGCTTGTCACCTTCAAATAAAATGGGAGGCAACACTTACTTGCTTGAATTTGTCCACGTAGATGTTGAGCTGGCTCCTTAGCTCAGTCTCAGTCTTGGAAAATGTCTGAACCTGCGCATTCAATGCACGACACCTCGCCATTTCTTGCTCGGCATTCTTTCGTTCCCGCTCATAACGAGCCATGTTATACTGCACTTCCAGTTCCTTCGTGCGCATGAGAGAGTGGAAATGGAGCTCACGAAGCTCGTATTGGTCGATGAGTGACTTGAATCTCTGGCGAAACCTGCACAATGTGTTAGACGCAGCTATGCACCAAAATTGCAGCAGCTACTCACAACTCGTCGACCTCGATGTTGACCACTTGGGCTTGAGGATGATCCTTGTCTTCCTGATAATCCTGAAGTTGCCAAAGCATGTCCTCGTACTTGTTGTCCCAGTCCTCGTGGTTTCGTTTTTCTGCATCGAGTAGAGTCTTATTCTCGCCCTATATCCGATATCAGCTTTTATCCTATACAAGTCTGTCATAGCTTGAGGGCAGACTTCGGACTCAGGTGCCACGAACCTTGAGGCGGTTGTTCTCCCTCTGCAACTCTCTGCACAGCTTCTCCAACTTCTCGCGAAGAGTTACATTCTTGCTGAGCTCCGACCTGCTTTGGTCTTTCTCTTTCTGAAGGGTATCGCCACGCTTCTTGTTCTTTAAGTTCTCCCTCTCCATGCGCTTCATCTCGGCGAACAAGTCGGCGCATCGTCTCTGAAGGGCTTCGATTTTGGCGATATCGTCGAGCTTTGCGGTTTGGTTGTTCAGCTCGCGACTGGCCTTTTTCACTTCGCGTTCTACACAGTAGATCCAACGTTAGCCCCCAATTCTATCGGTTTGAATTGATATGTATCGCCGCTATCAGGATGCACCACTGGTGCCCGCGTCCCTCGGTGCCACTGGGACTTGTGCTGTGAAGCCCCCTCATCCGCCGCAACTGTTCTCCGAAATAACTCTTACGCACCGATCTCTGCTTCCTGATCTTTCTCCCCTGCTGCATCTAGTTCGAGTTGGGCAATTTTTTTGGCGATAAGTTGCGATGCTTCGGCCTGATCGGGCGCCTTCTTTCCCTTTCCCTTTTTCGATGTGTTTATCTGATTGCTTGAGTTGTGTGCATTGTCGTTGCCGTGATTATTCTGGCCACTTGGTGAGGAGCCGTCGGCGTGCGTGTGTCCTCCCGCGCTCAGGGACGAGGTCCTGGGTGGAGGGGCGGAGGAGGAGGAAGGATTCTGGTTCGACATCCCAGGTACAAGAGCTCAAAGCAGCCCGGGTTCATGGGCGAATTGCAAATATATGGAGATGTGTATGCTAGCTGTGGTTCGGTATGAAATGGGTGGTTATGTTGGCCGATTGTAGTTGCACTGTCGTCACGCTCGAGGCTGAAATTGGTAAACAGGTACGAGGCGGTCGCATTTCTCTCTCGGCTAGGCCAAGCAGGAACGCAGTCTCGTGACCCCCAGAGTTTCATATGCCAATTCTACTCCTAATTTGTAGTACTCGAACGTCACAAAATCATTTATTTACTTGTTGCAAACGCTCTACCGCGTCCAATCAGTTCCACGGCCTGAAGTAAGTCCCCTAGGCGGCCTTGCATAGAATCGTGTTCAAAGATCTCGACACAAACACCCTAGCGGCGTTCTGCGCTGGCCACTCATAGCCGAGCGGCAACCTTGTCATTGACGCAGGGAAAAAGGCCGAGTACAGCCTTGCCAGCTCAAGCCCAGCAACTCCATGCTCATACTGCACGAACAGCTTCCTTGATTCGCCATCATCATCATGCTTCGCAACGCTTCTGGAGCGATACGGAAAGGCGTCACTGAGTTGGCGCAGTTTCCGAAGCCTGGAGAGAAACTTCATGGCTTTACTTTAATGCGGGCGAAGCACATCCCAGAGCTGGAGCTCACTGCTCTCCATTTACAACACGACAAGACCGGCGCAGACTATCTGCACGTTGCACGCGACGACAAGAACAATGTATTCTCCATTGGCTTCAAAACGAACCCTCCAGACGATACTGGTGTACCACATATTTTAGAGCATACAACACTCTGCGGCAGCGAGAAATACCCAATACGAGACCCATTTTTCAAGATGCTTCCAAGAACATTATCGAACTTCATGAATGCTTTTACTGCTTCAGATCACACATTTTACCCTTTCTCAACAACCAACGAGCAGGACTTTAAGAACTTGATGTCCGTATATCTCGATGCGACACTCCATCCATTGTTGAAGAAGAGTGACTTCACACAAGAAGGCTGGAGAATCGGACCAGAGAACCCGTTGGCAGTCAAGGGCACGGATGGAGAGCCAAGTAAGCTTGTGTTTAAGGGAGTCGTCTACAATGAAATGAAGGGGCAAATGTCTGACGCCGGCTATCTGTACTATATCCGTTTCCAAGATCACATCTTCCCTGCTATCAACAACTCCGGCGGAGATCCACAGAAAATCACCGATTTGACGTACGGACAACTCAAGAACTTCCATGCGAAGAACTACCATCCAAGCAATGCCAAGGTGTTCACTTATGGCGATATGTCGCTGGAGTCTCATCTTCAAGAAGTCAATACACAGCTGAGCAAGTTCGACGCCATCCAGGGAGACACAGAGATCCATAGACCCATCGACCTGGCAGATGGGCCAAAGTTCGTCACAGTGCCAGGTCCTATCGACCCTTTAGTGGATAAGGACATGCAATACAAGACGTCAACTTCGTGGCTGATGGGCGAATCCTCAAACATCGTCGAGAGCTTTGGTTTGGGTATCTTGTCCAACCTGTTGATGGATGGTTACGGCGCCCCTTTGTACAAAAACCTTATCGAGGCAGGCCTGGGTACTGAATGGAGTCCAAACAGTGGTTTCGATAACTCAGGACGGGTTGGCATCTTCTCTATTGGTCTCACTGGTGTTAAGCAAGCAGATGTGCCAAAAGTCAAGGAGGCAATCCACAAGACCTTCCAAGAAGTCCGCGAAAACGGCTTTGACCAAGGAAAGATTGATGGATATCTGCATCAGTTGGAGCTTGCTTTGAAGCACAAAACCGCTAGCTTCGGCATGAGTCTTATGCAGCGTATCAAGCCAAAGTGGTTTGAGGGAGTTGATCCATTTGAGTCGTTGGCATGGAACGATACAGTTAATGCTTTCCAGGCTGAGATGGCGAAGGGTGGGTATCTGGAAGGGTTACTCCAGAAATATCTGCTCAACGACAGAACGTTGACATTTACCATGGAGCCATCGGCAACTTATGGCGAAGGCCTCGTAAAGGAAGAGGCCGGGCGCCTTGAGCGTAAGATCGCCGAGGTGACAAAACACGCAGGCAGTGAAGCCGCTGCTCGCGAGCAACTGGAAAAGCAAGAGCTGGAACTTTTGGAGGAGCAAGGAAAATCCAATACTCAGGACTTGAGTTGTTTGCCAAGCGTTCATGTGAAGGATATTCCGCGCCAGAAGGAGTTTGTGTCATTCACGGAGACTGATCTTGACGGCGTGAAGTTTCAAGTTCGCGAGGCGGCAACCAACGGCCTTACTTACTTTAAAGCTATCAACACTTTCGATAATCTGCCAGAGGATTTGAGACAATTGGTGCCTTTATTCACTGATTCGATCATGAGACTTGGCACGAAGACTATGACCATGGAGCAAATCGAGGATCTCATCAAGCTGAAGACTGGCGGTGTTGCCGCTGGCTACCACGCTGCATCTTCGCCATTGGACTTCCACAAGGCGTCTGAGGGTATGATTTTCTCTGGAATTGCGCTGGATCGCAACATCCCTGAGATGTACAACATCCTTCGCATGCTCATTCTTGAGACAAACTTCGATAGCCCAGAGGCGGAGCGTCAGATCAGACAGCTTCTTCAAGGATCTGCTGACGGTGTTGTAAACAACATCGCTTCTTCGGGACACTCTTTCGCGAGAGGTGTTGCTGAGGCCGGTTTGACTATGGCGAGCTACTTGAGACAACAGGTCGGCGGCCTTTCACAGATTCAGTTGATTACCTCATTGGCGTCCAGACCAGTGTCCGAGGGGCTCGTCGACGTCATTGCAAAGTTGAAGGCCATCCAACAAATCGCACTCTCCGGCGGCTGCGCCTTCCGCACCTCGCTCATTTGCGGCAGTGATGCCGTATCTGACAACCAGGCACATCTGAGCAAGTTCCTGTCATCCTTGCCAAAGAACACCAACACCGCCCCCCCAACATCCGCACCTACTTTCTCTCGCAACACCAAGACCTTTTACCCACTCCCCTACCAGGTCTACTACGGCGCTCTTGCCGTCCCAACCGTGTCTTACGTTTCTGACGCCGGCGCACCACTCCAAATCCTCTCCCAGCTGCTTACCCACAAGCACCTACACCACGAAATCCGTGAGAAGGGCGGTGCATACGGTGGTGGAGCCTACAGCCGCGGCATGGACGGCATTTTCGGCTTCTACTCCTACCGTGATCCAAACCCACAAAACACCATGGCCATCATGAAGAACGCTGGTCAGTGGGCTATGGAGAAGGAGTGGTCTGCGCAAGACCTTGAGGAGGCCAAGTTGAGCGTCTTCCAGAGCCTTGATGCGCCAGTGTCTATCAACAGTGAAGGATTGGACAAGTTCATGTATGGTATCACTGAGGAGATGATCCAGAAGAGGAGAGAGCAGTTGTTGGACGTTACGAAAGACCAGGTGCATGAGGTGGCTAAGAAGTATATTGTTGAGCCGCTGGCTAAGGATGAGGGGAGACTTGTCTTCCTCGGTGAGAAGAAGCCGTGGGTGGATAACACCTGGGACGTTACGAACTTGGGAGTTGCTGCTGAACTGGAGGCGCCGGAGATGCAGACCGAAGAGGAGCTCAAGAATGCTTCTTTGGGCTCTTAAGTTGACCATTGGTGAGATGAAGGTATATTAATTCCCGACTCTTTGCATTCTGCGACTGTATAACATGGGATGGATGACGGCAGGGAAGATAGAGCATGTGGCTGTACATTCAAGAGAAATATAACAGAATAGTTACAATTTTTTTCCTGGTCTCGAGCTTTCAGAGCTCACCTGACTGGCAAGGAGAGTCGGGTAAGATGTGACATGTGGACACCAGGGGCAATCGCGCAACGAACAGAATACACAACGTCTGCCAGACTACCTTTTCCATAGCTGGCAGATCACAGCTTAGCGCTAGAGTAAATCGGTTTCGGAAATAACCTGCTACCTTTTGTCACGAGAGGGAGTTTGTGTTGTTGAGGATGGGGCCTCACGCTTTCAGACCTGCCCCCTTTTAAGGTGTGGGAGGGCGGACTAAAGTGTTGAAGACATTATGATCAGAGGGATGAAGAAGAGATCAAGATATTGAAGACAGAACGCTGTCATTCAAACATGCAAGCATTCTGTGGCCCAGGTTGCGGGAGAATAGAATGGTGAGCAGGCCAGTTACCAGACCGGCATTGGAATCAAGAATACTTCGTAGCTCCTATGTGGGCTTCAATCTCTTCGCATCACACTATCCTCAACACTTGAAAACAGCCTTGTATCTATTTCACGTCCTCGTGAAAATAACACTAGCCCCCCGGCATAGTGGTATGGTTGTAAGCTACTACAATGGCAGTTCCCGTCCAGCTATGAACACTTTTAAAACTCAAATGTGTCAGTCGGCTCCTAAGGTGCACTGCACCTAGCGTGGCGGAGTGGTCGGAAAAGCCGGGGTTCCTGCCTCGCCGCGCCGGTGCGGTGTGGTGCGGTGCGGCGCCGTTGCCGCCATCCAAGCTCCAGTGGCGCCGACGGCAGATCAGCTTTCAGGAACAAGAGAGGTTTTTCAGAAATGTGGTTCCTTGCAGATCATGTTGTGCTTCATGTGGTTCTTTCAAATGGACAGATGCAGAATGATTTTCAAAGAGGGCCAAGGGCATGATGTCACGATTACAAGCGTTGACTTGCACATGCATGATGCGGTGGATGAGTGATGCACCATTCGCAAATCCTCCTTTGCAAATCCTCCCCCTAAAACAATTAGATGGCCATGGAAAGTAGACGAATGTGTCGGCTCTGACCAGCTTCAGCTTCACCCGCTTTAGAGAAGCTGAAATGTGCATATTGATTCGTGGCTTCAATCGCAATATCAAGTATGAATCTGTCGGTGAGGATGACATACAGGTCGAAAGGCGGTTGCGCCGAAAATGTAGGGTTCGTATTTAACATGCCTTCAGCCACCAGAATTTACCTCCTTGGAGTGATGTCGCCGACCACAAGTAAACAAAGCAGCTCTGGCCCACTGCACACGATAATACTCCTTGTCTGTCAATCGCGTTAGCAATCAAGTCTTCCCTCCCATCAACAGGCTCCTTCGGCCTCCCAGAGTCCACTCAGCTACCCACTTCTGCCTCTCTGGGGCCTCCCCCATCTGCCAGAGCGGTATTTTCTAGAATATCAAGCGCGAGCGGTGGCCGAGGTGGGGTGAATCATTCGCTCCCCTACCACTCTACCCTAATATGTGCAGGATCCCACGAGTCTGCGCTCACAAGCGCACCTAGCAGCGCAAGGGCGAATTTATCTATGCCATTATCAGCCAGATACACCCTAGAAAGTGATGAAGTCCAGTGAGCGAACTCTCAATTCGGGCTAAGCACGCCAGCTTGGGCTGTGTCTCCCGGGCCCATTAGTGCGTCTCCAGGTTTGGACCCCTACCGCTCGCCGTACCAACCCTGTGCAATGGGGCGTCACAGCCAAGGTACTAGTACGAGCACCCTATTGCACTCTGGGTGTGATAAACGAGAGTCCAGCACAACCACCATCTGCGCGAAACTGAAGGACTTTTCCTCCCCCGCCCTCCTCTTGCTTCTTCAAAGTTCAGACCTTTCAACCAGTTTCAAACTGCAAAAACAGTGCAAACACCTCAAGAGAGCACATAACTCTCTTCGTTCCAATCAACCTATCACCAAGTTTCCGCTCCAGTGCTGTCAAAAAGTGCTTACGAGTGTATTTTTCGCCACGTCCAAAAGTCGGTACGTTGTGGGTGTTGCAGCATTCTGACAATTTCCATCCTGCCAAAGCAATCCGCCGGAGCAAGCAGTGCAAAGCTCCTTGCGCCCTTCAAACCTGCTTGATTTTCTCGTAAACTGCAGAATCAATTAGACACAGCTATTAATGCTTCGCTAGCTAGCCTAAAGCCCGACTTTTTCAGCCTTGCGACCGCCTTTGGTCGGATTCAAAGGCATACGTTGATATCACGGACTCTGCCCGTGAAAACAATTTCGCCTGCAATCACTTCCACCTCACCTTCGATCCACGCAATCGATTCCCTCGCCTGAACTACCGTCAGCTTTTTGAGTGGTTTCTTCTTGATCCCCCTCAAAACAACCATCTTCCGGAATCGAATCCTCAGCTGCCGCATAGGACGAGTTTAGAGGTTCTTCCTCTTGTGGAGGAAGAGTCGAGCAGAACTCGTCAGATCGCTTCGGGATCAGATCGATACAGACCTCCTTAAAACAGTTTTTCGGACTTTAAAGTGAGTTCACCCAAGGCGTCTTTCACGGTCGTTTTCACTCCGTTTTCACCACAACGTCACGTCGCTTGCCCACGCATTCGCATCGTGGAATTGGGCGCATTCGCAATTCACCGCACTGCACACCATCATAAAAGACTGCGCCCGCCCACGACCAAACAACCACCACCACCATACTCTCTGTCTTGAGAACATTCGCTGACTCTTTGCCCAAGCCAATCAACTAAATACATCCACATAACCCATTCTGGATAATCAAGCGAATCCAATGGCTCCATCTGCAGTCACCACCGTCGAGACGGTTTACACCCCATTCACCGCCGTCAAGCATGGCGCACATCTCGACCTGCACGGAGTGGAATGTCCCAAGACATTGATCGGCGATGCTCTCAAGAAGAGAGTGGAGACTATTGATCACGAATCATGCGAGGCTGGCGAGGAGGACGCCTTCTTCGTTGCTGACCTTGGAGATGTCTACAGGCAGCACATGCGTTTCAAGCTCAACCTTCCACGCGTCAAGCCATTCTATGGTGAGTTACACAAATGCACAATCACTGCGTGATCGCCAGCTAACACAACATAGCTGTCAAGTGCAACCCAGACCCACAGGTCGTTCGTTTGCTCGCCGCATTGGGCACTGGTTTCGATTGCGCCTCCAAGGCCGAGATCCAGCAGGTCCTCGACATGGGCGTCGACCCAACCCGCATCATCTATGCGCAGCCATGCAAGACTAACTCCTACGTCACATACGCCGCAACAAACAATGTCAAGCAAATGACCTTCGACAACGCCGACGAGCTTCGCAAGATTAAGAAGTTCTTCCCAAACGCCGAGTTGTTCATCCGCATTGTCACCGATGACACCTCCTCCTTGTGCCGCTTCTCCATGAAGTTTGGTGCATCCTTGGAGGCTACCGATGAGCTTCTCAGAGTTGCCAAGGACTTGGACCTCAACGTTGTTGGTGTCAGCTTCCACGTTGGCTCCGGCGCCGGAGACCCATTGGCCTTCCTCAAAGCTGTCCGCGATGCGCGCGAGGTTATGGACAAGGCTGCCAAGTTTGGCTACGACTTGCACACCGTCGATGTCGGAGGCGGCTTCTCTTCCGATAACTTTGAGGGCATGGCCATTGTTCTCCGCGAGGCTCTGGATGAGTTCATTCCAGCTCACGTCAACGTCATCGCTGAGCCAGGACGCTACTACGTCGCCTCGGCGTTCACATTGGCCTGCAACATTATTGCCCGCCGCGCCGTCCCATGCCCGCTCACTGGCGAGATGTCGTACATGATCTACCTCAACGACGGTGTCTACGGCAACTTCTCGTCCATTATGTTCGACCACCAGAACCCAGTCGCACAGATCCTCCGCACCGGGCAGCGCACCATCCACAACACCGATGCCGCCAACGCCACCGGCGCGGAGGGCATCGAGTACAGCATCTTCGGCCCAACTTGCGATGGCATTGATCACATCACCAAGTCCATTCGCTTCGAGTCCGCCCTCGATGTTGGCGACTGGCTCTACTTCCAGGACATGGGTGCTTATACCAAGTGCTCTGCCACACGCTTCAACGGCTTCACTGACAACCACGACACCATTTACGTGTCCAGCGAGCCCGGAGCCAAGGCTCTCCTTGACACGGTATAAATTTGTGGATTCCTGTTACTTTGGCTTTACGATACCTCAATACTTTCTTCGTATAATACACTTGAATGGTTTCTGCAGATGGGCGGACGAGTGGCCTCCCCGAGCGCAATAGAATGATGGACATATGGGAGATGTGGAATGAGATGCAAGAGTGTTCATTGCCATATCGAAGTTTCATGGTTCTAGATTCGGACAGGCTGCTTTCTTGAGATGATGGTGGTTGGCTTGGTTGCTTCCTTGGCGAAGATTTGCGTCAGTCATTCATTTGACTTGGCGTTTAGATGAGGTATGTCTACTACGAATGATAACTGATGATCACACTCACGTTTTTATCATGGGTGACTTGTAATTAATAGTGACTACCCTGAACAGCATCTTAGTACTCGCACCCATAACTTGGCTGCTGAATGGCAATTAGGCTTCAGCTTCATCTCTATGTGCTCAATGCAAAACATCAACATCAGGTCATCGTTCACCGGCAGTACGAGGTACTCATTGTATCCGCTTCACAATAGCCAGGCCTCTTGTACCCATACAGCTGCTGGTTGTTGCGCACAGGACTTGGTTGTCGCATTTAACATCAAAATGCCGTTCACTTCTGGAGCCTGCCAGGGTCTCTTGCTGGTTCTCTACTACGGTCGGCTTAATACCAATATTGATAACCCTCGCCCTGTGCAATCCGATGCCAAGCGCACAGCGGTTGGAACGACCCGTGCTTCAGATAGAGTGTTATCTTTTCTTGTCATCTCCTATATTTCCCATACAGCTCTACTGGGGGAGACCGCCCTAAACCTTCGTCTTAAAACGGTGAAGCGTCTTGTCCAGTAAGAACTCTCGATTTTAACTGGGCCACATGTGCTCTAGTGTGCTCGAGTGTGACTGGGTGCTACTTTGTTGTGGCCCGACCACCGATTTGCCTGTCCGACTTAGAGACCACTGTCAGACTCGCTTTCCCCTCCTTAGGAGGAACGAAGCGAACGAGAAGGGGGTTCCCCAGGGTATTTAAAATACAGCTTTATACAGAACACAGTGCTATTTAATTTACAGCTCTATTTTTCAACAGCGCTATTCAGAATACAGCTCCATTTTCCACTCAACTCCACTCGGTATACACTCTATTTCCCTACAGCGACACTCATCCCAACGCTCGACATCCAAAACCGCCACAAACAAAACATCCTAAAACAACCGCTTAACACCGTCCGCGAATGCGCCACTATATAAAAGACGACGGACGACCTATACACATCACACCACCTCGCTTTCTACCTCGCAACGAACTTTCCTGCTTGGACCTAACAGGTAGGAAATCTGATCTGTGCACCCTCACGTCGTCGAGAATCATGAGTATACTACTCGTACATCACAGTACATCACACAATGTCTCAGAACAGGTACTCCAAGAAGAGGTAAGTAGACTTCTTTCGCCCACCAAACTCTTTTTGACCAAATATAAACTAGAACCCAGCATTTCCGTTTCAAAAACGAGATCTAGACCAAGAGCTCAGTAGTGAAGCAGCTAGCAATCTTGATCACAATCACCAAGTTAATGACACAAGTTTCGTAATATGTATAGTCGATAACTACATGTGTTCCGCATACGGGCCAGCACTTGGCTCCCCATTATGACCCATCTAAATACCACCATACCAGTCTAACCCTCAATACACCACCTAAAAGCAATACCGATATACAGCAAATCCCACCCCGCGCGCTCGCTATGCTAAAGAGTGTCGTGATCCATCAATCCCTCCCGGCCATATTTCCGATGCACCTCCCTCCGTCTCCATAAATCATTCCGTGTACGCTGATGCGATGCTGTCCGCCCAAAAACGCCGTCCATGTATGCCATATGATCAAATGCTTGCGTGTTTGTCGTCGTTCGTTCTCGTTTTCTCGTTCATTCTGTACACCTCTCTCGCCACCCAAAGTCTTTGGCTCTGATGATTGAGCTGTAGCGTGCTTATTTACAAAGCGGCAACAAGTCCAGCAAGACCAACAGCAGCATAACCCAAGATGTGAGCTCTCTTGATACTCGCAGCACCATCCTGCACATCTGGGGTTACAGAGGGTGCCTGTTCAGGTGGATCAGTCGGGTCGGCACGGACGTAGGTAAAGCTGGTGATAGTTCTTGGGTTTCCCTCTGGATCAAGGGTGGTGTAGATAACCGGGATAGAAGTCGAGCTCTCTTCCTCATCTTCAGTAGTGGTGGCAGAGGTCGCAGTTCTCGTAGTTGATTTGATCGTGCTCGTAGTAAATGAACTGCTCTCAGCCGACGTCGAAGTCTCCGTCTCCGTAGTGCTCGCCACAGTACTCGTCTCAGTCTCAACACTCGACGTCGAAGTCACAGTCTCAGACGGGCTGGTAGCAGTAGAGCTTGGTTCAGGTGTTGTGCTCTGTGACGTTTCAGGCGTGTTAGTACGGCTCGCAGGTTCTTCAGTAGAGGTAGACGATTTGGACGCTTCAGTTGAGGTAGTCTGGGGAGTCTCAGTAACTGGAGTCTCGGTAACTGGAATCTCGGTAACTGGAGTCTCGGTAACTGGGGTCTCAGTAACTGGGGTCTCAGTAGCTGGAGTCTCAGTAACTGGGGTCTCAGTAGCTGGAGTCTCAGTAACTGGAGTCTCGGTAACTGGAGTCTCGGTAACTGGAGTCTCGGTAACTGGAGTCTCGGTAACTGGAGTCTCAGTAACTGGAGTCTCGGTAACTGGAGTCTCAGTAACTGGAGTCTCAGTAACTGGAGTCTCAGTAACTGGAGTCTCGGTAACTGGGGTCTCTATAACTGGAGTCTCGGTAACTGGAGTCTCAGTAACTGGAG